>OGGF01000527.1_pt1 | contig 22660 bp, 18 predicted proteins | sample 1571211 | NCBI WGS metagenome assembly OGGF01 (sample SAMEA2582020, study PRJEB24529) | metagenome | biome: Human gut stool | place: China | collected 2011 | reverse complement strand
GTTGTGGTGAGAATATCACCTTTCATCAGGTGGCCAAATTTAGTGTGCCACTACAGCTCGCGACCGAATGTGTATAGAGATCCCGTTGCAGCGGCAACATACTCGTAAGCGTACAGCGAGAGCCGTCTGGTTATAATCTGATGTATCCGACAAAGTGGTGTCCACCAAATTGTAGTGGGAACCAAAGTGTCAGGTATGCAGAAAGATGTGACTCCCGGCAGGCGTAAAGGCCGCCCTAATTATCCTCCCGAATTTAAGCAGCAGCTCGTTGTGGCTTCCTGTGAGCCCGGCGTGTCGATATTAAAGCTGGCGTTTGAAAACGGCATCAATGCCAATCTGTTATTTAAATGGCGCCAGCAGTGGCGCGAGGGAAAGCTGCTGTTACCTTCCTCTGAGAGTCCTCAGCTACTTCCTGTGACTCTCGATGCCACCGCCGTACAGCCAGAGCCGCATGCTGAGGACCCTGAGCTTCTCAGTATCAGCTGTGAGGTAACGCTCCGGCACGGGACGCTCCGTCTCAACGGCACTGTCAGCGAAAAGCTCCTGACCCTGCTGATACAGGAACTGAAGCGATGATCCCGTTACCAACAGGGACTAAAATCTGGCTGGTTGCCGGTATCACCGACATGCGCAACGGCTTCAATGGTCTGGCCTCAAAAGTTCAGACGACGCTGAAAGACGATCCGATGTCCGGCCACGTCTTCATCTTCCGGGGCCGCAGCGGTAGTCAGGTTAAACTGCTGTGGTCTACCGGTGACGGGCTGTGCCTGCTGACTAAACGGCTGGAGCGCGGCCGCTTCGCCTGGCCGTCAGCCCGCAATGGCAAAGTGTTCCTCAGCCCGGCCCAACTGGCGATGCTGATGGAGGGCATCGACTGGCGGCAGCCTAAGCGGTTACTGACGTCCCTGACCATGTTGTAGCTCTCTTTATCCTAGTTGTTGCAGAATAAGCCAGGTAAAATACGGGCTTATGAACGACACCTCTTCTGACGACATTCTTCTGCTGAAACAGCGCCTGGCCGAACAGGAAGCGTTGATCCACGCCCTGCAGGAAAAGCTAAGCAACCGGGAACGCGAAATAGACCATCTGCAGGCGCAGCTGGATAAACTCCGCCGGATGAACTTCGGCAGCCGTTCCGAAAAGGTATCCCGGCGTATCGCGCAGATGGAGGCTGACCTGACCCGGCTTCAGCAGGAAAGCGACACGCTGACTGGCCGGGTGGATGACCCGGCGGTGCAGCGCCCGCTACGCCAGACCCGCACCCGCAAACCGTTCCCTGAGTCACTCCCCCGCGATGAGAAGCGGCTGCTGCCGACGGAGCCGTGTTGCCCGGAGTGCGGTGGTTCGCTGAGTTACCTGGGTGAAGATGCCGCCGAACAGCTGGAGCTGATGCGCAGCGCCTTCCGGGTTATCCGTACGGTGCGCGAAAAGCATGCCTGTCGTCGGTGCGATCGCATCGTTCAGGCTCCGGCGCCTTCGCGCCCCATCGAGCGGGGCATCGCCGGACCGGGACTGCTGGCCCGCGTGCTGACCTCAAAGTATGCAGAGCACACACCGCTGTATCGTCAGTCAGAAATATACGATCGCCAGGGCGTGGAGCTGAGTCGCTCACTGCTGTCGGGTTGGGTGGATGCGTGTTGTCGTCTGCTGGCACCGCTGGATGAAGCCCTCCGGCACTATGTTCTGACCGATGGCAAACTTCATGCTGACGATACGCCTGTACCGGTCCTGCTACCGGGCAATAAGAAGACGAAGACCGGGCGGTTGTGGACGTACGTTCGTGATGACCGCAATGCCGGGTCAGCGCTGGCACCGGCTGTGTGGTTCGCGTACAGTCCGGACAGAAAAGGCATCCACCCGCAGACTCATCTTGCAGGGTTCAGCGGTGTGCTACAGGCGGATGCGTATGCCGGGTTCAACGAACTTTACCGCGATGGACAAATAACGGAAGCCGCCTGCTGGGCTCATGCCCGTCGCAAGATCCACGATGTGCACGTTCGCACCCCGTCAGCCCTGACGGAGGAAGCCCTGAAACGGATCGGCGAGTTGTATGCCATCGAGGCGGAAATAAGGGGAATGCAGGCAGGGCAGCGGCTTGCCGAACGCCAGTTGAAAACGAAAGTGCTTCTTAAATCACTGGAAAACTGGCTGCGTGAAAAAGTGAAAACCCTGTCGCGGCACTCAGAGCTGGCGAAAGCGTTCACTTATGCACTGAACCAGTGGCCGGCACTGACGTACTATGCAGACGACGGCTGGGCAGAAGTTGATAACAACATCGCAGAGAATACCTTGCGGATGGTGAGTCTGGGGCGAAAAAACTACCTGTTCTTCGGTTCAGATCATGGAGGTGAGCGGGGAGCGTTGCTGTACAGCCTAATCGGGACGTGCAAACTGAACGTAGTGGAGCCAGAAAGCTACCTCCGCTACGTCCTTGACGTCATTGCTGACTGGCCGGTAAACCGGGTCAGCGAGTTGCTGCCGTGGCGGATCACTCTGCCTTCCAAATAACCTGTACTCGTCAATACGGTTCTCGCTGTACGCTTACCTTTTTGCTGGTTGATACTGGTTTTGTCATGAGTCACCTCTGGTTGAGAGTTTACTCACTTAGTCGCGTGTCCACTATTGCTGGGTAAGATCAATACTTCAGGTTGCATGTGCGTTGGCTTTGTTACTCGGCCCATCCTTGGGCCTCGCCCCTGCGGGGCCGCTGTAAGCAGCGTTCAAAACTGCTCCCGGCAGATTTGTCATTCACCCCAGTCACATAGTCATCTATGCTTCCGGGTACTCATTCCCTTGCTGCTTTCCTACAACTCGAATTATTTAGAGTATAAGACCACTGGGATTTTTATCCCGTGGTCTTTATGACTCTGAAAGAGTTTTAGATACAATATTACTTTATTTTTCTTGTTGATAATTCGAACGATTATTTTTAGTTTAAGCTATCTCCATAATTTATAGTAATTAATTAAACCATTGGTAGAATTGTCATGGCTAGTGATCTTATTCTCATTATTTAGCTCTGGTAGAATCCGCCCCGCCAGTTCTTTGCCAAGCTCAACCCCCCACTGATCAAACGAACAAATATTCAGTATTGCGCCCTGAGTAAAAATTTTATGCTCATACAGGGCAATTAACGCCCCCAGGCTGAATGGGGTTATTTGACGCATCAGAATAGTGTTCGTCGGACGATTACCTTCAAACACTTTAAACGGCACAACGTGTTCGAGTTGAGCCGGATCTTTACCCTGGTCGCGGTATTCCTGCTCAACCACTTTACGAGATTTACCGAATGCCAGCGCTTCAGTTTGCGCAAAGACATTAGACAACAGTTTCTGGTGATGATCAGACTGCGGGTTATGCGTGATAGCGGGTACAATGAAATCACAGGGTACTAACCTGGTTCCTTGGTGGAGCAGTTGGAAAAATGCATGCTGGCCGTTAGTGCCCGGCTCACCCCAAATAATTGGGCCAGTCTGGTAATCCACGGCATTGCCGTTACGGTCAACGTATTTACCGTTGGACTCCATGTTCCCCTGCTGGAAGTAGGCCGCGAAACGGTGCATATACTGGTCATACGGCAGGATCGCTTCGGTTTCAGCACCGAAGAAATTGTTGTACCAGATACCGATCAGCGCCAGCAGAACCGGCAGGTTTTTCTCTGCAGGCGTGGTGGCGAAGTGTTTATCCATCGCGTGTGCGCCGGACAGCAGCTCAACAAAGTTATCGAAGCCCACGGACAAGATGATGGACAAACCAATGGCTGACCACAGGGAGTAACGACCGCCAACCCAGTCCCAGAACTCGAACATGTTCGCGGTATCAATACCAAAATTTCCCACCGCTTTACCGTTAGTAGAGAGCGCGGCAAAGTGTTTCGCAACGTGTTTTTCATCACCAGCTGTTTTCAGGAACCAGTCGCGCGCGCTATGGGCGTTGGTCATGGTTTCCTGGGTAGTGAACGTTTTAGACGCGACCAGGAACAGCGTGGTTTCCGGGTTCACTTTCTTCAGCACTTCGGTAATTTGGGTACCATCGAGGTTTGACACAAAGTTCATGTTCAGGTGGTTTTTGTACGGACGCAGCGCTTCAGTCGCCATGAACGGGCCGAGGTCGGAACCGCCGATACCAATGTTCACTACATCAGTAATGGCTTTACCGGTATAGCCTTTCCAGCTTCCAGAGATAATCGCATCAGAGAAGGATTTCATCTTCTCCAGCACCGCGTTCACTTCCGGCATGACATCTTTGCCGTCAACGATGATAGGCGTATTGCTACGGTTGCGTAGCGCCACGTGCAGCACGGCACGATCTTCGGTACGGTTGATCTTCTCACCGGAGAACATGGACTTGATGGCACCCGCCAGATCGGTCTCTTTCGCCAGATCCTGCAGCGTGGCCAATGTCTCTTCTGTGATGCGGTTTTTGGAAAAATCCACCAGCATCAGATCGTCAAACGTCGCGGAAAACTTAGTGAAACGATCGCTATCTTTCGCGAAAAGATCCGCGATAGTAACGTCTTTCATCTCTTCAAAGTGTTTTTGTAGCGCCAGCCAGGCTGAGGTCTGCGTTGGATTGATATTTTTCATTAGCAATACTCTTCTAATTAAAATGTGTTGGCACAATGCCCTAAACGTCAGACTTAATATTTATACTCGTCATATTTCAAGTTGCATGTGCGTTGGCTTTGTTACTCGGCCCATCCTTGGGCCTCGCCCCTGAGGGGTCGCTGTAAGCAGCGTTCAAATCTGCTCCCGGCAGATTTATCGTTCACTCCTGCCACATCGTTATCTATTCTCCTGGGAACTCACACCCTTGTCGCCTTCCTGCAACATGAATTATTTAGAGTGTAGTTACCGTTCGCTAAATTTTTTGCCGTAAAAGCTTGCTAGCAATATTTCTTTCAACTCAGAAATCAGTGGGTAACGCGGGTTAGCACCGGTGCACTGGTCGTCAAACGCGTCTTCAGACAGTTTGTCAACGTGTGCCAGGAAGTCAGCTTCCTGAACGCCAGTTTCACGGATAGACTTAGGAATACCCAGTTCAGCTTTGATTTCTTCCAGCCAGCCCAGCAGTTTCTGGATTTTTGCCGCAGTACGGTCGCCCGGTGCGCTCAGACCCAGATGATCCGCGATTTCAGCGTAGCGACGACGCGCCTGCGGACGGTCGTACTGGCTGAATGCTGTCTGCTTAGTCGGGTTGTCGTTCGCGTTATAACGAATAACGTTGCTAATCAGCAGGGCGTTCGCCAGACCGTGAGGAATGTGGAACTGAGAACCCAGTTTATGCGCCATCGAGTGACATACCCCCAGGAAGGCGTTAGCGAACGCGATACCCGCAATGGTCGCTGCACTATGAACACGCTCACGCGCTACCGGGTCCTTAGAACCTTCATGGTAGGACGCTGGCAGGTTTTCTTTCAGCAACTTCAGCGCCTGCAGAGCCTGACCGTCAGAAAACTCAGATGCCAGTACGGAAACGTAAGCTTCCAGAGCGTGAGTTACGGCATCCAGACCACCGAACGCACACAGGGACTTCGGCATATCCATAACCAGGTTGGCGTCAACAATCGCCATATCCGGAGTCAGCGCGTAGTCTGCCAGCGGGTATTTCTGCCCAGTTGCATCGTCAGTAACAACCGCAAACGGAGTCACTTCAGAACCGGTACCGGAAGTGGTGGTAACTGCAACCATCTTCGCTTTCACGCCCATTTTCGGGAACTTGTAGATACGTTTACGGATGTCCATAAAGCGCAGCGCCAGTTCTTCGAAGTGAGTTTCCGGGTGCTCATACATAACCCACATGATTTTCGCGGCGTCCATCGGGGAACCACCACCCAGTGCGATGATTACGTCTGGTTTGAAGGAGTTAGCCAGCTCAGCACCTTTGCGAACAACGGTCAGAGTCGGGTCAGCTTCAACTTCAAAGAACACTTCGGTTTCAACGCCAGCAGCTTTCAGAACGGAGGTGATCTGGTCTGCATAACCGTTGTTGAACAGGAAGCGGTCGGTCACGATCAGCGCACGTTTGTGACCATCGGTAATCACTTCATCCAGTGCGATTGGCAGAGAGCCACGACGGAAGTAGATAGATTTCGGAAGTTTGTGCCACAACATGTTTTCAGCTCGCTTAGCAACGGTTTTCTTGTTGATCAGGTGTTTCGGACCAACGTTTTCAGAGATGGAGTTACCACCCCAGGAACCACAACCCAGAGTCAGGGAAGGTGCGAGTTTGAAGTTGTACAGGTCACCGATACCACCCTGAGAAGCCGGGGTGTTGATCAGGATACGTGCGGTTTTCATCATCTGACCGAAGTAAGCAACACGCTCTGGCTGGTTGTCCTGGTCTGTGTACAGGCAAGAGGTGTGACCGATACCGCCCATTGCAACCAGTTTTTCAGCTTTCTGCACAGCGTCTTCGAAATCTTTAGCACGATACATAGCCAGCGTTGGAGACAGTTTTTCGTGTGCAAACGGCTCGCTTTCGTCGACAACCTTCACTTCACCGATCAGAATCTTAGTGGTTTCTGGTACGGAGAACCCTGCCAGTTCGGCGATTTTGTATGCCGGCTGACCAACGATGGCTGCGTTTAGTGCGCCATTTTTCAGGATGATATCCTGAACGGCTTTCAGCTCTTTACCCTGTAGCATGTAGCCGCCGTGGCTGGCGAAACGTTCGCGAACAGCGTCATACACGGAATCAACCACAACAACAGACTGCTCGGAAGCACAGATGACTCCGTTATCGAAGGTTTTAGACATCAGTACGGATGCGACAGCACGTTTGATATCAGCCGTTTCGTCGATAACAACAGGAGTGTTACCTGCGCCTACGCCGATTGCCGGTTTACCGGAGCTGTATGCTGCTTTAACCATGCCAGGACCCCCGGTCGCAAGGATCAGGTTGATGTCCGGGTGATGCATCAGCGCGTTGGACAGTTCAACGGAAGGTTGATCGATCCAGCCAATAATATCTTTCGGTGCTCCGGCTTTGATAGCGGCCTGAAGTACGATATTAGCCGCATGGTTGGTGGAATTTTTTGCTCGTGGATGTGGAGAGAAGATGATGCCGTTACGCGTCTTAAGGCTGATCAGCGATTTGAAGATCGCAGTAGACGTCGGGTTAGTGGTCGGGACGATACCGCATATGATACCAACCGGTTCAGCAATAGTGATGGTACCGAAAGTGTCGTCTTCAGACAGTACACCGCAGGTTTTTTCATCTTTATAGGCATTGTAAATGTATTCGGAAGCAAAGTGGTTTTTAATGACTTTATCTTCGACGATGCCCATACCGGACTCGGCAACGGCCATTTTTGCGAGCGGGATGCGAGCACCAGCAGCAGCCAGAGCGGCGGCGCGGAAAATTTTGTCTACCTTCTCTTGAGGGAATTTAGCAAATTCGGCTTGAGCTATTTTTACCCGGTTAACTAAATCATTAAGCGATACTATACTTGCTGTGTACTCATTGTTGGATAATGATGAATCCTCAGTCTGTCCAGCTGATTGATTATCAATGATTAACATGTAATATCCCCAGGAATTAATGAAAACTATCAATGGATTGGTCTTTCTTAAAAAACAATCCATTGATATAAGGATAAAATAAGTAGGTTGCTTTACTTTTTTACATTGCCTTCAGATGAAATATAATACAAGTTAATTACATTCACTTTTATCATTTTTTATGAGGTAGGATTTTGAAAACCAACATTAATCTTATTTTGTTGGTTGCAGAAAACCCTACCTGTGGTGTAATTAATGTCCAGTTTTTTAAATATTTAAATTACCCTTGAGGTTGAAAGAAATCTTCATTAATGCGGCTATGTTTCTGGAGTTGTTGTAAATGTTTTTTTCGGCATTTTTTAAAATAAAATCAAGAGGTTCAACTTTATTTAGGATGCTAAAGACTGCATCAATCCCGCAGGAATAAACCATTTCGAACCCTTCGCCATAAACACCTGAGATTGCAATTACAGGTACGTCATATTTTTTTGCTATCCTGGCAACACCAGTCGGAACTTTACCATTTACAGTCTGACTATCGATCCGACCTTCTCCTGTAATAACAAGATGCGCATCCTTTATCTTGCTCTCGAGATTTAAACTTTCTGAAATTAAGCTAAATCCAGGCTTTAATTCGGCATTAAAGAAAGCTAAAAAGGCAGCGCCTAAACCACCTGCAGCTCCTCCCCCAGCAACACCACTCACGTCGACATTGAACTTTTCATAGATAACTTTTGAAAAATTCTGCAAATTTTTATCAAGTTTTATTACCATTTCAGAAGTAGCGCCTTTTTGTGGACCAAATATATAAGACGCCCCATTTCTACCGAGCAAGGGATTTGTTACATCACATGCTATTTGAAAAGAACATTGACTTATCCGAGGGTCAAAATGAGTAATATCTATATATTTTAAGGATGCCAGACCACAACCTCCACGTGGAATTGATTTTCCATCGATATCAAGTAGGTCTACACCAAGTGCCTGCAACATGCCTGCACCACCATCGTTTGTTGCACTACCTCCTATGCCAATAATAAAGTGCGTGGCACCATAATCTAACGCTTTCCTTATAAGTTCACCAGTGCCAAAAGAAGTCGCATAAAGTGGATTTCTTTTTTCTTGTGATATTAATTCCAATCCACTTGCAGTAGCCATCTCTATGAAGGCAGTTTTCTTATCGAGTGATAAGCCAAAGTATGACTGTACTCTTTCCCCATTAGGGTTTGTGACCTCAGTTGAAATAATACTTCCACCGCTAGCTTCTACCATTGTGATGAGGCTTCCTTCTCCTCCATCAGCCATTGGGCATTTAATACACTCAGCTTCAGGAAATATTTCTTTGAAGCCTTTTTCTATAGCATTTGCTACATTTAAAGCTGATAAGCTCTCTTTGAAGGAATCTGGAGCGATGACAATTTTCATAGAAATCCTTAAAATGAAATTAAATACGCCGAGAACCTATCAGCTATTTATAGACTATTATTTTGGTTCGTCAATTATCAAAATCATAATCAGACCAATTACTGCGCACACCCCAAAGTAGGTAAATACAGAGGTAAAGTGCCCGGTCTGATCCAGCAAGAATCCAGCTGCCATTGGTGAAACAAAACCACCCAAATTCCCCCCGCTGTTTACCACGGAAATAGCAATTGGATAATTCTTTCTGTCGACTACCCCCATTGGATATGCAGTGAAAGCAGGCCAACCAATGTTAAGAAGAAAACCTACGAAGAACAATGCAGTACCAACCAGTACAGTGTTCTGAGGTACATTAATCATGACAATCATCATAACAATGGTCGCTACGGCAGTAAATAACATTGTTGGTTTGCGACGTCTCCCAAAAATATTATCTGATATCCAACCACCGAAGATTGATCCAATAAATCCGCCAACGAATGGCATCGCGGCAACAAATCCCATTTTTACGAAAGAGAAACCTTTCTCATTCACTAAATATGATGGAATCCATGTCAATATTCCATATAGGATACTAACCATCATAAAGTATGCAACTGCATTGCCTATGATGTTTTTTGATACAAAGATCTTTGATGCGGTATCGATAGGTTTCAAATCTTTAACTTTAATGAACTTATCTAATTTAGTGAATTTGCTATCGATAATTATATTGCCGGTTTTTTCTTCAGTATTGTTGCTGCCCTCAGTTGAACGAATGTATTCAAGTTCACTTTGTGATACATAACGGCTATCTTCTGGTCTGGATTTAACAAACAGATACCATATCAGTGCCAAGAAAAGACCCGGAATCGCAAAGCTAAAGAATACCCAACGCCATCCATAAGTTAAAGAAATCCAAACAACAAGTGGCGGTACAAGGATAGGGGCAAACATTGTTGATGCAATATAAACGCCTGTCGCAGTTGCTTTTTCTTTTGGTGGGAACCAGTTGTTAATTGTCGATGTTAAACCTACTGGAGTAGGCCCTTCTGTAATACCAAGTCCTAGTCTCATCCATTTAATAGCAAATGCAGACGACGCGGTACCAATCAACCATGTGAATGCTGAAAAACCAAGGATTGATAGTGTTACGATGCCTCGCACACCTCTTTTTGCCATTAAAAAGCCAGCTGGAATTTGGCAAAGAGCATATCCAAGGAAGAACATACTTGCTATTTGACCCGCTTCGAAATTACTAAGGTGAAACTCCTCTGTTATAAATGGAAGAACTGCACCTATGTTTGAACGATCTGCATAATTAACAGCATATACAGCAAAAATTAATGCCAATACAACCCATCTATAATTGGTTTTTGGCTTTGTCAAATTTAATTCCATAGCTTTCATGGTGTATTCTCTTTTGTAGGGTAAAAGATAATATTGCTTTATGGTGTTCCTTTTTATTAACGTCACTTTCACTTAGGGTAGCCATATAAAACAAATGGCTACCAAGTGTTGGTTCTCATATATTCTATTTTCTATCGGATAAAGAGTGCATCGTGTTTTTCAGGACGGGATATAAACTCTCATATATATGATAGTTTTGCTCATAAAGTGCTTTTGTTTTTTTATCCTGACTGGGTTTAAAACTTAAATCTTCGGTTCTTAAGATAGGTAAGTCCGGGTCATTTATACCGCAGAAGAAACCAGACCCTGTGGCACCTATCATTGCAGCACCAAATGCAGCAGCATCGCTCGTTTTTGCGATGTTATATTCTACGTCAAGGATATCTGCCTTAATCTGAGTCCATAACAAGTTTCGCGCCCCCCCCCCAACACTTAATAGCTCATCAAGTTTAAATCCCCACCTTTCATATGCGATTTTAAGTATTTGCTTCATACCATACGCGGTGCCTTCCATTGCGGCTCTGATTAAATCATTACGATTATGAGACAATCTCATTCCCAACCAAGCGCCAGAGGCTTTTGTATCCCAAATTGGACTTCTTTCTCCAGCAAGATAGGGTAGATAAATTAATCCATTAGCCCCAGGAACCGATTTTTCTGCAAACGTTTCCAGCTCATTAAGATTATTAATCTCTGGCCACACTGACTCACTTAACCACCCAAATGTTCCACCTGTGGTTGACATAGCTCCATGAGCCAGCCACTGGTTAGGTACCACATGATATCGGTTCATAAATCTGCAATCGAAAATCGGGCTTTCAAGACAAAAAGTAATAACTCCAGAGGTTCCGGTAGATTCAAATGCAGTACCGCCATCAATAAGTCCTACTGCAAACGCTGATGCGGCAGTATCGGCAGAACCAAGTACAATGGGCGTTCCTTCTTTCAATCCCGTAATTTCACTTATTACATCATTTATTTTCCCCACCACAGAGATACACTGATAAATAGGCGGTAAAATATTGTGATCGAATTTCCAAAACTTTAATAATTCTTTTGACCATTTTGGTGATGAAGCCAAAGCAACTGCACCAGAATAGGATGCCTGAGTCGGATCGATGCCAATTTTGTTTGCACCAAGACGCAATGCCAGGTAACCATTAAAGAGTGTGACTTTATACACTCTTTTCATTAACTCAGGCTGCTGCTGCTGTAACCATCCGAGAGTTCCAACCCAACATGCGGAGGGGCTAGGGCTGTTGTGTGTTAACGAACTAACAAATTCTTTCTCCGAACCTAAAGTTTGATGGATAAAGCCTTCGGAGCGACCATCAAGATATGTAATCGCATTGCAAACAGGTTTCTTATCAGCATCAAGCAAAACCAATGTTGGACACGCCACTGACAGACCAATTGAAACGATGTTATCGACTTTTGCTGTTACATCTTTGATAGCATCAACTACATGCTCCCAGTATTCATCAAGATCCAATTCATGATGAACTGAGGATTTAGATATTATTTTGGTTTCTCTTGATGCTTTCGCGAGCAGCTCTCCATGAAAGTTAAAAGCGCATACTTTTACACTGCTACTACCTGCATCAATACCTAAATAGGCTTTATCCATCATCAATGCCTCCATCCGAAGCAGTTATTTGTTATTGATAATAACCTTTACCGCATCGCCATTTTGAGCGTAATTGAAAGCATCATTTATCTCATCCAGACTAAGCCTGTGTGTTATTAGTTTCTCAACATCAACCTGCCCTGAAGAGATAAGCGAAAGGGCAGTACGGTAACCTTCTCGACTTAGTGCACTCGCTCCGGTAATGATAAGTTCATTATAGTGAATGAGATTTACATCAATACTGGACATATCATCTTTCGAGAAACCAGCAAACAGATTGGCGCGCCCTCCTTTTCGTAATAACTCGAATGCGGAGTTAACAAGAGAAGGGATTCCAATTGCCATGATAACGACATCTGCACCAACACCGTCTGTTTCTGACATAACAAAATCTTTGAGGTTTTGTTTACTGGAATCGATGGCATGGTCTGCCCCAATCGCAAGTGCCGCTTCCCGTCTCTTTTCACTGAGTTCGCTGACAATCACATTGGAGGCACCTGACAATTTCGCCAGAATAATGTGCATCAAACCAATGGGTCCGGCACCAATAACGACGACAGTATCACCAAGTTCGATTCCGACATTTTTTTGTCCATTAATGCAACAAGCAAGAGGTTCCGCAAGTGCAGCAGCATCAAACGACACTGAATCAGGAATTTTAAAAACATTGCCTGCTTCGAGTGCAATCGCAGGTACTTTTAAGTATTCTGCAAAGGCACCGTTAAACTCATAACCAATCGCCTGCCGGTTTTTACAAACGTTTTCTTTGCCACTGCGACAATAAACGCATGAACGGCATGGAACAACAGGATCAACAGCAATGCGATCCGAAACTTTAAACTGAGTAACGCCTTTTCCGACATCGACCACTTCACCAGCGAACTCATGACCAATTACCGAAGGAAAGCGCACACCTTTAGTTTTTTTTCCCGTCACAATACGGCTGTCTGTACCACAGAGTGCCGCTGATTTGACTCGAATAACAAGCTCACCTTCATCAGCAACGGGTTTATCAATATCGGTAATTTCAAGTTTATTAGCTTCAAATAGCACTGCTGCTTTCATAATTAGATCCTCAGTAATGATACTAAATGGTTATTTGCCGCCAGCGTGTTTATAAACAGCAATGGCTTCGTCAACACTGCAATCATCGTTAATCATTGCATCTAATGCTCTGATAACAGCCGTAGGGTTCTCGTGTTGCCATACAAATCGACCGTAAGTAACACCACCAACTCCGATATCGAGTGCCTGGCGAGTATTAGTCAGGAAACTGACTAAGTCTTTGCCCATGTCACCCCCAGCCAGAGCTACCATAGCAGGGCAGCAATCCACGACTTCTTTAAATGTATCTGCCGACCCTGACCAAAGGGTTTTAATAATATCCACACCAAGCTCTGCACCAGCACGGACGCAATACGCTAAATTTTTAGGATCAAAGGAATTTTCAACCATTGGCCCTTTAGGGTAAATATGCGCTACGACAGGTAAACCAGCTGAACCTGCTGCTTTGGTAATTTGCCCAAGGAAGCTTAATTGTTGTGCTTGTTCAGGACCGCCCATGATACAACCTACCGAGATTGCATCTGCACCAAGACGAATGGCTTCTTCTACATCAGCCACAGGAGTATCATAAGCTTCATGGTAAGGAATTGAATAACTAGTAGCCTTCATAATTACTGAAATATCTGATGCAGCATATGGAGGGAATACTTTTTCAATAATTCCTTTGTGCATTGTAATCGCGTCTGGTTGCCCGGCAACAACTTGCTCCATTACGGTGTTAATTTGTCCTATACCTGGCAGTACACCACGAGTAATAGGATGATCCATGGTAATAGCAAGCAGGCGACCAGATTTTTTATTTAACAGGCGTTTTAAACGAATTTCTTTACCCAAGAACATATTTTATATCTCCATATTTAATTGCAACGATTTATTGATTAACGATATTTTTTGGACATCCGGAAAGATATGAATTTATGTTGTCAATTAACATATCTGCTAATGTTTGAATAGCTTCAATACTTGCCCACGAAATGTGTGGCGTCAAAATGAAATTAGGTAGTGAAGTTAATTTCATTATTAATTCATCTTTCCCTGGTGGTTCATTTTCAGCAACATCAAAGGCAGCTCCGGCGATATTACCATTCATTAGAGCATTATAGAGTGCGGTTTCATTAACAATGCCGCCGCGGGCAGTGTTAATCAGAAGTGCTTCCTTTTTCATCATTTTAAACTCTCTTTCTGAAATCATATCTTTGGTTGATTTTAAAAGAGGGCAATGGATGGTGATAATATCACTTTCTTGTATAACTTGGTCGAAGTCTGTGTATAAAGGTCCCATGTTTGAGACCCCTTTATACGAAGAGAATAATACTTTCATTCCGAATGCTTTAGCGAGTTCGGCAACTTTTTTACCTAAAACGCCGTCACCAATGATACCTAATGTTGCATCAGAAAGATTCTTGATTGGGTAATCAAAAAAACAAAACTGCTCCGATTGGATCCATCTTCCTTTCTGAACTGCCTGATGGTAAGCAGCGATGCTTCTTCTTAAAGTTAACATTAATGCAAATGTATGCTCTGGCACAGTATCAATTGCATAATTCTTAATGTTTGAAACGGGGATTTTTTTAATCTTACAGGCTTCTAAATCGATGACATCAGTTCCAGTAGCTGCAACGGCGATGAATTCTAATTTTTTAGCTTCATCAAGGATATCACTTGTTATTTTGACTTTATTTGTAATTATGATTTCAGCATCCTTGATTCTGTCAATAATTTCATCTTTATTTGTTCTAATGTAACAAACCAGGTCATAGGGAATATCCAGTTTTTTTAATTTTACTTCACTAGGAAATGTTCCGTAATCCAGGAATACTACTTTTTTCTTTTTCATCGGATAAGCACCTTGAATCATTTACCATGTCAATGACAAAAATATAATCCATTTGTTATGTTAATCACATTGTGCAAGTGCACAGATATATTTTTAATATGGTTTGTTTATTTGTAAAACATTACAATCTAATGTCGGTTCTGTCACATATGTATGACCTGCTCCCCGTTGATTAACACACCCCGATGTTAGTAATGTCTTGGTGTTGCACTATCTTTATGGACGGGAAGGGCATAAAACCGTGCAGGATGTCATGCTGGGGGCAGTAGAAAAACGCTTCGGGCAGCATCTGCCGTCAGAGCCGCTGGAATGGCTGACGGATAATGGTTCAGCCTACAGGGCACATGAAACGCGGGCGTTCGCCCGGATGCTGGGGTTGGCCCCCTGCACGACAAGAGTGCGCAGTCCGGAAAGCAACGGCATAGCAGAGAGTTTCGTGAAGACGATAAAGCGGGATTACATCAGCATCATGCCTAAACCGGACAGCCAGATGGCGGTAATAAACCTGGCAGTAGCGTTCAGCCATTACAATGAACATCATCCGCACAGCGCGCTGGGATATTGTTCGCCGCGGGAATTTATACGCAGGAAATTATCGCAACCTAAGAGAGAAAATTCGTCTGGATATATAGGGTCAAATCCACCATTTTGGATAGGAGATATATCTGACAACCCACTGTTTTATCTCCAAGGTATGTACGCAATGTAACTACAAACTTTTTTACTGAAAAATTCCCTTTAACTACAAACTCTATTGGCGATCTACATTAATTCAGTTGATGACGAATGGTTCTGTCACCACTGCTGGTGTCCGTTGATTTACCATCAGTCCACCAGAACATCAGCTCCGTGGTTCGAACATGATATGCCCTGTGGACAACCGGAAGTGTTGCTGCAGTCTCCTTACCTGACCCCGTCGATGTAAAACCTTCAGCAGTGGCGAAGCTACAATGCCTACTGGCACAACTGTCACCGGTCATGACGACCACACAATAGCAATGTACCAGATGCGGTCTGTCATATGGCGGTGAGAAGTGCTGCCCTCAATGTAGAAAAGGGATATACAGTCGGGAGATACGAATTTAGCGATATGTACCAGGCAATCATGGGATTGATTGGTACACCAGAAAGTTATTATATGGGGGGATATAACTTCGGAGTAAAAATCAATCACTTTACATCACCCAGCCGCTAGTGCTGGTGGATTGATTATTAGTATTACACGACGGGTTGGTAATATTAATTGAGACTGTAATTAAAATTGTGTAATTGCCTGTTTTTGATATGTTCACTCCAACAACGGAGACAGGCAAATTATGGACGAAAAGAAACTCAAAGCACTGGCGGCTGAACTGGCTAAGGGCCTTAAAACCGAAGCCGACCTCAATGCTTTTTCCCGCATGTTGACGAAGCTTACCGTCGAAACGGCGCTCAATGCGGAGCTGACTGACCACCTTGGGCATGAGAAAAATGCCCCCAAAACAGGTTCAAACACCCACAATGGCTACTCATCAAAAACTCTGCTGTGCGATGACGGCGAGATAGAACTGAACACGCCGCGTGACCGTGAAAACACCTTCGAACCGCAGCTGATTAAGAAGCACCAGATGCGCATTACGCAGATGGACGGCCAGATTTTATCCCTCTATGCCAAAGGCATGACTACCCGTGAAATCGTCGCCACCTTCAAAGAGATGTACGACGCCGATGTGTCGCCCACGCTGATATCTAAGGTCACCGACGCGGTAAAAGAGCAGGTCTCTGAGTGGCAAAACCGGCAGCTGGACGCGCTGTATCCCATTGTTTATATGGACTGCATTGTCGTCAAAGTCCGTCAGAATGGCAGTGTGATAAACAAAGCCGTGTTCCTGGCGCTGGGGATCAATACCGAAGGCCAGAAAGAGTTACTGGGCATGTGGCTGGCCGAAAATGAAGGCGCAAAGTTCTGGCTGAGCGTGCTGACGGAGCTGAAAAACCGTGGCCTTCAGGACATCCTGATTGCCTGCGTGGACGGTCTGAAGGGCTTCCCGGATGCGATAAACAGCGTCTACCCGCAGACCCATATCCAGCTGTGCATCATCCATATGGTGCTTAACAGCCTGAAATATGTGTCCCGGAAGGACTACAGAGCCGTCACCAGCGGGCTGAAGGCAGTTTATCAGGCTCCGACCGAAGAGGCAGCGCTGATGGCGCTGGATGCGTTCGCGGGAGTCTGGGACGATAAATATCCGCAAATCAGCAAAAGCTGGCGTGCGCACTGGGAAAACCTCAATACGCTCTTCAGTTATCCGCCGGATATCCGCAAGGCCATCTACACCACGAACGCAATCGAATCGCTGAACAGCGTGATCCGGGCTGCAATTAAAAAACGCAAAGTGTTCCCGACGGATGACTCGGTGCGAAAGTTTATTTATCTGGCGATCAAGGACGCGTCAAAAAAATGGAGTATGCCGATACAGAACTGGCGGCTGGCAATGAGTCTTTTTATTATCGAGTTCGATGACCGCCTGAGCGATCACTTTTAATACATTGGCAGTTACACAAAATTATTGACAGGCTCTCTTGATAAGATCTGGCCTTTCCATCCATAAGAAAGGCCATTGCTGAAAAAAATAAATTACCCGCGACTGCATCCGAAATTTCTGTCACCATCACCGTATAGCTTAGTATCTAATTTGGCTAAGTAATCCAGTCGGTTAAGAAGCTTTTTGTATTCATCCTCAAAGTTAAAGTCATTCACATCTAATATATAGCGGCAATTTTTAGGGAAATGGACTAGTCCTGCGTAATCATCCAACTCCAGATCCAATGCGCTATACCATGCCCGTATAATCATCATCCGTAAGTTGCTTTCAGTCTCATAATCGCCTAAATGGTAATAAGCATCCTTATTAAAAAAAAGACCGAGATGAAAGTGGCATTTTCCCTCTTCAGAAAATTCCCTTACCCATATATGTCTCGTTCGATTACGATATATTCTTTTCCCTTCAGTTGCTCTCATTTTTTCATTTGCATCTAATATAGCATTTAGAGAATTGCGAAATCGAGATATCACTCCAGGCTCTAGGTTTGGGAAACAACATACAGTATCACCTCTGTCAAGGATAGGTGGGTAATGCACATCAACACGCAATGCCATTGTTCTTGAGAATTCACCGATAGCATTTTGGACTACATCTTCAATATTTTTTCTATAGGCGATTACATGCTCACCATGGGAACCATTGTATAATTTCATGATTTATTTCTCGTATGATTTTAGGAGTTGTTTATACTAATAGATCACGTATGTGTTACTCGTTGTAGAAATGTTTTTTTAAGTTGCATCTAACTGTATAGATAAGTCTGAGTGATATCACTGTTATGATTCTGTATATGTTAGTATATATTACCTATCCAACATAAAAACACTTTCAAATTAACTTTAAGCCAAGTGTTACATCATTTCATGATGAAAAAACAACTCTGCAATTATTTGCCTATTGTACTGGTTGTATATAGAGAGTTTTACCGAAATGTGTTACTACTATTCTTTGGTTAATAAGTAAGATATTAAGCAGTTCATCCATTTTAATTTTATTTCTGAATCGATAAGGTCCGTATTGAAGAATCTTCGTTTTACTTATATGCGGTGGGAAAGTACTAGCACAATAATTTTTTATCCAGGAGTATAGTTCGTCACTTTCATTATTAACAAGAGTAAATTCTGAAACTTTAGAGAACAATCTTTTGTACTCATCAACATACCAGGCACTTATCTGAATTGCAGCTTCCACAGCTTTAATTGATATATCTTCGTTACGACCTTCGAAATAATGGAGTAATGCAGCAATCCTTGCCATATTCTCTGCCATTTTTGAAGCATAATCCTTCATGTTGGATAAATAACCAATTTCGCTCATTTCCGATTCAGTTCTGTTATAAAATGAGATCCATAGTTGCTCTGCCTGCGGAGAGAGTCGTAGGATCATTCGCTCACCTTTGCCATTTCTTATAATACTATCATTAACTATCTCAAGCAGTCGGCTATGGAATACTGGTAAGTGTTCACTGGATATCACTGGACTTGTAATCTGCCGGAATCCTTGTCTTGAATCGGGCTGGCAAATCAAGCAACGGGCAAAAAAACCAATCCCTTTAGCCATATCACCTTTACGCTCAATATACTTATGAAATACTGTAGGTTGTATCATCATAGATAATGTCATTCTGGCGTCATGAATTAAACGTTCAGGAGAGTTTTTTCTATCAACGGAAAAATTTGAACCATCCCACATCTTGTTTATGAAAGGAAGTTCATTCAATGTATGCCCATTAAATATGGTCCCTGCTTCATCCGACATAATACCCACGGACTTCCATTCTCCACAAAGATAATCTTTAATTGCGGCTGGCGTTGCATCATTAAACATCAGCCTATATCTAACAGGTTCTTTAGGTTTGTTTTCAAATAGAAACCTCAATTGTTCATTCGTTATACTGCAATCTTTATTACGACGAGTATCAGATTTTAGTTTTGACTCCAGTGCTTTTGTTTTGATAATAAAAGCTGCTTTGTCATTCATCCATAATTGTAAATCTTGGCTATGTTTTTCAAACCAAATTTTTTCCTGTTGATACAGCGGTTTCATGAAAATCTTATCAACAGTACTTTTTCTTTCTCCTGATTCAGCAAGCGTCAGCAAAAAAAGTGAAACGGGGCTACATAGACCATTTAGCCTACAAACGTCAATTCTGTGTTGGCACACTAATGAAATTGCTCCAAGCGCCGATGCTGATATCAACGATAGAGGAGCTTGTGTTTGTCGCTCTACTTCATAAATTGCATTTCTGATTAGCGACGGAAAAACATGGACAGGAAATGGATGGGTGCTCAACTTTAAATCCTCTAAATTTTTTTGGGGAATATCGCTAACTGCTATTTTTGCTACAAATAGCAAAAATAGCAGTGTATTATTAGTTTTGTACGCATTTAGGGTGTACTCATGGATCTGTATATTCAGATAAGTTTGCTACGCCGTGTTAACCATTCATCAATCTCTGCTTCAACCCATCCAACCGATTTAACTCCGAGCATTCGCTTTTTGGGAAAAGTTGAGTCGTAACGCGGTGATTTGGGGTTCAACCAGTCGTAGATTGTTGCCCTTGCCATACCAGTTTTTTGGATTACCGCAGGTAAGCGGAGTATCCTAACGGTTGATGGATTGTTCATGCTTGGTTGCCTCTCATTAGTTCATTTTGGTTGTAGAAAGATTAGCGGCAAGTACTAATGCAAAAAATCCGCGTACCAAAAAAACATTTTTTACAACACTTAACTAATTGATATTTGGTGTTTTTATGTTGACAGCGATTGAGTTTTGCGAAGAAATTAGTCAAAAAGCGGTTTGGCTTTCTGGGCAGATGGTTGAATGTGATTGGGACATATACGTTGATGTGCTCAGCGAAAGTTATCCCGTGATACGAAAGGAACTCAGCGAGATGCGAGATCAATTCTGGAATTCTGATAAGGTAGGAACTCGTGTGATTTTGTACAGTGATCCATCACGTAAGGAGTATAAATATTCTACTGTTGACGGAGTGGAGCAATTAAAAGAGGAATATACAGAATTATATGATCCAGCTCAGGAATGCTGGAAATAGTTAAAATTACGTATTTTCAGAGAAACATTTTGTCATCTTATTCAGGATCCTTTTTTAATTAATGATGTGTTTAAATCACATCTATTTTTTGCCTCAATGTCTTATCAATGGGGAAAGTCAGTTATGTCGGAGAATGAATGTGTTGCTATTAAAGCGTTCATTAAGTCAGCTGAATTATTTGACAGATGTATTGGTATGTCATGGTTTCATGTTTCTGTATGTACCCAAAAAAAATTATCACATGTTAGAGCTAAGGCCGGAAAAGAAGGTGGGAACAGTAAATCAGAAGTGTATCGAATAATTCAGGATAAGCTTGTTTATTTAATCAATAGTTCCGTACCTGAAGGTGGGTGGAAAAGTAAAGCAGCTGCGGTAAATGACCTCATTGACCCCTTATGGAAATTTGTCGAAGAGTCAAATTTTGAAATTAATAATCAAAGTAAAAAATACCGGATATCAACAATGAGCCCTGATGCGTTGGCAGATACCATTATAAAAAACTGGTCAAGAAATATTGAAAGTGTCAAATTGGCTTTAGATAATACGGTTACTAGAAAAAAGAAAACCAAAGGGTAAAATTCCGTACTACCTATAGGCGAGTTATCAGCACCCATAATGGGTGCTGATAAAGGATTCATCCTACAAGACGTATTCCCCTAACCCTACTATTCACAATGCTGCCGCTATCTGCTGCTTTAACAAAATCAGCCCACCACTGCATCATCGGTCGTCGTTGCTCAAGATAGTCACTTCGATTGTAAGCGCGACGAACCTCATTCTTATCCACATGAGCAAGTGCAGCCTCAATAACATCAGGCGGAAATCCTTCCTCATTGAGCGCCGTACTAGCGATAGAACGTAAACCATGTGATACGAGAACGCCTCCTAAGCCAGCACGCTTAAGGACTGCATTAACTGTTTGGCTGTTCATTGGCTGGGTCGGATTAATGCGACTGGGAAAAATAAATTCTCGGCCACCACTAAGTGACTTCATCATTTCTAGTACAGAGAGAGCCTCATCGGATAGTGGAACCGTATGGTCTCGGTTCATCTTCATTCGGGCTGCAGGAATTTTCCATTCGTTAGCATCAAAATCGATTTCATCCCATCGAGCCTCAGCAGCTTCGGCAGGACGGGTGATGGTGAGAAGTTGCCACATGAATAGACATCTTGTGGACAAGCTGATACTTGCCGTACGCATAGTCTGCATTAGCTGTGGAAGTTGATCCGGGCGTATGCTTGGCATGTTTTTCTTTTGCGGTTTCTCAAACGCTTTTCCGATATTTACACTGGGAACTGCATCAATCAAGCCTGTGTTCTGCGCATAAATCATGACCTCGTTAATACGCTGACAAAGGCGTCGGACTGTCTCTAATGCACCTCTGGCCTGAACCGGCTGCACTGCTTTAACCAGAGTATGAGCCTTAATCTCAGTGATACTGATATCACCGATTGCTGGGAAAACATCTCTCTCAAGCGAGCGCCAGATATCCTCGGCATAGTCCTCTGTTACGCTGGTTTTCTTCACATTCCACCAACGCTCGGCAACTAACAGGAAAGTGTTGGTTTTAGCCTCTTGAGAATTTCTTACCTGTTCTTTCTGATGATCCTGAGGATCAATGTCTTTCGCCAACAAAACTCGAGATTCAGCTCTGAGTTTACGCGCATCAGAAAGGGAGACTGCAGGGTAGGCACCGAAGCTCTGTTTGGTTCGCTGTTTTGTCAGCGGTCGATAGTAACGGAACTGCCAGAGCTTACTACCACTAGACTTGATTAATAGAGTAAGCCCGTCCCCATCATACAGCTGGTAATCGGCATCTTTAGGTTTGGCGGCTTTGATTTCCGTATCGGTTAACGGCTTGGTTTTTCTTGCCATGGGGAATCTCCATGCGTTTAGGCCCAACGAAAACAATATAGCTTTTCGTTGGGCCTATCAATGGGCCTAAAAGGTTCGGATTTAATTAGTTCTCTTCGGACTTCGCGGGACAAATAGAGGGCACAAAAAAGCCCGCAGGGCTTGCGCCGTGCGGGCTCTTAGGACTTCATCGGATGACTCTGGTAATCACCGATGGAGAATTTTGGTGGAGCTGGCGGGAGTTGAACCCGCGTCCGAAATTCCTACGTCCTCGGTACTACATGCTTAGTCAGTCTTTACATTCGCTTGCCAGCTGCGGACGG
>OGGF01000467.1_pt1 | contig 24832 bp, 20 predicted proteins | sample 1571211 | NCBI WGS metagenome assembly OGGF01 (sample SAMEA2582020, study PRJEB24529) | metagenome | biome: Human gut stool | place: China | collected 2011 | reverse complement strand
ATTAATAAATAAATTGTTTAACTCGTTAATTAAGTGAGACTTTATGTTGACTCATTATAAATCGGGCGCAAAGATAGAAGTATTTTCTTGAACTACAAAACAAAAAGCATTCAAAACAGCAGTGGAATAATCAATTAAAGAATAAAAAAAATGTTACCTTTGCATCGTTTCATTTATACATAATCTCAATAATTTATCATGAAAAAGATAATCGCATGCATTTCCATCATTTGCTATACATTATTATGTTATAGCCAAAATCAGACAACGGACAACAACTACCGTACGCAAAAGAACATTTCCTATCTTCATCCCGGCGAAAAAGACAGTTATAAGCTGGAGCGTTGCAAGCTCGACCTCCATTATCCTACTGATAAAAAAGGATTTGCCACCCTTATCTGGTTCCACGGCGGAGGACTGGAAGCCGGAGAAAAACATTTTCCGAAGGAGTTCCTGGAGCAAGGCTACGCCGTGATAGCCGTAAACTACCGACTCAGCCCGCGTGCCCAAAATCCTGCCTACACGGAAGATGCCGCAGAGGCCGTTGCTTGGACTTTCGAGAATATAGAAGAATTCGGAGGAGACAAAGACAAAATATACATAGCCGGTCATTCAGCCGGTGGTTATCTCTGTCTGATGCTCAATCTGGACAAGAGTTACCTGGCAAAGTGGAATATTGATGCCAACAGCCTGGCAGGCGCTTTCCCCATCAGCGGACAGACCACCACTCATTATACCATCCGCAAAGAACGCGGGCTGCCTTCCGACACTCCGATTATAGATAAATATGCTCCTTCCAATAACGTAAGAAAAGACGCTTCACCCATGATACTTATCACTGGCGACAAAGAGTTGGAGATGCTGGCACGCTATGAGGAAAACGCCCATTTATATGCCCTCCTCAAAGCACTGGGACAAAAAACCACCCTCTATCAGATGGAGGGATTTGACCACGGTACGGTGGCCGCTCCCGCATGTACCTTGATAAACAGCTATATGAAGAAGGCAGGCAAGAAGTAACCACTACCCTTGCCTTTCTTTTACGTATGCCAATGCCGCTCCTATTGCTGTTCTATATTCAGCATAGGGCGGTATATGAAAATGTACATGATAGATGGCTTCCATTTTAGAAAACACCTCCCGGCACTGGGGCAGTTGGGTGAGATTCCCTATCAGAACGAAATCCTTGATAGGACTGTTCAAAGCTGACAGTACAGCAGCTCCTCCAATGGTTTGAAGTACCGTATAAATTATACCGCAGGCAATATCTTCTTGAGAAGCATTGCTATCTGCTTTCCCGAAAAGAGAGGCGGTAGCACTCACTGGCAAGTCAGGCAAAGCAGTGTTGCAAATATCACCTATCTGCAAGTTGACACGAGTTACATCCCCTTTCTCAGCCAACTCGGACACCTGATGAATATCATGAGTTTTCAACAGCAACCTCGATAATCCCTGCAAGGTACCTCCACCAATCCCCAAGCCGCCAATATGCTGCACCTTGTCTCCGTCTATTTTCACAAAAGAAGTGCCGGTACCCATGCTGACTACAATCAGTTGGTCTATATCCGTTGCATGTCTAGCTCCCAAACCATTGGCAATAAACTCATCCGTTTTGCGAGTAGGCAGTCCATATAGAGGGCTGTTGACAAATGCGCTTCCCACTCCCGTCAGCATCACCTGCTCCACATCGGCCAGCTGTATACCATTGTCATAAATATACTTACCGAATGCTCCGAATAAGGAAGTCACCGGGTCGGTAGCCGTAATAAACATTGGAGACTGTATCTGTTCTCCATTGATTCCAACGATTTTCGTGGTACTTCCACCCACATCTATTCCTATTACTATACCCATAGCTCCAAGTAATTTGCAGCAAAGTTACAAAAGAATCAATAATTGACAATTGATTAATGTGATAATGTGCCAATATGCTAATTGGCTGCGCTATGTTTATGCTACGCCATCACGTCCTGGTCATTGACACATTGGCACATTAATCACATTACCACATTGCTATCTGTTAAACAGTTCGAAGGTAAATTTGCAACCTATTTCCTGATACTTCCAGTTTGCAAAGCTGGCAAACAAGCCAAAGTCAAATATATGTGTACCAATGCCATACCCTACTTCCAGATAAGGTTTCAAGTGAGGAACCACCAATGCATTCAGATACAGACGTTCATTCAATACATATTGGGTATATTTCATCAGATGGCGGAGCAGGAGGAAAGGCGCTTCATAGGTAAGGTGTCCGCGGATATATTTACGGGAAGAGTTATACCAGCGGCCGTCCAGCAACTGGAACACCCCGCCAATATCATCACTCCAACCCATAGGAAGATTGGAACGCCGCAAATTGGCAAAGTCCACAAAGTACAGTTCCTTCTGATTGGTAAACTCTCCCCAACCAAAACGCCAATAAATATCACGCATCAAGCCCAAAGAAACCTGATGCTGCAAATCAATCTCTACACGCTCGTACGAACCACTGCTCTGCAACACTCCACTGAGTCCCCGCTCCCAATCTACTGAGATGGAAGGATACTTGGAATGAAGATTTACTTTACGGTCGCCATTCATATAATAGTATTGTCCCGGAGTCCAGGTGAGGCAGACGCGGGGAGCAAAACTATTATAGGTATGGCGGAACTTGTTCAGGATATTCGGGTCAAAATTCGGAAAGAAGGATGAACCTCCGGAACCGGCACGGGTGGCCGACTTGGTAGGCGGCATGCTCGGGTAGTTCAGTTCAAACCGGGAGCGGTTCACTTCCGTACGTCTGTGCATGGATACACCCACTTCCAGCGACAGACCGTTTACTATTTCCCAGCTATGACGCAGATTCAGATACAAATCCTTGAAATAATCCAAGTGTATCTGGTTGAAGTCAAAAATACTGTCGGGGATGGCTTTCAGGTCGTCCAGCACATCACTGCTGTAAATCCGGTTACCGTTACCAAACTCCAGATGCAATGCTGCACGCTTACGGGGCCAATAATCAAAATCGGACCTCACCCTCCAGTAAAACTCTTTTTCCTTAAAATTATAACCTATCCGGGGAACGATGCGCAGCAGGCGATCACCGGTAAAAATACGGTTGTACTTGAACTCCTGCCGATACGAAATTCCATGCTTGCCGCTATAGCTCAAAAGAAAAGGATTGATTAGTGGTGAACAGCGCACACTCCCCAATTTATCAAGGTCTACCGTATAGCGACTGATCAATGCATCTCCAATCTGCCCCCAAAACTCCAAGTTCTTATTCACCGGTTTCTTTTTCCGGGCGAGCGTATCCCGACGCAAGAAGAAATCCTGATACAGTGTCTCCTCATGCGGAGTCAAAGGAATGGGACGCAAAGTTTTAAAGTAAGCAGTATCACGTAGATAAGCATTCGTATCAGTACGCAACGTGTATGAATCGGACAAGTCATATTTACTTTTCTTCACCGACCTCCGTATATCACTGCCAGAAGTTTTCTGAATGATGTTCTTATAATCGAGTACAGCTTCATAAGTGCCATCTACCACATTTCCCAAAAAACGAAACGTTGCATCCACATCATACTGCAACGGAAGAAATTCGTCCGAATCGCCCACATTACCCATCTTCACCAGATTATTGAACCGCACCATCTCATTACGTCCGGAAAAACGCATCTCGCGTACACTCCACACGTTATCACTCACAATCAGATAACCGCCCACCAGCTGAAAGCTTTTGCTTTTTGGCATAAAACGGATTTTATACTGAAGGGCATGCCGTTCCCCCATCACCGTATCAATCCGATAGGTATAATATTTTTTGGCATTGGGTGCTAAAGGAGAGAGTAGTTTGTCATATAATAAGGTAGAAGAATAGATGTTGATGTGAAAATATTCCGGCAGCCGTCCGTCCATTTCCCAAAACTCGGAAGCAGTACCGACACTTGCCTTTACCTTCTGGTCATAGATGTCGGGAGCAGTAAAATGCAAATCGCTATAAGTTTCCATCATATATTCCCGCACCCCTTTCTTGGGCCGGAACATGGAAGGGATGTAGCGGAGAATATGATTCTTCTTACGGATATTCACCCAGCCCTTTATGTAAAGCTCAGCCTTGTAACTTTCAATAATACGTTCATAAAGGGGGGCAAAGAAGATGACTTTCTCCATGATGGAGTCTGCCGAACTCACATGTTTGTCAACCGGATAAGATACACGCTCCGCCCCTGCCTTCTGTACAAAAGAAAACAAGAAGCAAATCCAAATCCATATAAACAACAAACGTTTCAACCGCAATTTCTCCTTATAGAATCGGGACAAATATACGGAAGAATTTGTGTAATGCAAAAACATGTTCCATAAAGAAGCAGGAATGACACTTGTGACACCCTTTATTATAAAACATATGTTACGCGCGAGAGACAATAATACACAAGCACACATAGTTTGTGCGAGATAAATACGAACCTATATTAATTGTTATAAAAAGGGTGCCACAAGTGTCATGTACAGAATGATTCGTAATTGTGACACATGAAAATTACTAATCACGACGCACTAAGATTACTAATCGTGATGCGGAAAGATTACTAATCATGGCATGTAACAAACGCAAGCTTTTGGTCGTTTTTCCATAACAAGCAGACTTTTTTAGGGGGTCTATTCTCAAAAAACACTAATATTTTCGAGAATACCCCCTAAAAAAGAGGGGGTAGTTCAGAAAAAACATGTATTTTTGCGCCCAACAACCAATAAAAGGAGAGACTTATATGTCAAAAATGCGATTTTTTGCTTTGCAAGAACTTGCCAATCGGCAACCTCTTGAAGTGACCACCCCTTCAAACAAACTGTCCGACTACTACGGCAGCCATGTCTTCGACCGTAAGAAAATGCAGGAATACCTGCCTCGTGAAGCCTACAAAGCCGTGACCGACGCCATCGAAAAAGGCACTCCCATCAACCGCGAAATGGCAGACCTGATTGCCAACGGCATGAAAAGTTGGGCAAAGTCCCTCAACGTCACCCACTACACGCACTGGTTCCAGCCTCTGACGGACGGAACAGCCGAGAAACATGACGGCTTCATCGAATTCGGAGAAGGAACGGAAGTGATTGAACGTTTTTCCGGCAAACTGCTCATCCAGCAGGAACCGGATGCATCCTCTTTCCCCAACGGGGGTATCAGAAACACATTCGAAGCACGAGGATATACTGCTTGGGATGTTTCCTCACCTGCCTTTGTGGTAGATACCACACTTTGCATCCCCACTATCTTCATCTCTTATACCGGCGAAGCGCTCGACTACAAGACTCCATTGCTCAAAGCCTTGGCAGCCGTAGACAAAGCAGCGACAGACGTATGCCAGTTGTTCGACAAGAATATCACACGCGTTTATACCAATTTAGGCTGGGAACAAGAATATTTCCTCGTCGACTCGGCACTGTACAATGCCCGCCCGGACCTTTGTCTGACCGGACGTACCCTGATGGGACACTCCTCGGCCAAAGACCAGCAGCTGGAGGACCACTATTTCGGCTCCATCCCCCCACGTGTCACAGCTTTTATGAAAGAACTGGAAATCGAATGTCACAAACTGGGTATCCCGGTCAAGACCCGCCATAACGAAGTAGCTCCCAACCAGTTTGAGCTGGCGCCTATCTTTGAGAATGCCAACCTTGCCAACGACCACAACCAGCTTGTGATGGATCTGATGAAACGCATCGCACGCAAGCATCACTTCGCCGTACTGCTTCACGAAAAACCCTACAACGGCGTGAACGGCTCCGGCAAGCACAACAACTGGTCGCTTTGCACCGATACGGGTATCAATTTGTTTGCACCGGGCAAGAATCCGAAAGGAAACATGCTGTTCCTTACCTTCCTGGTAAACGTACTGATGATGGTATACAAAAACCAGAACTTGCTGCGCGCCTCCATCATGAGTGCCGGAAACAGCCACCGTCTGGGAGCCAATGAAGCACCTCCCGCCATTCTGTCCATCTTCCTGGGCAAACAGCTGTCTTCCATCCTCGACGAGATAGCTCGCCAGATAAGCAGCAGCAAGATGACATCGGAAGAAAAGACAACACTGAAATTAGGCATCGGACGTATTCCCGAAATATTACTGGATACCACCGACCGTAACCGTACTTCTCCATTCGCCTTTACCGGCAACCGCTTTGAGTTCCGTGCCGCAGGTTCGTCCGCCAACTGTGCCGCCGCCATGATTGCCATCAATGCAGCTATGGCAAACCAGTTGAACGAATTCAAAGTCTCCATCGACAAACTGATGGAAGAAGGAGTCGGCAAGGATGAAGCCATCTTCCGCATTATGAAAGAGACCATCATCGCCTCCGAGCCTATCCGCTTTGAGGGTGACGGCTACTCCGAACAATGGAAGCAGGAAGCCGCCCGCCGTGGGCTGACCAACATCTGCCACGTTCCCGAAGCCCTGATGCACTACATGGATAACCAGTCCCGTTCCGTACTCATCGGCGAACGTATCTTCAACGAAACGGAGCTTGCCTGCCGCCTGGAAGTAGAACTGGAGAAATACACCATGAAGGTACAGATAGAAAGCCGTGTGCTGGGCGACCTTGCCATCAACCACATCGTACCGACTGCCGTTATCTACCAAAACCGTCTGCTGGAAAATCTCCGTGGCCTGCGCGAGACCTTCTCTCCCGAAGAATACGAAGTCCTCAGTGCCGACCGGAAAGAGCTTGTACGCGAAATTTCCAAGCGCGTAACAGCCATCAAGGTACAAGTACGCGAAATGACCGAAGCCCGCAAAGTAGCCAACCACATGGATAACTACAAAGACAAGGCTTTCGCTTACGAAGAAACCGTACGCCCTTATCTGGAAAGTATCCGTGACCACATCGACCACCTTGAGATGGAAATTGATGATGAAATCTGGCCGCTTCCGAAATATAGGGAGCTGCTGTTTACAAAATAATGTGGCAATATGCCAATGTGCTAATGACCTGCGGCGTGAGAACACAACATAAGCATAGCGCAGCCAATTAGCACATTGGCATATTGCCACATTAGCACATTGACATACATCTTTTTGTCACATTTGTGCAATATTTAATTTTTTCTTTTTACATTTGTGCTGTATAACACAGTTTTGCAGCAGTTATGGTAAAAGTAAACTTGTCTGATATTAATGTTCCGGAGTTGATTGCAGATATATGGTCTCCCTTGAATGACGAACAACGGGAATTCCTCGCCAACCACTTCACACTCCAGAACTACAAAAAAAACGAAGTCATCCATTGCGAAGGCGAGACACCTACGCATTTGATGTGTCTGCTGAGTGGAAAGGTCAAAATCTATAAAGACGGAGTCGGTGGTAGAAGCCAGATTATCCGTATGATTAAACCTGTCGAATATTTCGGTTACCGCCCTTACTTTGCAAAAACAGACTATGTCACGGCAGCATCTGCATTCGAGCCGTCTCTTGTTTGCCAAATCCCCATGACTGCCTTGATGACTCTGCTCACACAAAACAACGACCTTGCCATGTTCTTCATCAAGCAATTGTCCGTTGACTTGGGCATTGCCGATGAACGCACTGTAAACCTGACGCAGAAACATATCCGCGGAAGACTCGCAGAATCCCTGCTATTCCTCAAAGAAAGTTATGGTTTGGAGGAAGACGGCTCCACCTTGAGTATCTATCTCTCGCGTGAAGATCTGGCCAATTTGTCAAACATGACCACTTCCAACGCCATACGTACGTTGTCACAGTTTGCCACAGAACGGTTAATCACCATCGACGGACGTAAAATCAAAATCATAGACGAAGAAAAGCTGAAGAAAATCAGCAAGATAGGATAAGGATAAGGGATTAGGGATGAGCTTATACCTCTTGTTATATGTATAATACTGTCACAAACTAATCCCTAATCCTTAATCCCTTATTAAATCACTCCTTTTGCAGAAAGATACCGTTCCGCTTCAATGGCTGCCTGGCAACCAGTTCCGGCAGCGGTGATGGCTTGACGATAGTGAGAATCAGCAACGTCTCCGGCGGCGAATACGCCCGGCACTTTCGTACGCGGTGTTCCCGGCTCGGTGACGATATAACCTACTTCGTCCGTATCTACATAAGGTTTGAAAATATCCGAGTTGGGTTTATGGCCGATGGCAAGGAAGAAACCGTCAATAGCTACATCATAGCGCTTCTCATCCGGTTCACCCATACGCTGTACCAAATGTACACCTTCCACACCGTTCTCTCCAAACAAGCCTACGGCATTATGTTCGAACAGTACTTCAATCTTGTCATGCTTCATCACACGCTCCTGCATAATCTTGGAAGCGCGGAGATAAGGTTTGCGGACAATCAGATAAACCTTGGCAGCCAGTCCGGCAAGGTAAACAGCTTCCTCGCAGGCAGTATCTCCACCCCCTACAACAGCTACCGTTTTCTTGCGGTAGAAGAAACCGTCACAAGTGGCACAAGCGCTGACACCCATTCCCGCATATTTCTTTTCATCCTCCAGCCCCAGATACTTCGCAGCGGCACCTGTAGCAATAATCAGCGTTTCAGCCTCAATCATCTTTTCGTCATCAATCGTAATCTTGTAAGGTGCTTCAGCAAGATTGGCTGCGGTAGCAACTCCATAACGCAAATCTGCACCAAAACGTTCGGCTTGCTTCCGCAGGTCTTCCATTAATTCCGGACCTCCGATACCTTGGGGATAACCGGGGAAATTCTCCACATCAGTAGTGGTTGTCAACTGGCCACCGGGCTGCAATCCTGCATAAAGTACCGGTGAAAGATTGGCACGGCCTGCATAAATAGCGGCAGTATAGCCGGCAGGACCCGAACCGACAATCAGACATTTTACTTTTTCTGTTTCCATCATTATATTATTTACTATTTGACTATTTACAATTTACTATTTAGCGCATGTCGATGACTTCAGCCGTGGGATAGGCTTTTTTGTCAAAGACAAAGAAACTATCCGGATAGGATTGTCCTGTCTGGTAGCTATCAATAAGGATAGTAGTCATATACTTACTCCCCCGTGGTGCCAAGTCCACTTGATGCAGACGATACGTATCCTTTGTCACAAACAGATAGACACTTTCAGGGTCTTTCCTCTTGTCGGCAGCAGTCATGGTGATGTAATAAACAGACTTGTCTTGCTTACCACCGACACTGCTCAACTTCAATCTGTATCCCTGCTTGTAGAGGGACAACCAGGCATACGGATTGAGAGTCTGCAATTCCTCCTGCGTAGGTTCCGATACATTCACCTCATCTGCCGAAGCCACATAGCTCCACTGCGTATGTCCGTCAAACCAAGTCTTCATTCCCTCGGTCTCAACCACAAACTTCTCACCTTCCAGATAGAGAACTCCCGCATAAGAGCCTTGTTGTTCGTTCACGGTAAACGCCAGCTTCACCCCTCCCGCTTTCCGAAAGGCTTCGGCTGTACGCTCCAATATATTCTTGGCATCCGGTTGTTGTGCCGACATCGGCACAGCAAACAACAGCAATAGCACACCAAGTAAAAGCTTATCAAGTTTCATCATTCTATAAATAACCATTCCTTATTGCAAATTGTTTAACCGCATTTCCAGGTCGCTCTCATCTATACAGAACACCTCACGCGCCTTACTACCTTGCGCCGGTCCCACAATCCCCGCTTTCTCCAACTGGTCCATGATGCGGCCGGCACGATTATAACCGATGGCAAACTTACGCTGAATGAGCGATGTGGAACCCTGCTGGTGAATAACAACGAGACGGGCTGCATCCTCGAACAAAGGATCGAGACGTCCCATATCCACATCCCCCAAATCACCTCCTGCATTTTCATCCACATATTCGGGCAGATAGAAAGCAGTGGGGTAACTCTGCTGGCGGGCGATAAACTTCGTAATCTCCGCCACTTCGGGCGTATCGATAAAGGCACACTGCACACGCACCGGGTCAGCTCCCTGCAGGAATAACATATCACCGCGGCCTATCAGCTGGTTGGCTCCCGGACGGTCGAGGATGGTACGCGAATCGACCATTGCCGATACACGGAAGGCGATACGCGCCGGGAAGTTGGCCTTAATCGTACCCGTAATGATGTTTGTTGTCGGTCGCTGTGTAGCGATAATCATATGTATAACCACGGCACGCGCCAACTGGGCGATACGTGCGATGGGCAATTCCACATCCTTACCGGCTGTCATAATCAAGTCACCGAACTCGTCGATAACGACTACGATGTAAGGCATGAACTTATGCCCCTTTTCCGGATTCAGACGACGGTTGATGAACTTCTCGTTATACTCCTTGATATTGCGCACATGGGCAGCTTTCAGCAAGTCATAGCGAGTATCCATCTCCACACAGATGGAGTTCAAAGTCTGCACCACCTTCGTGACGTCCGTAATGATGGCATCTTCCCCGTCGGGTAATTTCGCGAGGAAGTGATGCTCAATCACGGAGTAGATGCTGAATTCTACTTTTTTGGGGTCTACCAGCACAAACTTCAGCTCTGCCGGATGCTTCTTATATAATAAGGAGGTGATGATGGCATTCAACCCCACGGACTTACCCTGACCGGTAGCACCGGCAACGAGCACGTGCGGCATCTTGCACAAATCCACCATAAACACTTCATTCGTAATCGTCTTACCCAGTGCGATGGGCAAGTCGTAAGTAGACTCCTGGAACTTCTTGCTGCCGATAATGCTCTGACCGGATACAATCTTCGGATTGGAGTTGGGCACTTCGATACCAATCGTACCCTTTCCCGGAATGGGAGCGATGATACGGATGCCGAGCGCCGAAAGGCTGAGGGCAATATCATCTTCCAGACCGCGTATCTTCGAAATGCGGACGCCCTGCTCGGGAGTGATTTCATACAGCGTCACCGTAGGACCTACCGTCGCCTTAATGGTACTGATTTCTATACCGAAACTACGCAGAGTATTGATAATCTTATCCTTGTTCGCGTTCTGCTCTACCATGTCAATGGTCGGACCATTGTCATCGTAATGCTTCATCAAGTCTATTGTGGGGTAATGATAGTTTTCCAAATCCAGACGGGGATTGTACGGCTCCTTCTCCGTTCCCACATACTCCTCCTCTTCGGCCTTCTCAACCTGGAATGCCGGTTCCTTCTCTACCGGCTGTTCCCGAAAAGGGGGCACCGGCTCCGGTGCAGGAGTCTCAAAAGTCATGGTAACATCCTCATCCGCAGACTTGGCTGGCTTTACCTTTCCATCACTTCCACCCAAGTCAAGGGTGATTTCATTCAGCGGTTCGTCCTCTTCTTCCTCTGTGGCAACCTCCTCCTCCTTTTCAAGAACCTTTTCCGGCTCCGCAGCTTCCGGTGTCGGAGCAGTAGTCTTTTCCTTTGCACCCCAAGAGGTCTTGAACTCTTCCGGCGTTTCACCCTGCACGCTTTCCGCCTTCTCCTTACGCTTCAAGAAGCTGAGACTGAACAATCTGCGCAACCAGATGACAGTCCGTGCACTCAGATAGATGAGGAAGCAGATGGCAGTTACCAACAATAGCAGCCATACTCCCGGCACACCGACTTGAGACACAAGCCAGTTGCTGACATTGTATCCGTGCATACCGCCCAGATAGAGGAAAGAGTCCTTGTACTGGTCTACAAACACAAAACCGAAAAATACCGAGAACCACACCAGCATCAACGAACAGCCGATGAACCACTTCCACAAGCGCACCACACGCACCCGCATCAGCTTCAATCCCGCCACAGCCAGGAACACGAGAATCAAGAAAGACGATACGCCGAAACAATCATTTATCAGATAGCTGGCCAACTGCGCACCGCGGCTACCGGCGTAGTTCTTCACCCCATTATTGGTGGAAATCAGCTCCTGCGCACTGCCTCCGTCAATGATGCTCTGGTCTGCCGCTCCCGTGAAAAAGAACGACGAAAAGGCGAGCAACAAATAAACCGAAAAGATTACCAGTACCAAGCCGATAACGAAATGAACAGTTTCACTTCTAAATAACGCTGCCACTTTCCCAAAAAACGAGAGTGACAGCTCCGTATCTTTAGCTGTTGAATTTTTCTTTGCCATATTTTTTAAATAACTATTGAGAATTGATTGCAAAAATAATAAAAACTATCCTTCTGCCGCGTTGTTTTCATTCTTTAATTTCTCGTCTGCCGATTATAGGTATTCCTAATCTACAACTGTAGTTTTATCGCATGTTTTACTTACATGCTTGCATGAAATGACATAGCGCACTAATTTACAACAGATTGCGCCATGCAAGCAGACCTCATGCAAGCATGCAGGCAGATTTTGCCTACATGACGCAATCCATGCAAGCCCTATACGCATCAACCTACTCTTTTTCCTTCAAAAAATAAATCGGCTGTTTCTGCAACCCTTTGTTCACCAACACATTCTCCTCACAAAGACGACGAATCTGCCGCGTCGCAGTCGTGCGGGTCATGCCGCAAATCGACTGTACAACACTGCGGGTGATGAACTCATTCTTACGTAGATAGTTCACCACTTTTTGCTTCACCTCATCATCCGTCAGCCTCTTTTTCGTGAGATTCCGCAATTTCAGCGGCTTTACCTTCAATACTCCTATCTCACTGCGCAGCGCCTTGTCCGGTCTGAAAGTGATGTTTTTCAACTTTACCTTAGTACTTTTCCGCTTTGTCTCCAGTGTCACCGGTTCCGTGCAGGTCAGCGTAGGAACAAAGTAACCGATGCCGTCCAAATGAACCTGCCTGCCCTCCCCCAGCTCGCGTCCCACAAAATGCGACAAAGCATCGAGTACCGCCAGTACATCCGTCTCGGTCAGCGAGCAGTATTCTTGTATATGCCTGCGCAGTTCATCGGTCGTTGTGGAGCCGTTCAGTTTAATCCGGGGGTGCAGGGTCAGCTCTTCCCCTTGTTTATCCTTCGTTTTCGGGTTTTCGTACCAATCAAATAAAATTGCCATATTCTTTCCTCCTTTTTTAGATTCATTTCTGTTGCTGTCTGCAGGTTTCGCTCATGCAAAGTACCGGCTTTCATTAGGCAGAGCATGGGTCTTCCTTACGCAAAGAAGCGTTCTTCCTTCTGCTGAAAGCTTATCAAAAAAAGATGCGCACAGCTGTGGTTTACCTTCTTCATATTTGTGATACACCTTCTTCACAACTATGAGAAAGACATTCCACTGCTGTGCGCAACTACAAACTACAGAGGCAAAGATAGTGAAAAGCAGGGGGCTTGGCAAAGGAATGCTAATCTTTTTCAGATTGAAGCATGTAATAATGCGGTAATAATAGCGCTATTTGCCCAGTTCCATAATTGCAATAATTAATCTTCTTCTTCATCATCGTCATAATCTTCATCGTAGTCATCATCATCGTCACCATCCCATCTACACCCACAAGCATCACAAGCATAATCATTAATACCACTTGAATCAGGATAGACCAAATGCGAGCCACACTCAGGGCAACGCAACTTGTTGTTATCATCATCGTCATCCGCAATTTCATCACATGGCCATTCTCTTCCACAATCCGGACAAACATAATTCACGCCATCGAAATAGGCATTCTCATTCAAACAAAAAATACATTCCATAACTATCTTATTTTTAATTATTACTTTTATTCATTATTCTTTTTGCATATAAGCAGCATTTAATCAGCACAACTCCCACCAGCATAGAACAGACAATGCCAATTGCAATGAAAAGAGGACTTCTATCAGCGGAAGCAATGCCGTTTTTTGCCAACACCCAAAGTCCCGTCTGAAAACAAACGGCCGACAACAAGCAGAACAGCAGCACATTGCGTTTCCAATGTTTTGGCATCGGTTCATTTTTTTCTACCTCTTCTACCATTTCCTTCATTGCTTCTTCAATCCATATCTTCATCTTCATTGTCTTGAGGATTTATTTCATATTTGGGGTCTAAATCATATCTGTACGCAAGCAAAAAATCGGCCTTTTTATCTTTGGGTTTACAAAGAGAATACAATATGGCCCCTACTACCAATGGGGCAGCCGCAACAACTGCAATCCCTGCCAGCATACCACCTCCTATTATACCGCCAATTGCAGCCAATCCGGAGGTTATTCCTGCTGCCGACAACCCAGCAACAACACCTGAAGCCGAAATCAAGCTTATCATTCCTGCCACCGTACAAGCAGATCCTCCACTTGCCATTATTTTGGCAACCAAATCATCTTTGTCTTTTCTAGTCATCTTTTTGTAAGCATCAAAATCTTTGCCTAATACAACGGTGAACATGATACAGAATTCTGCATAGCACACGTCAGTAGGATAGCTCTTGCCCTCGGCCAAACGTGTAATTGCGTACTTCGACATTGTCATAGCCACTGCAAGTTCATCAATAGAAATAGAAGAATTACTCATGAATGAACGCAAAAACGGAGCGAAACCGACTCCTTTTGGAAATTCTTGATTTTCCATAATCTTTTTTTTTAAAGTTTATATTATGGCGCCCTCTGCCTATAAAAACAAAAAGCAACCGTTAGCATTAACGATTGCAAAAATATGGGGGAAGAATCAAGCACGAAATAGACGTCTACGAAAAAGGCAATCAACCTCTTTATCCATTCCTCATGTTCTTTTTAAATTCTTCCCATTGCCAATCAGGAAAGTTCAATGTATCATTTACGATTCTCCACGCGTCCTTTGGCTGGTCTAATAGAGTTTGCAATATTTTCCATGCATTTATTATTATAGATGTAGCATCGCCCTTTGTACACACCTTTCTTAGTGTTGCCCCGAAAGATCTGCCGTTCATTGTCATCAGAATCTTGTTGATATGCGTGTAAGGAGGTGAAACAGCCACTATTCTATTATTTTCTTTACCACACTTAGAAGTATCTAATGTTTTCAAATAAAATTGCATATACCCCAGAAGAAGTATAATCACATAGACAAATTGTTTATTAGTTTTCTTCTGGAAATCTCGCTCTTTCACATCTCCGTTTCCTACTATCCGCCACGCTGCCTCATAGTGTTTTTCTTTTGTTAAGTATCCACTTTCAGTGGCCTTTTCCAGCAGCTTCTCAAACAATTTTTTATTTGTCTTCCCCTTTCCCTTTTTCGACATTCGGCCTATCTTTTCAAGCAGTTCCTGATATGCCTCTTTTGTAAAGTTAACATCAGCAGAGAAACGTATCTTATCCTCTTTTTGAGACTCTTTCCGGGAGTCAGAAAGTTTTCTCAGAGCCTCAACATCTTCATTTTCAAGATACCCCTCATATACACTTCTTATAAGACGAACCGCCCTTGCACCCACCTCCACAATATCCTCATCTTCATGAAGAGTAATCCAAAAGGGCCAATAAGTATGGTTGTTCGCATTATTTGTAGGCTTAAAGCGGTGAGTGAAAAATTTCCCCGGAAATGTATTTTCAAGAACAGCAGTAACATAATAACGAATATCTTCCCATTCTTCATTGAACATGGCCATCCCATCTTTATCATTCTCATCAAGAATCAGTCCCTTACACCCATAATAAATACCGACAACCGGTTCATACACATCATATTCTATCAGAAATTCATACCCTCTGCATCCATCCTTACTATACAATGTCTCCAGCTTATACATCATGTGATGCGGAACCTTGTTTCCATGAAAAGAAGCATCCGCTTTAAAATCCTCCACTTCATCCAACAACCTCATCTTCTTTTTATAAAACTCTGAAGCTATGCCATTTAGTTCTTCCCAATGCTTCCGGTTCCTCTCTCTGATTTTATCTTTCTCCATCTCAGAGACAGCCTCCTGACAGTTCACATCACATTCGGCCCCATCAAAATCAATGCTAACACTGGAAAAATATTCAAGGGCTGCCTGCACTTCTTTCTTTTTAGCATAGACCTGCCTCGCTATAAAGATGCAAGCCTCCCGCGTAAGGTGATAGTTTTCCACGCTCCTACGCGCACCAGAGCCTACCCCAACCATTTCAACCATCAGGTTAAAATGCTCATCCACATTTATACCATCCGCTTCGGCAGAGCTCATGGCTTTTGCCAATGGAACGGAAAATTTCTGGTACGTACTATACCCCAAAGCAGCGCACAATTCCCTCGAAGTCCAGTATGACCGTCCTTGCCCATCAAACTTCCTTATTTTCTCAAAAGGTGATTTATCACTGATTTTCAATTCTTTATTCATAAAGACAGAAACAAATTACATGATATAAAAATCCTCATCTATAATGACGAACACTCAACAACACTAATATCAAGCATGAAGATAGCAATAAAAAAACATCCCGTCACATAATTGGAAACATTTTGTATACAGAGAGACGGGAGCAATGCCCTATATTTGCAACCGGTCAATCAATCACCGGCCATGAAAAACAGGTAGTTTATGAGAAATTTCATTGTATTATGCTTATTGGCATGTCTGGCATCATGTACAGACAAAAAAGAATTCCAGACAATAAGAGAACGAATCGATTTATCAGGAAATTGGAACAGTTCATTAGGGAACTGCACATTGCCCGGTACGACGGATGAAAACAAGTTGGGAGACGGCAGGCATCCCACCAATGTAACCTCCCAGTTGACACGGACTTATCCCTACTCCGGCATCGTAGAATATGAAAAAGATGTTGAAATTCCCGTACAGATGGAAGGGAAACGCCTGATACTCTTCATGGAACGTACAAAGCCCAGTACTCTCTGGATAGACGGGGACAGCGTCGGCACGTTGGGACATATCTATGCACCTCACTGCTATAGCCTGCCGGCCTTGGCACCCGGCAGCCACCATATAAAGATACGCATTGACAATTCTCCCAGCTCCGTACCAGCCGAAATCCAAAGCTCGCATGCCTGGACCGACGGCACACAAACCAACTGGAACGGCATTCTGGGCGATTTCTACATCGAAGCGACCCCACACACCTATCTCGAGCAGGTACAAGTCTACCCGTCTGTAAAGGAGAAAAAGGCCCGCATCCATGTAAACATATACAGCGATTCGGAGCAATCGGGCGTAGTGACCCTTTCTGCCAAGACGTGGAACACCCAACAAGAACACCAGTTACCGGACATGGAAAAACAAGTCGGCTTGAGCAAAGGTGAAAATAAGATAGAACTGACGCTCGACATGGGCAACCGGATGCAGACATGGAGCGAATTCCACCCCACACTTTATGCACTGAACGTGACCCTTGCCACAAACGAGGGTAAAGACAATATAATAACAGATTTCGGTATGCGCGACTTTGCCACCGAAGGTACTCAGTTCACCATAAACGGCTTCAAGACCTTCTTGCGCGGCAAACACGACGCTTGCGTATTCCCACTTACCGGATATGCGCCGATGGATGTAAAGTCCTGGCGAAAAGTTTTTCAGACAGCCAAGAGTTATGGCATCAACTACTACCGTTGCCATTCCTACACCCCGCCCCGCGCCGCTTTTGCCGCTGCCGACATCGAGGGTATTTATTTCCAGGCCGAGTTGCCTTTATGGGGAAGCATTTCACCGGACAACCATCGCCTGAATGACTTCTTGCAGAACGAAGCCTATATGACCCTCGACTACATGGGCAATCACCCCTCATTCACCATGTTGGGACTGGGCAACGAGTTGGGTGGCGACGTTGACCTGATGCGCAATTGGCTGGACGGATTCAGAAAACATGACAACCGCCATCTCTATTCGTTCGGTTCCAACAACTTCCTGGGTTGGGGAGGTGCCATAGACGGTGAAGATTATCTGACAACCTGCCGGGTAGGAGGAGGCGAAGGCTATACAACGCACGTACGCAGTTCGTTTGCCTTTGTCGATGCCGAAAAGGGAGGTATCTTGAACAACACCCGTCCCAATACCCGTGCGGATTATACTGCTGCCATAGCGAAATCTCCCCGACCGGTCATCAGTCACGAAACCGGACAGTTCCAAATTTATCCCGACTACAAGGAGTTGGAGAAATACACCGGCGTATTGCATCCATATAACTTGGAAATATTCCGTGACCGGCTCAATGAAAACGGACTGCAGAACCAGATCGACGCATTCCATCAGGCTACCGGCCGTTTTGCCGTCGAATGCTACAAGGCTGACATTGAATACGGCCTGCGCACTGCCGGCCTGGGCGGATTCCAGATGCTCGACCTTCAAGACTTTCCCGGACAAGGCTCGGCACTGGTAGGCATTCTGGATGCTTTCATGGACAGCAAAGGCATTGTCACTCCCGAAACATTCCGCGGCTTTTGTGCTCCGGTGGTACCGCTGGCGCTTATGGACACCTACTGTTACAGCAACAAAGAAGAGCTGAACATAGGACTCGCCCTGACAAATTACGAAGAGCAACCATGGTCTGATGCATTATGCTGGCGTCTGGAAAGCCTGAGTGACAGCGTAACTTTTGTTCGCGAAGGCAAAGTCCCCGCCCATGTAGAGCAAGGAAAAGTAATGCAGGTGGGCGAGTTGAAAAGCACCCTTACCGAAATAGACAAGCCTGCCCAATTGCGACTGACACTGACCACCGGGAATTATCATAACTATTATAACTTATGGGTATACCCCGACCGGACACCGGAAAGCGAAGCGGACATCTTCATCTGTCAGTCCTTGGATGACGAGGCGCGAAAGAGACTGAGCCAAGGAGGGAAGATACTGCTTATACCCGACCACAAAGCCATTGAAGAACAGAGTGTAGGTGGACTTTTTACTCCTGACTACTGGAACTATGCCATGTTCAAAAGCATTTCGGAAAACGCCGGCCGCGAAGTTTCGCCGGGCACCCTCTCCTTGCTGATGGACGAGAAACATCCCTTGTTCCGGCAGTTCCCCACCGAGTGCCATAGCAACTGGCAATGGTGGAGCATCGTACGCCATGCCCGCCCCTTTATTCTGAACGCTACACGCCACGAATACAAGCCGCTTATCCAAGTAGTAGACAATGTGGAACGGAACCACAAGTTAGGCTTGCTGTTCGAATTTGCCGTAGACAACGGTAAGGTATTGGTTTGTATGAGCAACCTCGAAGCAATTCGCCACACTCCGGAAGGAGGTCAGCTGCGCAATGCCATTTTAAGCTATATGAAGTCGGCTGAGTTCTCTCCCACCGAGACGCTGACCTCACAGCAGTTGCAGCACATATTAACAACCGAGGTGAGGAAGCAAGACATTGTCGGCGTGAAAAACCAGTCGGATTACGACGTACAGCCGGAATAAAAAATAAGTATGAGAAGTTTCATCATAATTCCACTTTTCCTCGGCTGTCCCGTCATTTTTCAGTAGCTTTGCGGACTTTAATACAGCAAACAACCCATGAAACTTACCCTTATACGCACCGCTCGTGAAACCGGCAAAGAGACATTCAGCACATGGCCCAGCGACACCTTGATGGAGAAGATGAAAACCGAGAACAAAGCCGGACACATATCCGCCTTGCGCAGCCTCATTCCCCACATCACCGGAAGCAACGGACACTACCCCTGCATAGACAAACTGCCACGCATCTGCCATGCCGCAGAATATGCCCGCAGCAAAGAGGGGGAAAGATACCTGAAAACCTACAACGGACTGGTACAGATTGAAGTCAACCACCTGGCCAATGCCGTGGAAGTGGAGCAAGTAAAGCGCCAGGCGGCCCTGCTGCCGCAAACTTTTGCCGCCTTTTGCGGAAGCAGCGGACGAAGCGTAAAAATATGGGTACTGTTTGCCACCCCCGACGGTTCGCGCCCCAGGCAGGAAGAAAAAATCAGGCTGTTTCATACCGCTGCCTACCGGCTCGCCGTAAACTGTTACCAGCCCCTGCTCCCCTATCCCATCACACTGAAAGAACCTGCCGTGGAGCAAAGCTGCCGCATGACGCTCGATGACCGTCCCTATTACAATCCGTCTGCCGTCCCTTTCTGTCTGGAACAGCCTTTGTCCGTGCCCGACGAGCCCACCTTCGGCCAACGGAAACAGACCGAAGCAAACCCGCTGATGCGCATTGCCCCCGGCTATCCGGCCTCCCAAACCTTCTCCATCCTCTTCGAAGCCGCCCTGAACCGTACCTTCGAAGAGCTGGAAAACTGGAAACGGGGCGATGACCTACGCCCCCTGCTCTACCTGCTTGCCGGGCATTGCTACAAAGCCGGCATTCCCGAAGAAGAGGCAGTACGTCAAGTCATGATGCACTACTACCGCGAAGCGGATGAACAGCTGGTGCGCATGACCCTGCACAACCTCTACCGCGAATGCAAAGGCTTCGGCACCCGCAGCAGCATGACCCGCGACCAAATCACCGCCTTCCGCCTGGAAGAATTCATGAACAGACGCTATGAGTTCCGCTGGAACACCGTGCTGGGAGAATTGGAATTCCGCCAACGGGACTCCATACACTTCCATTTCCGCCCTGCCGACCAGCGGGTAAGAAGCAGTATCGGACAGAATGCCCTGAAAGAAGGAATCAGCGTATGGGACAGAGATGTGGCACGCTACCTCAACTCGGACGCCATTCCCTTGTACAACCCCATCGAAGAATATCTGAACAGCACCGGACATTGGGACGGCAAGGACCGTATCCGCGCATTGGCCGACCTCGTCCCCTGCAACAATCCGTACTGGCGGGAACTCTTCTACCGCTGGTTTCTCAGCATGACGGCGCACTGGCAAAACATCGACCGTCAGCATGGAAACAACACGTCTCCCCTACTGGTCGGAGCCCAAGGCTATCGTAAAAGTACCTTATTTGACTTTTCAAAGTTATACCTTGCTTAAAATAAAGAAATACAGAATGTTATGAGATATAGAGTGTATTCTCATTTTGATTTCTCTGTAATATTGAATACAGTTGGATATGTGAAACTCTAAAATTTATAGCTATGAAGAAATTAATAAAGAAACCAATTGGTAACAGAGAGATAATGCGGAACTATTTCTCTACTATTGGACTTGTTCCTATAATGAAGTCCAAGAAAAGATGTTAATGATTAAGTGTTCAGAACTGAAAAAGCCAACTTATCCGTAATTGGATAGGCTGGCTTTTTGCATTAGTTACAGTTTCACTAGACTATTCCCATGTGAAAGTGAAAACTGTGGTATATGTATCAATTGTATTATCTGATAGATTCTTTTCCGTATTTACCACTGTGCAGCTTTCAACATATCCATCTTTATCAAATGTATAAGAATATTTACTAGTTTCTTCGTCGTAATCATCCTTGCTATATACTTGGTCTGGTAGTTGTGAACAACGCAAACCAATCAATTCGGGATGCACATAGAAAATGTCATCATTATCAGACGGACTATAAAGAGGGAAGTAGCCTTTGCAGGTTTTTCCACTATAAGTATATTCGTAAACATCTTCTTCACTATAATAGCTGCCATTTTCCGTATAAGTTAATTTAGTAATTCTTCCATTATTCCAAGTATAAGCATCTACACTAGTTCCATCCGTATAAGTATTTTGTACTGCTATTAACTGATTGGATGAATTATAGGTAAATATTGCATTACTCCAATCGCTATAATCATCTGTATCATTGATACTTTTCACTAGATTATTATCCAGAGTATAAGTCCTTGTACTGTTATCATCCTCTGCTATAATAGTGTTATTACCCCAGATATAATTTGTTATATCCCTCTCTGTTCTTCCATTGTATTTTTCGGCATGATTTATAGAAATCAGTCTGCCTTTTGAATCATAAGTAAAGTCCCAAGTAATAGTTTCAGAATCTACCATCTTAATTTGCATAAGTTGTTTTTGATTGGTAATTACACCATCATCATTTTTACTAGGTTCATCATCATCACTGCAAGAAGCAAAACTCACACATACGGCTAGTAAAGCCATTCCAATTAATCTAAAAGTTTTCATTTCTGTTTGATATTTAAGTTATTAATTATGTTGATTAAGATATTTCTTGCATTGTCCCATCCGAAAAATAAATAATGATTTTCCCCATCGTCATAAACTTATAGGTAGGCTTGGGATTTCCGTATAAGAACGCCCAGTTTGATTCTTCTGGTTCTACTATTACTTTGGCTGTAATATCTTCCGCATCAACAGATTTCAATTCTGAACTTGAATAATGTATTCTAGCTTTGACAGCAATTACTTTTTTGTTTGAGCTATTATTGGTGATTTCTAATGTAACACACATATTATATTGTGGGTCGTATGTTACACTTTTTCTACGGACAGTAACATCATTACTAGTATTCCATGTATTAGTACGGCTTGAAGTAGTAGTTGTAGTATTACTTTTATTAGGATAAGTAATGATAGGTTTCCATTCTTGTGAATATCCATCTAATGCCAATGTAGCTAATGTCAAAGCACAAATAAATATTTTCATTATTTATCAAATATGATGCTTTCCAGTTTCCAGATAAAAGCGGATAAAAATAAGGCGTGGAAACTTTAACTTATTATTGTTATGAGGCTCTGGACTGCCTTGACTGTATAATAAGCAAAGTCCACGCCTAATGATATGATATTCCCATAGATAGGGTATAACTATCATAGACGTGGACGTTTTCTGCTCATTATCCACAGTCAAGAATTGTCCAGATTCCATAACAGGATAATATTGCTAAACGCCCTTTACTAAAATATGTCCTTCCAGTGTCTTAACACATTAAGCCCACTGAAATTGCTGCAAAGTTAATGAAAGGTTTTGAATAGCTAAAGACAAAACGCTGATAAATGCAGTTCCAAGTGTTCCAAAACATATCTGTAATAGATAATTAGCTAGTATCAGCTTCTTTTAGTTGTAACTTCATTGCAGTATAAAAATTAGAAGTGGGCATATAAGCACGGAACTCAGACTTACTGTTAGCTAGAAAGATTATAGCTAATATTGCAGATTGGTACGACCATTCAAACCTTATTGGTAGTTCCCCAAAATCACACATACCATAAACTACAAGCCGTATCATGCCTTTTTAAAAAGAGAGTTTCCACTTCATTTCGGAATTAGCTTGCATAGGACTATCAGAATGTGACAAAACTTTCTATTTCTGTAAATAGTCCAGAAATTTCAAACTTTGTCCCATTCCAACAGATTAGAAACTTAGACAGTCATAAGTGTTTAACAGTTCTTCCTGCCTTAAACCTAAGTATCTTTTAGTAATGGTTACACTGGAATGATTAAACAGTTCCATAAGTTTAACTAAGGCTAGTTCTGAATTTTCACTGTTCATATTATAAACTTGTCTGCCAAAAGTCTTTCTAAGTGAATGACAGCTAAAGTTCTTAATCTTTAATTTGTACTTCTTTTTCACCTCTTTTAGTATCACATTGATTCTCTGGATAGTGAAAACAGTTCCTTTTTGGCTCACTAAAATAGGTGCATTAGCCCCTATAGGCTTTATCTGTTCATAACATTCTTTAATGTGCTGCCCAAGTTGGGCATTTATCCTAATAGTTCTCACCTTATTTGTCTTTTTCTCTATTACTGTAAATTCACTGGTATATAGTATCTGTTTCCATCTCAAAGCTAGAATATCAGATATTCTTAAACCAGTGAAACACCCCAAAGCTATAAGAAGTGAAATTTTATAATTTCCATCTTTAGCCAATTTCCTTATTAAATTCATTGCATCAGACCAAACTAGATAATCTGCTGTAGTGCTTGAATATTTTAAACTCATAATGTTCTGTTTTATATGTAAATAAATAAAAGTGAATGTTTTACCATTACCAACATACTAGCCAATTAGCTAATGTATTGATTTATAGCAAAACATTCACTTTGTATATTAGTGAGTGTTTATGATTGCAAATAAGTAAAGATTGCAATAATCAGTATCAGCAAAAAAGGATTGATAATACCAATTATTATTAGTAGTAGAACTACCAACGTACCCCATAATACTAGTTTTCCATTATCTTCCATTCTGTAGTACTTTTAAGTTATTAAAAAAGAAAGGACACCTATTAAATAGATGCCCTTTTAATAATTAGTCAATAAACCACTTATAACGGTCATTTCTTCCTTGTAAGGCATCATTAATGCCTATTGCAAGTTCAGTAGCATTCAAAGAACGGTCTAAAAGGCTGTCAATGTAACTAGATTTATTTGCACCCGTTAAAAGCCCATAGCATTTCCACATAGATAGCTCATTTCCAAAGCCCCCAAAATTCTCATCATTTATATAAGCTTTAGCAACACTGTTTATCTGTGTATCAGTGAGTAATAAGCGTGGAATACTCTTTTGATAACCTTGTGGTAAACATTGGTATAAACGTGCCTTCCCCAATAAAGTTACAAATTGTTTTTCACTCAAATAACTATTTTCTAAAGTTTTGAGCAAATGAATGTGTAGTGCAGGATTGAATGTGTGAAACAATTCCAATACTTTGGCATATAGTTCACTTGTACTCATTGCCTCAATGGTGGATTTGTAACCATCTGTAAAAGTACATAGGTTACAGCAAACAGTATTCCTAAATCCAATAGCCACAGAGAACTTAGATGCAGTTTTCTTAGAAAAGAGGTTTTCTCTATTATAGGCTCTTACACCAGTGATGCAAAGGTTTATCCTATTTCCTCCTACTGTTTCATAAATGCTTGGAACTTCATAAGAAAATGCCATACGTTCATAATACATAGTACGTTGGCTAGGTAATAGGTCTTTTGCAGGTACATTCAAAAATTCAGGTCGTCTTCCCTTGACAATATGAGATACACGTATCTCTGGCTTATCAATTATTTCACCTCTAAAGAAAGAATTGCTAGCATCCCAAACTGTTTCTATGAAATCTGTATGGGATATGGTCAATTCATTGTCTTTAGCAAAAACAGGAATAATGCAATCTTGTTTTAAATGCTGCAAAGTTACTTCTTGGGTGTTTGCCTCAATGAAATGATTTACCCTTTTAGGTGTTGCAGTTTC
>OGGF01000443.1_pt1 | contig 25719 bp, 16 predicted proteins | sample 1571211 | NCBI WGS metagenome assembly OGGF01 (sample SAMEA2582020, study PRJEB24529) | metagenome | biome: Human gut stool | place: China | collected 2011 | reverse complement strand
GATGTTGATGTGTTGTAATGTTGATGAGTTGAGATGTTGATGTGTTGTAATGTTGACATTAGTTTACTGCTTAATGACAAATCTCACCACCTCACCACCTCACCACCACACCATCTCACCATCTCACCATCTCACCATCACACCATCTCACCATAACACCATAGCAACAAAAATTAATTAAACCTTTTAAAATTACAAGCTTATGAAGAAAATCTTTACTCTTTTAGTCCTTTTGATGACTACACTTTGTGTGTCTGCACAGCAGTATTACAAAGGAAAATTCCACTCTAAGTTGAACGAATTTAGTGATTATGAAACAACCGTAGCCGTAACTCAGGGCGAGGGCGGCAAGTACACACTCGTGTTCGAGAGCATAATCTTCGGCAACGACGACTTCGGAAAGTGTACATTCGCCGGAATCGAGAACTATAAGTGGGCAGGCGGCGGCAGCTTCACCTTCTCTAACGAAGGCGGCAACCTCGGCGCAGCTACAAAATCCTCTTTCGAGTTGTCTGACTACTCTGGCAAGTCTGTAATCGACGACGAGAAGATATATCTCACATTCCGCTTCTTCCAGGTTAACACAACCAAGGAGTACAGAAACGTAGTGTTTGAAGGCACACGCACAAGCAGCGGCGGTGGCAGCACCGGTGGTGACGACAAACCGACAATCACCGCTACAGAGCAGTTCACAGCTGAAGTGGCATCTGAGTTCCAGGGCGGTCAGTCTGGCGTTGTTAAGTATCCTAATGTTCTGGCAAAGGTCTGCGAGTGGAGCGACGGTGCGCAGAGCATCGAGATTGAGCACATCGACACCGAGAAGGGCACTATGTCAGGCGTACTCCTGAAGGGTCTTGAGAAGAAGACAGTTGACGGCGAAGTGACATACACTGGCGTTGTAGAGCCAGAGATCAAAACTCTTCCTAACTTCTACGACGCTTACGTAAACCTCAAGGCTAAGGTTGAGGCACGTATTGACGAAGGTGGTGACCTCTATGCTACAATCGTGTTCACAGACGAGAGCGAGCCTTCGTTCAAGCTCACTGCATGGTTCAACTATCAGGAGCCGTTCGTTCCGGCAGATCCGTTCTCTGTAGGTGGTGGACTCGTTGGCTACACGTATGATGATGGCGACCAGATGAACAACAACCAGACAACAGTCACATTCACCGAGACTGCAAAGGATGTTTATACCCTTTCGCTCACCAACGTTGCTATTCCTAAAGGCGTAGACCTCGGCACTGTTTCGTTCGAAGGCGTTCAGCGCACTGGCGACGACAGCGAGGCAAGCTTCGCAAGCAAGAAGGGCGAGGCTAAGACAACAGCTGCACACCCATCGTACGCAACGGTTGACTACACTGACTTCGAGTTTATCGTAGGCTTTGACGCAGAGAAGAAGGTGACAAGCTGCACAGGTAAGTTTGTTGTCGATAACTATGACCAGGCGGTTTCTTATACATTCAACTTCACACCGACAGAAACATCTGTGAACACAGTAGTAGCAGCCGACGGCACCGTTAAGCACATCTACACCCTCACTGGTGCGAAGGTTACATCTCTCCAGCGCGGCGTGAACATCGTGCGCACAGCCGACGGCAGAACACTGAAGGTTTTGAAGAAGTAAATTGCATTAATAAATAAATAAAAAAATGAAGAAGTTTTTTATGACACTCGCCGTTGCTGCGACAGCATTCATGGCGACAACAGCTAACGCTCAGACAAAAGAACAGTTCACCGACGATCTCGCAATCTCGCTCAATGGTGCTCCACAGGAACCTGTTAAAGGAACAACAGTTGAGCTTGAGCATCTGACAGATGGTACAACTACATTTATGCTCAAGAACTTCACTTTCGGAGCATTTGAGGTGGGTGATGTAATAGTTGAGGGTATCAAGGGCGTAAAGAATGGCGACGCTACCACCTACGACTTTGACGGCACTGCAAAGCTGCCGAGCAAGACAACGCTTGCGGACATTCTCGGACACCAAATTCCTCTTACACTCCACTCTGTAGTAGAAGGTGGTAAGCTCTATGCTGAAATCTCGCTCCTTGTAGACATGGGTGAAAAGCTTAAGGTTGACTGCGTATTTGGCAAGAAGTCGGAGACAGCTATCAACGGTGTAGTAGCAGGCAAGACTGCTCCGGCGGCTGTGTTCAACGCTACTGGCGCACGTCAGAACGGCTTGCAGAAGGGTCTGAACATCGTTCGCACCGCTGACGGCAAGACTGTTAAGGTGTTGAAGTAATATAGACACGATACAACAAACAACTATACGGGGTGTGTTAAAATGGGTTTTGATGATGTTAAAACTTGTTTTAATGCACCCCGTTTGCAATAATATTGCTATATTTGAGCAATCTAAACTAAAGTTAATATGAAAAAAGTTCTTTCTATAGTATTCTTCCTGATGACCACGCTCTGCACATTTGGTCAGGTGTTTACCGACGATTTGCATGTTACAAGTGGAGGAGGCAGAACTACCGACTACACTCAGAAGGAAGTGGAGCTGAAGCGAGTGGGTGGCAGTAGATACAAGGTGACATTTAAGAAACTCGCTCCCATGGCATACAAGACGTTTGGCGACTTTGAAATTGATGGCGTTATGTCTACGGTTGATGCAGAAACAGGCGTTACTACCTTTGCCACTTCGGCCACCGAGGGCAAATGGATAAACGTTACTTCTTCAGCTGCCACCGGAGGCGTAACCGAGGGAAGCAAGTCTACACTCACTTCTTTTACGGCTACACTCTCTGCCGATAAGTCGAAGTTTGTAGCAGAACTCAACTTTATGACAATGGGTTCGGACGTGAGCGTGGTGTTCGGCAAGCAAATCGACACTGCCATCAACACCCTAACCACTGCCGACGACAACACCTATGTCGAGATATACAACCTCGGCGGAGTACGCATACAGCACCTCCAGCGTGGCATCAACATCGTGCGCACAGCCAACGGCAAGGTAAAGAAGTTGCTCGTGAAGTAAAAGCTAATAATAGAATTTACTAACATTAATAACTAACAAACCTGATTTATTATGAAGAAAATTTTATCTCTTATCGCATTGTTGGTGGTGACGTTGACAGCGTTCGCTGCGACCACAAGCGAGAAAATTATTCCCGACGGCACTCAGCCTAACGGCGGTACCATCACACCTAAAGCAATCACAGTCGACTGGGCTACCCAGAAGATTGTAGCGAATGTAGATTTGACAAACTGTCTTACCGGCACCAACGAGCAGATCTTCGCTATCTCTACCAACAGTGCGGATATCGCAAACTGGGATCAGGAAAGCGGAAGCACACTCCACTTCTTCTACAGACAGAACTTTACTGACTGGGGTTCTACAACTGCCGATGTTCACAAGTTCGCTGTTCAGTATCGCTATCAAGGCGATGCAGGTGCAACAAGTTACTATAAGGAGGTTACTGATCCTTCTACCGTAACTATAGTTATGGACAAGACGGGTATCAGCATCAATGGTGACCTTGTGTTCCCAGCTACTGAAATGCCAAACCTCTACGGCGAGGGTGATAATCAACTCTACTTCGGTGCAGGCTGCGGCACCCCTGGTTACGCTACCTATAAGTCAGTAGAGCTCGTAACAGAGAAGGCAGAGACATTCTCACCAGTTACTCTCTCTAAAACTGACGTTGCTAACGCTGTGTACAATGGTACAACAACCAACTACGACGCAAAGACTGTTGAATTCGTGCAGTACGAGGAAGGCAAGTATAAGCTCGTGTGGAAGACTCTTGAAGCTGGCTCAACCATCTTAGGCGACTATACTATCGAGAATATTACCGTTGCTGAGGACGCAGACACACACGTGCTCACACTCACCACTACTGATACCGAGGGCACATGGTCTAACGTGAACCCTGCTTATGGTATGATGCTTGGACTTGCTGAAGGCTCTAAGACCGCGTTCACAGGTTTCGAGAGCACATGCAAGCTCAACGAGACTAAGGATGCTATTGAGAAACTCAAACTCAAGTTTAACATCAGCATCTTGGGTTATGAGGCTAACTTGGTATTCGGCGAGAAAGCTCCAGAAACAGGCATCAACGCTACAACAGTGGCAGAGGGTGCAGCAACACTCTTCACGGTTGACGGCGTTAAGCTGTCTAAGCTCCAGAAGGGTCTGAACATCGTTCGCTCTGCTGACGGCAAGGTTAAGAAGGTGCTCGTGAAGTAATCTTTTAGGGGGTGCACTTGTCTCAAGTGCACCAACCAAGCAGTAGTGCCATCAAGTGCACCAACCAATATCCCAATAGCTCTGTTGGTGCAGTTGGGACAACTGCACCCCCTTGCAGTGCACCAACCAAGCAAAAATATAAGAGGGCATGGCGAAAAACCATGCCCTCTTTGCGTATATTTCTCATCGTAGGAGCCTATGGTAGGGATACTATACCCTCCTAAATACCAACAAAAACTACAGATAATGTTTGCGTTGCAAGCATTTTATTCCTAACTTTGCATTGTCAAAACAACAGAAAAGCATAGATTGTGAGCTTTTTAGTCACACGCAGTAGCGATTTATACAATTCATTTACAAACAAAAAAGATTTATAAGCAAGAATTATGACCAGTTACAACTTGTTATACTTCTTATATGGAGCGAGCATTATGTTCCATCTGATGATGGCGTTGTTGTTCAGTTACAAGCGTCGCGCTTCGCTGAACATCTATGTCAGCACACTCATGCTCGTCACCGCAGCACAATACGCTAAGAACCTTGCGCTTATAGGAGATGGCTGTTATGACAGTGCACTCGAATCGTTGTTCTCTTCGAGCATAGACCTGTTCACTATGCCGCTCTATGCCATCGTTCTTATCGAAGCATGTCGCCCTGGATGGCTCAACTGGTGGCGTGCGTTGTTGTTGTATCTCCCGTTCTTAGTGCTTATGACCGTGTCGTTAGCTTATCCCGAGCCGTTAGTGTTCGACGTGATACACATCTCCTCGTTTGTTTATGGCGTTGTATTCTTGAGTTGGTCGCTATGCGAAGTGCCCCGCTTCGAGCGTACGTTGATGGAGGAGTTCTCCTACGAGAAATACATCAACTTCAACTGGTTGCGCGGCATTATCGTGTTGTTCTTCTGCATTCTTTTGCTGTGGATATACGACAGCGTAACCCCCAGTTGCGAGAATGATGCCATCTACCTTATTGGTTCGCTCGTGGTGTGGGCGGTAGCTTGTTTCTTCTTCTATCGTCAGGCTCGCGTGATAAGTATTGTTAAGGCATACGAGTCTGCCGACTCCCAATCGGTAGTGGCACCTTCAGAGGCAGAGGATGAGGCTTTGGCATCCGTTGCTACCTCGCTGGAGACCGACATCGATACAGATACAGACTTGTCGGGTACCCCCACTGACGAGCAGAGCGTGCAGCAGGAAGCTGCCTTCGCTGAGCGTATGCACCTGCTCTTCGAGCGCGACCATGTGTACCTCAATCCGCGTTTGCGACTCACGGAGTTGGCTGCTCTTCTTGGCACCAATCGCACATACCTATCGCAATACATCAACCAGTGCTGCGACACCACGTTCTACGACTTTGTCAACGATTATCGCATACATCATGCTAAGCTGCTTCTTCACTCCACCGATGACACTCTTGACACCATCGCCACGAAGTCGGGCTTCAATTCTTTGTCCACTTTCCGCCGTGCATTCCAGCAGCGTGAGGGCAAGAGTCCGATAGAGTTTCGTGCGTCAAACGGTAAAAATAGCGTGTCAAACAGTTAAAAAGTCGTTGAAATCGACGATTTTTACACAATGACACATACCTTTTACTGATTGCAATCGCAAGTTTCTCAAAAGTTTGTACTTTTGCAGTGTAATGTTGTGATAACATTTAGTTATTAATACAAATTAGTATTAGTAAAGCCAGTAATGTAAATGAATAAATAAGAAGCAGTTTGTAATTGTTTGATAAATCAAGAAAAGAGTTTAAAACCGTCGAGCAGTGATGCTGGACGGTTTTTTATTTGTTGCTTGATTAAGTTACATATATTAGCTACCGCTTCTGTTTCTCGTAATAATCTATAGCTGCCTTTATGTTTTTTTGTACAGCCTTTGTGCTGAATGTAGCTCCGGTGCATCCGTCTATATCGGTGCGTTGGGTTAGCTTCTTTGCCTTTGAGATTTTGAGGTTATTGTATAGCGGCAGCAGAAACTGCTTTACACGGGCAAAGTAGGGTACAGTTTCTTCGTTTTTCAGTGCTACCACTTTCTGCACCTTGCCGTTCTTGAAGTGTACTTCTACGGGCGTGGACTTACGATATCCGCGTGCGTTGCATATAGTGGTGGTGCGCACGATAGTGGTGCCATCGGTATGGCGTGTTATTACGTTGTCAGAGTGGATGTTTGAGGCTGCGAGGAGCAGCAATAATGTAGCCGCTCCTCGTTTTATACACTTATGTGTTGAAAGCATAATGTTTGTCGTTTTTTATGAATTCAATTATTTCATTGTTACCTGAATGCGATTGCCCGGGGCTGTGAGCTGTCGGCAGAATTGGCGTATGTCATCGGTGGTGAGACTGTCTACCTTCTGCAGATAGTTGCGGTTGAAGTCGATACCTTCTCGCAGTTGGTGGTAGCGCACGTATTCCCACCATCCGTTGGTGAGCACGGCACGTTGATAGTTCTTGCGCTCATACTCCTTCACCTTCTGCAGTTGCTCGATGGTGGGACCTTCGGTGGCCATGCGCTGCAGATTGAGGTCGATGAGTGGCAACAGTTCGTCGTATTTGTCGGGGTCGCAACGAAAACTTACGGTCATGGAACATCCGTCTGTAGGATATTTCCAGAACTGGCCCTCTACGCTCACTCCGTATGTGCCGCCACGTTCCTCGCGCACCTTTTCAGTGTATACACCGCGCATTATCTGCGACAACACATCGAGCTTGAGGTCGGTGTCGGCGGTATAGGCTATTGGGGCTGAGTATACGATGTTGGTCTGTGCCGAGGGTGTTATCATCTGTTTGTGGAACACCTTTGTCACCTGTCCCTTCTGTATGTTGAGTGTGTATTGTCCAGGCTTGCAGTCGTTGTTGCTGTTGCGCTTTCCTGGTAGGCTTGCCACGTATTGGCAGAGTAAATCGTCGAAATCGTCCTGACGTATGTCGCCCGTAACGATGAGGTGCATTCCTGCAAGATTACTGAAACGCTCATTGTAAATCTGGTAGATGCGGTCGAAGTTTACCTCATTCATACGTTCCGCCGTGAGCGGTTGAGTGCGCTTGCGTTTACCGTATACGGCTACGCGCAGCGAGTCGTTATAGGTGACATTAGGGCTTGCGTTGCGATTTCGCAGCATTGACTGCTGTTTGGTTATCATATTCTGAAATATCGCCTTGTCCTTGCGTGGATTGGTGAGATAGAGATACATTATCTGTAACCATGTCTTAAGGTCGGAGGCTACACACACTCCCTTTACGCCCTCTTCCTCGGCATCGATGTATGGAACTACACGTAGTGCCTTGCCACGGCGCTTCTTCTCGAGAGTGAGAAAATCGAAGTCAGCTGCTCCGCTCTCTTTAACTACGCTGTTAAGGAATTGTAGTGTAGGGGCATCTGTGTCGGGATATAACGAGCGGCCGCCAAGACGGAACATGTTGATGGTGAGGCGGTTGGGTTCGATGTCTGACTGTCTGGCACTTACCTTTATGCCGTTCGAAAGGACGTATTCGGTGTAACCATTGTCGGTTGCTCGCTTTGAGAGTATCTTACCCTTTTTGGGCAGCTTCTTCATGAATACGGGGTCTACCTGCTGCGCTGTGTTGTCGTTGGTGTATTCACGCTGTTGCGCGCTTTCTATCCACGTCTTGAGCTGGTCGGATGTGGGCATGGTGTATGGCTTGCCGTCGTACTTGGTGGGTCCGAAGACGATGCACACTTGATTTTGGTTGTCCACTATCTCCGTCATCGTTTTGTTGATGTCGTCGAGTGTAACGGTAGCTGAGAATTCTGCCTCCAGTGCAGCCTCGTATTCGATGTTCATGCAAGGCTCGTTGTTGCAGAAGTTGGACACAATACTCTTTGCATATTCGGCATTGCGTGTCTTGTTTTTGTTGTCCAAACGGTGTTCGATGCTTACGGTGTGCTGCACCTTGGCATGCTCAAGCTCGGCGGCGGTAAAGCCGTAGCGTCTTGCCTTCTCCACTATCTCGATGGCAGCATCTATGCCAACCTGCGGATTGTTGGGCATGAGTCCGATGTTGAGGGCGAAAGCATCCTTTTCAGTGGTGACGTAGAAGTTGCCTACGCGGCAGTTTGCCGACATCACTCGGGGTTGTGCCTCGTGTGACAGCTTTGCCAGACGCTGGCGCAGTATGAACATGGCGAGTCGTGACTTGTAGCTGCTGAGGAATGCCTCGCGTGTGGCTCTCGACTGGCGTTGCTCGGCATCGTGCTTCATGTAGAGTGAGAAATTGAGTGTTGGCTGCTCGTTGTCTGCCTGTGTGTAAACAATCATCTCTTTGTTGTCGGGTACTGTATAGTATGTGCGCTGCGGAGCACCAATAGGCATGGGATTATCACTGAAGATCTTTCGTATCTTGGCTTCTATCTGGTCTACATCGATGTCGCCCACTACGATGATGCCCTGCAGGTCGGGACGATACCACTTTTGGTAATAGTCGCGCAGTGTGTCGTAGTGGAATGTGTCCACCACTTCGATGTGTCCTATTGGTAGGCAGTCGGCATATTTCGACCCAGCGTATATCACGGGCATAGCATTCTCCATCATACGCTGCGCTGCCATGCGCGAACGTCGTGTGCGCCACTCTTCTCGTATCACGCCACGTTCTTGGTCAATCTCGTTGTCTTTAAGCAGTAGTGAGCCTGCCCAGTCGTGCAGTATGGTAAGACAGGTGTCGGTTACGCCAGCCTTGCTCACAGGAGCATTGGATATGTTGTACACGGTCTGATCGATGGATGTGTAGGCATTAAGGTCTGCCCCGAACTTGATGCCGTTGCGTTCGCACCAGTTGCGTACAGAGTGTTTGCCTCCATTGCCGTCAGGAAAGTTGCGTGTGCCGTTGAACGCCATGTGCTCAAGGAAGTGAGCCAGTCCGCGCTGCTCGGGTTGCTCGAGTATAGAGCCTACACGCTGTGCAATGTAGAAGTCTGCTTGCCCCGGAGTTTGGTCGTTGTGGCGTATGTAGTAGGTAAGCCCGTTGGCGAGCTTACCTTTGCGTATACAACTGTCGAGAGGCAACGTCTGCGCCGACATAGCCATACTGCAGCCCAGGCACATCAGAAGAGAGAAGATTCGTCTTTGTTTCATATAAAGAGATTAAGTGTTAAAGTTGGGAACTGATATTTATGTCTCAACTGTTATTTATTACTCGGCAATCTCAATGCCGCTGATAGTGTACTTCTTGTTGTTCTTGACGATAACAATCTGTCCGTTTCTCAAGAATACGCCGTTGGTTGTATTGCCGGTGTTGACATTCGTGTTGTCGATGCCTGTTTCTGTGGCAGGGTCGAGAGGCAGAGCCTTAAGACCGGCACCAATAATGTTGCCCTCGCCAAGAGCGATGGTGGTGTTGCCGCGAAGGTTGCCAATAAACTCGGTAGTGCCAGTTGATGTAACCTCGCCATTGTTGGTGCATGATACTACAGACACCACTCCCTCTTTACGTGCAGAGTTGGCTACGATGCCGGCAACGTACATGTCTTGTCCGCTAACCGAGCCATCGTTGCGACAATTCTTTATAACAGTGGCAGCCTCGTCGCCCTTCATCACGTTGCCAACGATGCCACCGACATTCTTTACGCCGCTTATCGCGCCTCTGTTGTAACAGCCTTCGATGTCTACTGCAAAGCTGGCGCAGCTTACGATGCCTGCAGTGTACAGCTTCGACTTAGATGTACCCTGGGTGTCGTCTACATTGCCGTTGTTGTTGCAATTCTTTATGGCGCCCGAGTAAGAGCCGGCAATACCAGCCGATCCTACGCCATTGGTTGTAGACAGCTTGCCGCTGTTGAGGCAGTCTTCTATAAGATAGTTGTAAGTGGTGATGCTCTTGCCCGACTGCGAACCACCACAGATGCCCGACGCATAGGTCATGGCCTTGACGTCACCGTAGTTTTCACAGTCTTTTATTGTGCCACAACCATTGACCATAAATCCGCATATACCGCCAGCGGCAAAGTTGGTGGCAGTGATGTCGGCATTGTTGACACATCCCTGTATAGTGCCCATGTTGATCGAGGCAATAGTACCAACATAGTTGTAGCTTGTGATGTGGTTGTTCTCGTCGAAGACGATGTTTCTAACGACACCGTTCTTGTCGATACAACCAAACAGGGCGTTGTACTTGCCGGCGGCATTGTTGCCGCTCTCGGTGTGGTAGATGCCTCTGATGGTATGGTTGTAGCCGTCGAAAGTGCCATCGAAGCCATAGGCTATCTGGGTAATTTTGGCGTTGCCGTCCTTGCCGATGGCAGGCAGCTGAACGGGATTTTCTGCCGAACCGCCGAAGTCGATGTCGTTAGTCATCTTGAAGTACTCGCCAGTTCCTTTGTGGTTGGCGTTGCAATTCTTAGCCATTGCTTCGAAATCGGCTGCTGTGCTGATGATGTAAGGGTCGCCTTGTGTACCCGAACCTTTAAGTCCCCAGCTGTTAGATACTGTAGAGCCATCGCTCTGTGCCATAACTGTCATCGTTGCTATGCAAGCGAAGATGAGTGTAAAGATTTTTTTCATATTATGTTTTTTAAAGTTGTGTTTAAAATGTTGCTTCTGCTGTGATGATAAGCGTATTGCGTGTTTGTCCTTTAGTGTTGCTATTGGTGGCTTGGCGGAGGTTGTACCTCAGGGAAATGGCAGGTCGTATGGACGTGCCTTTTAAGGGCATCTCGTAGGTAATGGCAGCGTGGGCTGCCCATTGTCTGTAGCTGCCCATTGCGGCAGAGCCTCCTGCCTCTGCCGACCATAAATATCCTCTTCGTGTGAGCACACTGCGTCGTGCACTGACAAACGGGGTTATGATGTGGTGTGAGGCGGTGTATATATCGGGATATACGTAGGCAGTCTGTTGGCGAGTCCAGTACTTGGCACCTCCCGTTATGTGCCATAGGTATATATTGCCAGATGGTTCCCAGTAGGCGTTGAGGGCAGCTGTACCGTATGTCTGTACCTTGTCAGCCATCTTTGTTGGTTCGAAGTATTCGTAGTATATGGCTGATGTGCCGTTGGTGGCTATGGTGCGGCGATAGTTCTCGCGTTCAGACGTAAGCCGCTCGGTTGCCATTCTCAAGTCAACCCATACAAGACGCTCAGCCCTTTGTGTTATGTCGTAGCGCAGATGCAATGCGAAGTTATCGCCATGGTGCTGCTCGTGTGATGCACTGTATTGCGACTTGCGTCCATAGTAGCCATTACGATGACTGTATACGATGTCGGCAAAGAGGCGGTTGTATTTGCCTTGAACCGTCACACCAATGTCTTCAGACAGTAGTGGTAAACGGTTTTTGCTATCGGTGAATCCTTCGGTGCCGAATGCTTCGCGTTCGCCATGATGGTTGGCATAGTCGATGAGTGTGTAGTATATTTGGTCAGTTGTACCATAGGTCTTGAACTGCATCGCCTCAGTGCGGCGGCTGTACACCATCCCTATGCCAATGCCACTGTTGTGTGGTAACAAAAACTGTGCGTCAAGACCAGCGTTTATATCCATCAGCGTGTTACTGTGGCGTAGGTCGCGCTGCTTGGCATATGTGCCAGCCGTATAGTTGAGTTGTGCGCCAATGGCAAGACCTCGCCATACCTTCCACCCGATGGCTCCGTTGATGCTGAATGTCTCCATGCTCTTGTCGCCAGCATTATTATCCGCCTCGACAAGGTCGAACGGCATTAACTTCATTGTAGGCATAAGCATACTGCCTGCTGCTTCTGAGATATTGTGTCGGCTGTACGTGGCTCTGCCGTAAGCCACAATGTCAGACGAGAGCCTGTAGTATGACTGCACATCGGCATCATAAGTTTCCTGCCGCTTTCCTTCTGACATGGTGTGCAGCTTACCTCCGTCGTGACGATAAGATAGGGTGGCGTGGGCTATGGTGCTGTCTGCATAGGTGGTCAGTGCGGCGGCATTGCTTGCTGTGAGCCATGGGTTGCGCTGTTGGGTTAGCTTGAAGTCGCGTTGTGCCATGGCTGGTAGGCACAGCAGATTAGCGTAGAGAACAATTGTCAGCTTCATAGAAATCATTCGTTGAATTATTGGTGTCTTGATATATGGCATGTCCGTCTACAGTCTTCTCCACCTTTCTTATTAGAGAGTGGCCGTAACCTCCGGTCAGAGTTGCATAGCCGTTGTCGAGGTCTGGCGTGAGGCGTTTCTTGCATTTGGCAAGAGCCGTGGCGTTGTACACTTCCATGGCATCAATCACCCACCTGCGTGGCATTTTCAGGCAGGCATACACTATGTTGCCTTCATTGCCCGTTGGGTATATTATGTTGTCTGGGTTCTCGCCGAATTGCTTTGGTGTAATATCTTCTGTGCGGAACAGTATCACGGCTGGCGAAGTCTGGCTCATAGGCCAAGCATTGCTTTTGCCGTATTTCACAGCCTTCAGATAGTGGTTTGTGGCGATGACATCGGCAGGCGAGGGATAATACCGAGTGTTGTTGTATTTGCCCCCGTCGCTGCTTGTTGCCTCCATGTCGTACATACAATAGTAGGCAGTGTTGGCATAGTTGATGGAGTTGCTGTAGGTTGGAGTGTTGTCAATGGCGCCATGCACGTTTACTACGAGTTCTGAGTAGGGTGCTATTGTATTGCCCTGCTGGAAAAACCAGATGCCGTTGAGTGCTGGAATCCAGTCTTTGTCAGCATAATCGAGTTTACCACCGTTGAGAAACGAGTGGGTGTTGGCTTCTGCATTGTATGGCTCGATAATGCCGAAACCTACGTTGTCGAGCGACACCGTCTCTGATGAGTTGTTGTACAGGATTATACATTTGTCTATGGCGAACTTTCCCGAACCATCGTCCTTCTGACAGCCTCCATTATACAGTTCCTTTATGAGGATAGGGTTGACAGTCTGCATAGTTGTGATGCTTACGGGCAGCTCTATTGTAGTGTTGTTGCTGCCTATTGCTACGTCAGACAATGCTCCGTTGTATACATGACGGAAATATTCGTCGTCGCTCACCTTTGATGCGCTGACACTGTATATTCCGGTGGGTAGCGTGAAGCGAGCTATACCGTTGGCATCGGTAGCTGCTTCGAAGGTGCTACCTATGCTGTTTGTCATCTTTACGGCAACACCGTCTACGTTATGATTCAGCCTCACCTCGACATTGTAGGTGTTAATTTGTTCGTCGTAGCTGCACGATGCCACCAGCATGGTCAGCATCGTAAGCAGTATGAAGAATGAGTGTTTTATTATATTATTCATATCTCCTTGTTTTACTTGTTTCTTGTCAACTCGTCTATTGCCTATAGTTTCACTCTGACGGATGCTCCATAGTAGAATTTTGGTATGTATCCGCTATCAAACAGCGATGTCTTCAGTCCCGTTTGCTTATTTCGGACGGATGCCAAATTGTTGAAGAAGTTGTTGGCGTAGAACGATAGGCTCACCCATCTGCCTATCTCCTTCGTCACGGAGAAGTTGGCTGAGTAATATGCCGATATATTCTGCGGATTGAAGTAGTAGGCGGTGTTGCTTCTTACTATTAGATCACACAATTGCCGGTAGAGTGTGGGGTTGTTGTCTTTGGCAGCCAGAAGAGCCTCAGCGTATGGAATGCGTTCCGAAGGGTTATCCCATGTTGAGTAATATTTAGGATACACAGCCACATAATGGTCAGTCTGCCCCACGTATTTAGTTCCAGTCACGTCGCCAGCCTCATTTAATGCTATCGTTGTGCGATTGCTTGACAGGTTGCGTCGGTAGTTGAGCATGGTTGCTTCAAGTCGCATTGTCATAATGAGTCTCAGTCGTGGTATGCGTGCCGTCAGCGTGGTGTTGAGGCTGCATCCCTTGTTCATCATGCCGTTGCTCACCGTAGGGGTGCTTGTCGTTGAGGCTGATGTGACGTTGCTGCCTACGTAATAGCCTATAAGCGGTTGTGTGCCCGAACCTTCGGCTTGGTCGCCGATGCCATTGGGACATCCGGCTATGAGTGTATTGTCTGTGCCACGATAGTGATAGTACTTGCCGTCGATGCGCAGCGACAGTCCCAGAGTATGGTGGTTGTTGATGATAGGCATCTCTGCCACCCATTCCAGTCCGTAGCGTGTCACGGGAGAACCATTCACATACTGACGGTTGGCAGTGTATGTGCGGCGGATAGAGTAGGGTAAGTTTACGGTGTTGCCGTTGGTTGCAGATGTTACGCTTATCACACCAGTCGATGGATCGACACTATATATGCGGTCGGCAGCGGCAATGCTACATCCTTCAAGAGCCGACTGCGATGTCTGGTTGTAGGCAAATGGAGAGTATACATTCAGTGTCTGATACGGATTGTACGTGCGGTTCCAATATGCCGACAGGCTCAGTCGTGCCTTACCGACCGTTGCTTCCAGTCCTGCCTCCATTTGATTGGAGTGCTGCCATTTCAGATTGCTGTTATATATAGCACGCTGCACATTGGTGTAGTAGGCATAGTATGCTTTGCCGTCGGCAGTAGAACCAGGGGTGAACACGAGTCGGTCAGTATAGGTGTCGGCAGGATAAAGCACTTGAAACGATGGCAGTTTGACGCTTTTGCCATAGCCGGCATGTAGTGTGAGCGAGACGTTCTTACCTTTTATTATATTATAGCGAGCATTGAATCTTGGTGAGGGGCTGGCTGCGGTGCCATATTCTGAACCGCTGATTATGGTGATATCGTTGCGCAGTCCGCCTACAAGCATCAGTCTGCCCATGGTTAGCCGTTCCTCTATAAACATTGCCAGGCTATGCATTGTTGGCAGGAGACTATAGTCGTATGGTCGCCATGTGGGAGCCAAACGCATGTCGTCGTAATATGTGCCGTGACCATTGTTGCGTGTAGAGTTTAGTTCGGTGCCTACAGTAAGTTTGTTCACCGCGCTGAGTATGCGTCGTGTCCACTCACCCTTTAGTTTGAGTTGTAGACTCTGTAGCTTCTGGTCGTTGAACGAACGTACATACCAGTATCCCGTCGGACTAAGTATGATGCTGCCCGTGCCCATGCCATCGGCATAGTCTTGGGCTATAGCATAGCCGTTGGTAGTGGTGTGCAGATTGGCTTGTGCGGACGACGACGATGTGTTGGTGTTGTTGTCCGAGCGTCGATCGGCTGTAGAGAAGGCTGCCTGCAATGTTATGTTGAACACTCCTGAACTCCTGCTGTTGTAGAGCCAGTCAAGCATCATATTAGCACGTAGCTGATTGTCGCGTTGACGCTGATAGGTGTCGCGAAAGGCATCGGGGTCTGCCTCCGAATTATATCCGCCAATGTTGCCCGTAAGTCCAGCTGTAAGATTGAGGCTTGAACCCTTCATGCGGAATACCTTATTGTAAGTAGTCGATAGTATGTTGCGGCTATAAGCAGTATGTGGCGATGTAATGTCGGTGAACGATTGTGCATGTTCTATAGAGAAATTAAGCGTTCCGGCATTGTGTGCCAATGCTAAGCCTTTGGTTAGTGCTACCTGTCGGGTGTACGGATTCATGGAAGCCTCCACAATCCATGGAGTGTGTCCGCGACGGGTATTCACCTTCACCATGCCGTTGCTTATGTCGCCATATTCAACGCCCGGTATTCCAGCTATTACCTCAATGGTCTCAATGTTGGAAGTTGAAATGTTGCGTGTTGAAGCCGACTGCGTCTCGCTCATACTTGCATTGTTGTTCAGTCGCATTCCATCTATCTCAATGGCAGTGCCGAATGACGCATTGCCTTTCTCACCTGTTGTGGAGCGTAGTGCCAGGCGAGAATCGTCTGTCAGAGTGGAGTTGACGGTCTGGCCGCCAGGCAGCAGGGCCATAATATCGTTAAGCGACAGGACCTGAGAGTGGTCGAGTGTGGTACGGTCGATAGAATATGTCGTGGTACCCATGGTCGACCTCTTGCGTGCTGTTACCTCCACGCCCGGAATGCTAAGGTTAGCCTCCTTCAGTCGGATATTCTTTAGGTCGGTGTTGTGGCGGATGTTAAATTGTACGGTGCGAGTGACATACCCCAAAGTGCTCACCTCAATTGAGACAGTTCCTTGTGGCACATTCTCGATTATAAACATGCCGTTGGCATCGGTTGCTGCCCACAATTCAAGATTCGACACTTTGACAATGGCATATTGTATGGGCTGCATAGTGCGATTGTCGAGCACATGTCCCGACACCTTAAAACGTATGTTGTCGGCTATTGCTGCTGCCGATATTATCAAAAATAATAGTAATGTTATTGCCTTCCTCATTTCTTGACAATTTGTCAATTATACAAAATAAGTTGTTGATTGAGAAATGCAAAGTTATTGTGATTTGGTATTTGGTGCAATACCAAAATGTAGGTAAATTGAAGCATTAAGGTGTAATGCTTCAATTTGTCAAAAGTTGAAAATGGAGAGTTATGATATGTATGTCTACAACAGATTAGATAGTTGCTAATAAAATGACAAGATCAATCATAACTCTCAACTCTAAATTCTCAACTCGCAGCTAAAACAAGTCTTTCGAGTGCTTCCTTCAGCACGCTGCGAGGTGTAGCCACATTCATGCGCATAAATCCCTTGCCTTCCTTTCCGAACATCTCGCCGTCGTTGAGGGCGAGTCGTGCGCGGTTGACGAAGAGGTCGATGAGCGCATCGTGGTCGAGGTTTAGTCCGCGACAGTCGAGCCATACGAGGAACGATGCCTGCGGTCGCACCGCCTTAATCTGCGGCAGGTGCTTTCTGAGGAAGTCCTCCACGAACAGAATGTTCTGCTCCACGTATGCCAGCATCTGCTGCCTCCACTCCTCGCCCTCGTTGAATGCAGCCATCGTAGCGATCGGTGCAAAGAGATGCGGCTCGTCCAGCTCGTTCGCCGCCATCCAGTCGAACAGCGGTTGGCGCAGCTTCTCGTTCGGCACAATGCACCACGAGCTGACGATGCCCGCTATGTTGAACGTCTTCGACGGAGCACCGAACGTGATACTACACTCGGCTGCTGCGTCAGATACCGACGCGAACGGTACGTGTTTGTTGCCGAAGATAGCCATGTCGGAGTGGATCTCGTCGCTGATGACGATGATGTTGTGCTCAGTGCAGAAGGCGGCGAGTCGGCGCAGCGTCTCCGCGTCCCACGTGATGCCTGCCGGGTTATGCGGATTGGAGAGGATTAGCAGGCGACACTTCTCGTCCGCCACCTCTGCTAAGTTGTCGAAGTCCATCGAGTAAGAGCCGTCGGCGTTCTCGCGTAGCGGATTGTACACCACCTGACGGTGATTGCCCTCTGGTGTCAGTCGGAAAGGGTGGTAAACCGGCGGTTGTATGATTACCTTCTCGTCCTCCTTCACGAACACGTTGATGACGAAGCCGATGCCCTTCACGATGCCCGGTATGAAGCGCATCCACTGTTCCTCGACGTGCCACTGGTGGTGGTCTTCAATCCACTTCGCAATCGTCTGCCAATAGTTGCGTGGCACTATCGTGTAGCCGTAGAGCGAGTGCTCGAGTCGTTTGCGCAGCGCGTCGGTTATAAACTGTGGTGTCTCGAAGTCCATGTCAGCCACCCATAGTGGCAGCAGGTCGCCCCTGCCATATCGCTCGGCGAGCACCTCGTGCTTGAGGTCGCCCGAGCCCGAGCGGTCGATGATTTTGTCAAAATCGTATTTCATAATAATGCCTGGCGGAAGTCCTCAATAATGTCGTCCATGTCCTCCAGACCCACAGAGATGCGTATTGTGGTGTCGAGCACGTCCATTGCAGCACGCTGCTCGTCGCTGAACGGACCGAAGATGGTGCTGGCAGGATGTATGGCGAGTGTGCGGTTGTCGAAGAGGTTAGTGGCGCGGCGCACCAACTTCAGATTGTTGATAAAGCGGAAGCAAGCCTCCTTCGACTCCAAGTCGATGGTGAACATACAGCCTGCCGTCTTGCCGAACTGACGTTGTGCCAGTTCGTAGTACGGGTTGTCGGGCAGTCCCACGTAGTTCACGCTCTTGATGCCCTCCATCTGTCGCAGGGCGTTCACGAGATACACCGTGTTGCGCACCTGCAAGTCGTAGCGTGCACGCAGGTTCTCCAGACCGAGGTTCTGCATGTAGGCGGCGTGCGGTGTCATGTAAGCACCGAGGTTGAAGAGCATCTCGTCGTGCAGACGACGTGCGAACTCAGGGAAGCCACCGTAGTCGATGACCATTCCGCCGAGCGATGTTGCGCCCCCCGATAGATACTTCGTCGTAGACACCACTTCGATGTCCACACCCAACTCATGCGCACAGAACTCCGTGAACGGTATCGCCGTCGTGTCAGCCACAAGCGGAATGTTGTGCGCGTGCGCTATCTCAGCCAGAGCCGTGAGATCAGCCACCTCCAGCTGTGGGTTTGTTATTATTTCGAGAAAGATGCAGCAGGTGTCAGCATCCACAGCTCGGCGCACTTCGTCGAGGTTCGTAAGGTCGCACAGATGCGTCGTCACGCCGAAGCGTGGCAGCGTCTTTGTCAGCAGCGAGTAGGTGTTGCCGAACATGTGGCGCGATGCCACCACGTTCTTTCCCTGCTCAGCGAGCGAGATGAGTGTTCCCGAGATGGCAGCCATGCCCGACGACATAGCCGTCACGCGGTCGGCACCGGTCAGTGCCTTTATCTTCAGCTCCAGGTAGTTCACCGTGGGGTTCATCACGCGCGAGTAGTCGGGCTCCTCGATGCGTCCGCAGAAAGCGTCCGACATCACGTCGGCATCAGCAAACTCGTAAGCCAGCGTATGATACACCGGCATACTCAGTGCGCCGTAAGCATCGCTCTTCTGAAAGGGGGTGTCGATTGCAATTGTCTGTTTCTTCATGATCTTATTTATTAATTCGTGTGCAAAAGTACGCAAATAGCTTTTTTTTCACCTCTATATATATAATAATTGTGATGAGTGTTTTTGATTTAACATCTTTTGTATGTTACGTAAGTATTTTCTAACTACATTATTTCGCCTACAAATTTTAAAATCAGTATTTTTGCAATTGTAAAATACTAAATTTATGAGAACAAACTATTTATCACGACTCTTGTCAGTTGCAGCCCTTGTAGTGTGCTTTAGTGCTACAGCCGTTGCAGCTACTGTGCAGAATCTTACACAATACGTCAATCAGTACGTCGGAACCGGCGGTCATGGACACACGTTCATGGGTGCAAACGTGCCGTTCGGACTCGTTCAGCTCGGTCCGACAGAGCCCACACGCGGTTGGGACTGGTGCTCGGGCTACTACTATGACGACGATGAGCTTATCGGCTTCGGACACATGCACCTCTCGGGCACCGGCATAGGCTGCTTGGGCGACGTGGCATTCCTGCCCGTGAAGGACTTCAAGCAGACCTCCACACGCTTCAAGCACGAGGCAGAGAAGGTTCATCCGGGCTATTACTCGCTGCAGCTCACCGACCCCAACGTGCTTGTGGAGCTTACAGCCACAGAGCGTTGTGGCTTCCATCGCTATACCTTCAAGGACGGCGCAAAGGCTCAGCTCGCCCTCGACCTCTCGCAGTGCATCGGCTGGGACAAGCTCAACGACTGTCTGCTCACCCAGGAGAGCACCACACGCCTCACCGGCTTCCGCCGTTCAAACGGTTGGGCAGCCGACCGCCGCATCTATTTTTCTATCGACTTCTCACAGCCCGTCACCGTGCACCGTCTCGACTCGATGGAACGCGTAGTGGTGTCGGTGGCTGACAACACCAAACCGCTGCTCGTGAAGGTGGCACTCTCGCCCGTGAGCATCGACAAGGCGAAGCTGAACATGCAGGCAGAGATGGCAGGCTGGGACTTCGACGCAACGGTGAAGGCAGCCGACGACGCTTGGAACCGCGAGCTTGCACGCATACAAATCCAGACCAACGACCAGACAAAGAAGCGCGTGTTCTACACCGCGATGTACCATCTGATGACCTCTTGCTCTAAGTTCAACGACGTAGACCGCGAGTATCGTGGTGCCGACGGCAAGGTGCATAAGGCAGACTTCACCAACTACACCACGCTCTCGCTCTGGGACACATACCGCGCCGCTCATCCGCTGATGACTGTCGCCTTCCCCGAGATGCAGCGCGACTTCGCACAGACCTTCCTCAACATCTACAAGCAGCAGGGCCGTCTGCCCGTGTGGCATCTGATGGGCTCCGAGACCGACTGCATGGTGGGCAACCCGGGCGCAATCGTGCTCGCCGACCTCACCATGAAGGGCTTCGTGGAGGACAAGGAGCTGGCTTTGGAGGCACTGAAGGCTACACAGATGAAGGACATCCGCTCGCTTGGCTTGCTCAAGGAGCACGGATACATACCATGGGACCTCGAACCCGAGAACGAGACCGTGGCAAAGGCACTCGAATACTGCGCTGCTGACGACGGCGTGGCAAAGGTGGCTAAGCTGTTGGGCAAGTCAGACGACTACAATTACTTCTTCAATCGCTCGCGCTCGTACAAGAAATACTACGATCCGGAGACACGCTTCATGCGCGCCGTAGGCACCGACGGCAAGTTCCGCCTGCCGTTCAACCCGTTCTTCGCCGAGCACCGCACCAACGACTACACCGAGGGCAACGCATGGCAGTACACCTTCCTCGTGCCGCACGATGTGAAGGGTCTCATCAATCTCTTCGGGTCCGACAAGGCGTTCATGTCGAAGCTCGACTCGCTCTTCTTCGTTGAGGGATGGGCTGGCGACAACGCTTCGCCCGATATGTCGGGCATGACCGGACAGTACGCGCACGGCAACGAACCAAGCCACCACGTCATATATATGTACAACTACGCAGGCCGTCCCGACAAGGCGGCACCGCTGCTCCGTAAGATGCTCAACGAGATGTATCTCGACCAGCCCGACGGACTCTCTGGCAACGAGGACGTGGGTCAGATGTCGGCTTGGTACATCCTCTCGTCGGTGGGCCTCTATCAGGTAGACCCCGTCGGCGGACGCTTCGTAATCGGCTCGCCGCTCTTCGACAAGGCTACCGTGAACGTGGGCGCAGGCAAGACATTCTCCGTCGTGGCGAAGAACAACTCCGACCGAAACATCTACGTGCAGAGCGCACGTCTCAATGGCAAAGCTCTGAAGAACTCGTACATCGAATTCAATGACATACGCCACGGCGGAACACTCGAACTCGTAATGGGACCGAAGCCGTCGAAGTGGGGCGCGGCTCCTGCGTGCCGTCCGTAAGAATGTTGTTGTGTTGAGATGTTGATGTGGTGACATTACATATATCAACATTACAACACCTCAACATCACAACATCACAACACCTCAACACCTCAACACCTCATCTCACCACCTCACCACCTCACCAATAATTAAACTTTTTCAACTAAAAAAATAATCATTATGAAACTTAATTTAAGTTCGCAGATTGTATTAAATAAGGTACCGGAGCAGTACTATCGCCCTCGCACGGCAGTTGAGCGCTCCGAAATGACACGTTGTGAGAAACTCTTCACCGATATCTACCCGAAGGTAGAGGAGGGTGCAAAGGTAATCGCAGACGTTGTAGAGTCAGAAATCAAACGTGCAAAGGCAGCCGGCAAGAAGTGCGTGCTCGCCCTTGGCACCGGTCTGTCGTTGAACCCCATCTACGAGGAACTCATACATCGCCACGAGGCAGGCTTGAGTTTCGACAACGTTGTTGTGTTCAACGCATACGAGTACTTCCCACTCGATAAGAACTGTGCACAGAGTGCCATCAACCAGTTGCGCCACCGCTTCCTCGACCATGTCGACGTGAAGGCAGAGAATATCCACACCCCCGACGGCTCAATCGCACAGGACGACGTGTTCGAACACTGTCGCGCCTACGAGCAGCTCATCGCTGCAGAGGGCGGCATCGACATCGCTCTGCTCGGTATCGGACGTATGGGTAACATCGCCGCCAACGAGCCTGGCTCAAGTCTCGCCTCGCAGAGCCGCATCATCCTCATCGATCAGACCGCACGCGAGGAGATGAGCAACAGCTTCGGCACACTCGACCAGGTGCCGCCATGCTCTATCACAATGGGTATCCACACCCTGCTTTCCGCTCACAAGATGTTCCTCACAGCATGGGGCGAGGAGAAGTCGGAGGTGGTGCAGAAGATAGTAGAGGGTGGCATCACCGACACCGTGCCAGCATCGTTCGTGCAGACACACAACGACGCTAAGTTCGTTATCGACCTCGCAGCAGCCAGCAAGCTAACACGCATCGTTCACCCGTGGCTCGTGACCAACTGCGAGTGGACCGACAAGACGATACGCGCCGCAGTGGTTTGGCTCTGCCAGCTCGTGCAGAAGCCAATCCTCAAGCTCACCAACAAGGACTATAACGAGAACGGACTCTCTGACCTGCTCGCCCTCTTTGGCTCGGCTTACAACTGCAACATAAAGATATTCAACGACCTGCAGCACACCATCACCGGCTGGCCTGGCGGCAAACCGAACGCCGACGACACCAACCGTCCGGAGCGTGCACTGCCGGCACAGAAGCGCGTGATAGTATTCTCGCCGCACCCCGACGACGACGTAATCTCGATGGGCGGCACAATCCGCCGACTCGTTCAGCAGAACCACGACGTGCATGTGGCTTATCAGACATCGGGCAACATCGCTGTCGGCGACGAGGAGGTGACACGCTTCATGCACTTCGTCAACGGCTACAACCAGCTCTTCTGCGACAACAAGGACGAGGTGATAAAGAAGATGTACGGCGACATCAAGGAGTTCTTCGCTCAGAAGAAGCCGAGCGATATGGACACCCCGGAGGTGCGCACCATCAAGGGACTCATACGCCGTGGTGAGGCACGCACCGCCTGCACATACAACGGTATACCGCTCGACCACGTCCACTTCCTCGACCTGCCGTTCTATGAGTCGGGCAAGATTGAGAAGCTGCCGATGGGCGAGGCGGATGTGAACATCGTTCGCGAACTGCTCCAGCAGGTTAAACCTCACCAGATATACGTAGCCGGCGACCTCGCCGACCCACACGGCACTCACCGCAAGTGCACCGATGCCGTCATGGCTGCCATCGACCTCGAGAAGGAGGCTGGTGCGAAGTGGCTCGACGACTGCCGCATCTGGATGTACCGCGGTGCATGGGCAGAGTGGGAAATCGAGAACATCGAGATGTGCGTGCCGATGTCGCCGGAGGAGCTCCGCGGCAAGCGCAACTGCATCCTCAAGCACTCTTCGCAGATGGAGAGCGCACCATTCCTCGGCAACGACGAGCGACTCTTCTGGCAGCGCGCCGAAGACCGCAACCACGCCACAGCCGAACTCTATCATAGTCTCGGCTTGGCTTGCTACGAGGCAATGGAAGCATTCGTGCGCTATAATCCGTAATCTCCCACAGAACTCGCAGAATTCACAGAACCTTCTGCTGAGATATACTCCCACGGAATTCACAGAAACGACGATCTGAATGTTCTGTGAATTCCGTGTGTTCCGTGGGAAAAACAATCTCCCACAGAATTCACGGAATTAGGATAATGACTCCCACAGATTCCGCAGATTTACACAGAACTTTCGAATACAAAGCATCTGTGCTGGTCTGCGAAATCTGTGGGAGTCTTTTATTGTTAAAAAAGTAGCAAATATTGAAATAATAAACCGCTATGTTTGTCATTTTGCAACAATTTGAGTAATTTTGCTGCGAATAGTGTTCTGCATATTGCAATAAACAACAATCAAAATATCTAAAATGAAGAAACTTTACTTGATGCTGTCAATGCTCTTCGCATTCGGCGCCGCAGCCAATGCCGTACCGGCAAAGAAGCTGCAGAAGGTTATCACGCTCACCAATGGCACACAGGTGTCGGTGGAGCTGCGTGGTGACGAGTACCTGAGTTGGTGGGAAGGCACCGACGGAACGGCTTATCGTGCTACTGCTGACGAGAATGTGTTCGAGGCGTTCGACCTCGAAGCACAGAAACCTGCCGCTGCCGCACGTCGTGCAAGAGCAGAGCAGGGACGTGTGGCACGCCTCGCACGTGTGAAAAATTCGCTGAGGGGTGCCGACGACAAGATGCGCGGACTCGGTGGCGACCATATCACATACAAGGGCGTGAAGAAAGGTCTTGTGGTGCTCGTCGACTTCAAGAACAAGAAGTTCGCCGACGGACACGACCTCGAGTACTATAAGAATGTGATCAACGGTAAAGACTTCTCCGACGAAGAAGAAGGCTACGTAGGCAGCGTGCGCGACTACTTCCTCGCACAGTCGAACGGACAGTTCGAGCTCGACTTCGACGTGGTAGGTCCTGTCACGATGTCAAAGAACTATGGCTACTATGGTAATGACGGAGCATATCAGAAGGACGAGAAGGTCTACGAGATGATTAAGGAGGCTTGCGACGGCATCCAGGATAAGGTGAACCTAAAGGACTACGACTGGGACGGTGACGGCGAAGCCGACCAGGTGTTCTTCCTCTATGCAGGCTTAGGCCAGGCATCGGGCGGCTCTGCCGGCACTGTCTGGCCGCACGAGTCGGAGTTGCGCTACTGGCCCTGCGGTGTGCTCTCTTATTCTACAGGTAAGATAAACACATACGCCTGCGCCAACGAGCTGCAGCCAGAAACGCAGGGCTCAAGCAGATATATCTCCGCAGGCATCGGTACCATCTGCCACGAGTTCTCCCACTGCCTCGGCTTTGCCGATATGTACGACACAACCGGCGGTGGCGGTTATGGCATGTCAGTCTTCGACGTGATGGATCAGGGCTCATACAACGGCAACGGCTTCGTACCATGCAACTACACCGCCTTCGAGCGTATCTACGCCGGTTGGGTGGAGCCGATAGAGCTTATTGATCCGGCAACGGTGAAGGACATGAAGTCGGTATCCGACTACGGGCGCCCGTTCATCATGTACAACTACAAGAACACCAACGAGTACTTCCTCTTGGAGAACCGTCAGAACACCGGTTGGGATAAGGGACTCTACGGCAGCAACGGTCTGCTCATCGTGCACGTCAACTATGTTCCGTCGCGTTGGGCTAACAACAGCGTCAACTCGAGCGCCGAGAAGATACAGTGCTGCACGGTTGTAAACGCCGACGGCTCGCGCGAGAACACTCAATACTCGCTACAGGGCGACCTCTATCCGTATGAGGCGAAAGGCGTTACGATGAACGACGAGTTTACCGACGAGTCGGAACCGGCTGCAAAGCTCTACAACAAGAATACTGACAACTCCTACGCGCTCGGTATTCCTATCACTCAGATAAAGCGTTCGAAGGGTTCTATCTCGTTCTTAGTTTGCGGTGGCGATGACAAGAATGTCATCGACAACACATTCAACGGTGTCGTTGACGGCATCAACGGCGTCACCGTAGCCAACAAGGCGGCAGACAACCGCATCTACAGCATCGACGGCCGCTACCTCGGCACCGATGCCTCAGCACTTGGCAAGGGCATCTACGTCGTTGGAGGCAAGAAGGTCGTAAAGTAAATTAAGGGGGTGCACTTGTCTCAAGTGCACCAACAGAGCAAGAATGTTAACTACAGAAAGGATATTGGCACCTTAACAGTTTTGTTGGTGCACTTCTTGCTCTGGCAAGCGGCAAAGCCGAGCGGAGACAAGTGC
>OGGF01000407.1_pt1 | contig 27631 bp, 18 predicted proteins | sample 1571211 | NCBI WGS metagenome assembly OGGF01 (sample SAMEA2582020, study PRJEB24529) | metagenome | biome: Human gut stool | place: China | collected 2011 | reverse complement strand
GAGAGGACGTTTAGACGCAAGAAGGACGCTGAAGAGCTTAGTTGCGGATTTGAGGGGTTTCAAAAATCAGCAGATAAAAGCATATTTTCTGACTTATTATTATTAACTTTGTGCACTTTATATTTATATCAATAGAATATTGTTGAACAATTAAAGCATTTAACAAATATGAAAGGTATCGTTTTAGCCGGCGGTTCGGGCACACGCCTCTACCCCATCACCAAAGGTATTAGTAAGCAGCTCATACCTATCTTCGACAAACCGATGATATACTATCCTATCTCAGTGCTCATGCTCGCTGATATAAAGGAAATCCTAATCATATCCACCCCCACCGACCTGCCAGCCTTCAAGCGTTTGCTTGGCGACGGTAGCGACTTCGGTGTACACTTCGAATATGCAGAGCAGCCCTACCCTGGCGGTTTGGCGCAGGCATTCATCATCGGCGAGGAGTTTATCGGCGACGACAGCGCGTGTCTCGTGTTAGGCGACAACATATTCTACGGTGCGGGCTTCACCAAACTGCTGCGCGAAAGCGTGCAGAACGTCGAACGCGACGGCAAGTCGACAGTATTCGGCTACTACGTGAACGACCCAGAACGCTACGGTGTGGCTGAGTTTGACGCAGAGGGCAACTGCCTCAGCATCGAGGAGAAGCCAGAACATCCGAAGAGCAACTACGCCGTGGTGGGACTCTACTTCTACCCGAACAGCGTGGTAGAGATAGCCAAGAACATCAAGCCAAGCGCACGTGGCGAACTTGAAATAACCACCGTCAACCAGGAATACCTGAAACGTGGCGAGCTGAAAGTGCAGACACTGCAGCGCGGATTTGCATGGCTCGACACCGGTACACACGACTCGCTGTCGGAAGCAAGCACTTTCATCGAGGTGATTGAGAAACGCCAGGGACAGAAGGTGGCTTGTCTGGAAGAGATAGCATTCAAGAAGGGATGGATAACCAAGGAAAAGCTCGTAGAGGTGGCACAACCGATGGTGAAAAACGAATACGGCAAATACCTGCTACGACTCGCTGAAGGCAAGTAACACTTAACACTAAGCGAAACTCAAACAAATAAGCAAACGTAACAAACACGCTTTAGATACACAACGCAAAGAAAAGAAAATGGAAGAGAACATCAACCAAGGAACAAACAACGTACAACAAGAACTCGAGGAGAGCTCTTCATTCAACTTTAGAACCATATTCACAACACTGGTTCTGAATTGGCAATGGTTCGTACTCTCGATTATCATCTGTCTGAGCGCAGCTGCCATAAAGTTGCGCTACGCCACACCAATATACCAATCGTACGCAAAACTGCTCATCAAAGAAGATGAAGACAACGGACGACGTGGTAGCAGAAGCTATATCGCCAATTCGTCAACACTCGGCATAATGAGCAACTCTACTGGCATCGATAACGAGATGGAGATACTGAAATCGTCGACACTCGCTTGCGAAGCCGTAACCGAGTTGAAACTCTACACCGTGTACACACTGGAAGGACGCATCAAAGACCACCTTCTGTACAAGAACCAGCCCATCAACGTAGACCTTGACACTGCCCACATCGCAACATTGCAGATGCCTATCCAACTCACCATTGGCAAGGAGGGCGACAAGCTGCGTGTTGTGGGTTCGTACACCTATGTACCAGAGAACCCGGACAAACCATCGAAGTGGTACTCCATCGACCGCATATTCGAGAGTCTGCCGGCAACTATCAACACAAGTGTTGGCGCAATAACACTCTCCAGCAACTCCGGTATCCAGCTGCCTGCCAACCGTAAGGAGTTCGTGACTATCTATCCGCCGAAGATGGTTGCAGGCAAGTATAGCGGTTCGCTCGATGTCAGCCAGTTGTCGAAGAACACATCTATAGCAGGTCTCACCCTTACCGACGAGATACCACAACGTGCCAACGACTACCTCAGACAGCTCGTCTTCAGCTACAACAAACAGGCTAATGAGGACAAGAACGAGATAGCCATGCGTACAGAGCTGTTTATCAACTCGCGTCTGGAGAAGATAAACACTGAATTAGGCGCAACGGAGGGTAGCTTGGAGGCAACAAAGCGCCAGTATAAGATTGTAAGCCCGGAGGCGACTGGAGCCTTAGGCTACACGAACACCGACTCGTACACACAGAAGCTTGCCGAGATGGACATGCAAATAGAGCTGCTCCGCAGCCTGCAGGAATACATCAACGACCCAAGCAACAAGTATCAGACACTGCCGTCGAACGTGGGTCTGAGCGACGCAGCCGCCTCTACGCTCATCAACGACTATAACAAGATTGTGATGGAGCGCAACCGCTTGCTGCGCAGTGCCAACGAGAACAGCCCTACAATCACTCCGCTCACCGCACAGCTCGACGACCTCTCAGCAAGTATTCGCCGCGCAATGGCTCAGGTGCAGCGCAACGCAAAGATACAGCGCAACTCCATACTGCAAGAGTACAACCGCTATTCGAGCATGATCTACTCGACGCCCGAGCAGGAGCGCGTACTCACACAGATTGGACGTCAGCAGGAAGTGAAGTCGGGTCTGTACCTCATGCTTCTGCAGAAGCGCGAGGAGAACTCTATCTCGCTCGCCGCAACAGCCGACAAGGGTAAGCTCATCGACAACCCCGTATCTTTAGGAAAGATTAGTCCGAAGACATACATGGTTCTGCTCATTGCCTTAGTATTAGGCATTGCTATACCTGGCTGTATTCTGTTCCTCATCAACTTCTTCCGCTACAAGATAGAAGGACACGACGACGTGGCACGCCTCACCGAGCTGCCTATCATCGGCGACGTAGCCGTTGCCAGCGAGTCGGTAAAGACAAAGGCTGACATCGTGGTGCATGAGAACAAGAACAACGTCATGGAAGAGGTGTTCCGTTCGATACGCTCGAACATTCAGTTTATGCTGAAGGAAGACCAGAAGGTAATCATGTTCACCTCTACCACATCGGGCGAAGGAAAGACGTTCACGGCGGCGAACCTCGCAGTAAGCTTTGCGCTGCTGGGCAAGAAGGTGCTGGTCATGGGTCTTGACATCCGCAAGCCACGACTCACCACACTCTTCGAACTGAACAAGGAGAAGATAGGCATAACGAACCTGCTCGTGCACGAAAATCCGACACGCGAGGAGATACTGGAGAACATCACCAATTCGGGAGTCAACAAGTACCTGGACATCATGCCTGCAGGTCCTATCCCGCCAAACCCTGCAGAACTTGTGTCGCGCGAATCGCTCGACAAGGTGTTCGCAATACTGCGTAAGGAGTACGACTACATTATCGTGGACACGGCACCTGTGGGTCTCGTCACCGACACGGTGGTGATTGCACGCATAGCCGACCTTACGGTATATATGTGTCGTGCCGACTACACTCCGAAGTCGAGCTTCGAGCTGATCAACTCGCTGAGCAGTCAGAAGAAGTTGCCACAGATTTGCATCGTCATCAACGGCATCGATATGTCGAAGAAGAAGTACGGCTACTACTACGGCTACGGCAAGTATGGCAAGTACGGACGCTACGGCAGATACAGCGGTTACGGAAGCAAGTATGGTGGCTATGGCAGCAAGTATGGAGGCTATGGAAGTTACGGAAGCTATGGCAGCACGTATACTTCTTACGGTGCTTACGGCAACTATGCTGACAGCAACTACGGCAACAAGAACGATGACTCTATAAAGCGTAAGAAGTAAAATGGTTATAGCAGTTGACTTCGACGGCACTATCGTGGAGCACAAATACCCTGCCATCGGCAGGGAGCTGCCCTTCGCCACGGAGACGTTGCGTATGCTGATACGCGACCGCCACAAGCTGATACTGTGGAGCGTGCGCGAGGGTGCATTGCTGGACGAGGCAGTGGAATGGTGCAGGGAGCGGGGCGTGGAGTTCTATGCCGTGAACCGCGACTACCCGGAGGAACGAAGGGAGCACGAGTCGTTCTCGCGCAAGCTGAAAGCCGACCTCTTCATCGACGACCGCAACATAGGGGGTCTGCCCGACTGGGGTACTATCTACCAGATGGTGAGAGACCGCAGCACGTGGGAGGAGGTGTTGGCGCAGCGCAACAGCAGCTTTGAACAGACGGAGGCCCCGAAGCGCAAGAAGAAGTGGGGCATCTTTTAGGTTGGGTGCACTCTGAACGAAGAACATTGAGGTTTGTCTATATAAGGACTTACAAACAAAAAGAAAGACCATGCCGGAATACCGACGTGGTCTTTTTCGTTAAAACATCTATTAGATTATATCATTACTACTACATTGTCTTTCTACTCCAGCACCAACACATGACTTGTGCCATCCTGCGCTGTGAAGACGTTCAGACCAATCTTCATCAGATAGTCGCCGCTGTACTGCTTGCCGTTGCAGTCCAAGTCAGACTGCTTGTCAGGCATGAGGTTTGTCTCCTTCACGGTGTACATCTTTGCGGCATCAAGACCCTGCAACTTCACATTCTGCTGCGGCTCCTTATAGCGCGGATGCAGGTCGTAGGCGAAGAGCACTGCACGCTGCTTGTCCTTGCTCACGTAGTTGATAGCGCAGTGGCTGCCCTCGTACGGCGAAACAAGACGATACTGGTCGCCTTCGAGAATCATCGGCTTCATGCTGTTATAGTTCTTTACAGCCTGCTGCACAAACTTGTAGTCGTCGGCAGAAAGCGACTTGAGGTCGATGTCGAAGCCCAACTTGCATGAGCTGCATACGTCGGTGCGGAACTTTACGGATGTGTTCTTGTTCCAGTTGGTGACGTGCGAGCCCATTGTCTTTGCAGGGAAGAACTTCGAGAGGCTCCACTGGATGTAGATGCGCTCGTACGGGTCGGTGTCGTCAGAACACCAGAACTCGGTGAAGTATTTGAGCATCTCGTAATCCATACGTCCGCCACCGCCAGAGCAGAGCATCATCGGCAGATTAGGATACTTGTTGTGGATACGTGTGAGAACATTGTAAATGCCACGAACGTGGTCGATGTAGAAGTTGCCCTGATTCTGCTTGTGGTATGGCGAGTAGATATTGGTTATCACGCTGTTGCAGTCCCACTTGAAGTAAGCCACTTCCGGGTTCTCGGTCATGATGCGGTCGACGATGCCGAACACATAATCCTGCACTTTAGGATTAGAGATGTCGAGCACGAGTTGGTTGCGATAGTAATATGTGTCGCGCTGCGGCTGTAAGATGACCCAATCAGGATGCTTCTCAAACAGTTCGCTCTTCGGGTTCACCATCTCCGGTTCAATCCATATACCGAACTTCACACCAGCCTTCTTTGCGTCTCTGACGAGACCCGGTATGCCCTCCGGCAACTTGCTCTTTGTCGCCTCCCAGTCGCCCAGTCCGGCGTGATCGTCCTTGCGCGGATACTTATTGGCGAACCATCCGTCGTCGAGCAGGAACATATCCACACCAAGGTCCTTGGCATCCTTCATCAGTTCGGCAAGACTCTGCTGGTTGAAGTCGAAGCCTGTATTCTCCCAGTTGTTCAGGAGCGTGAGACGGTCGCCCGTACCCATGTTCACCTGATACTGACGAGCCCAGTCGTGCAAGTTGCGTGAAGCCTCGCCCATACCGTTGTCGCTCATTGCGAAGATGAACTCAGGAGTGGTGAACACCTCGCCTGCCTTCAGCTTATAGTCGGAAGCATAAGGATTGATGGCAGGAATGACGCGCAGCGCGCCGACGTTGTCCACCTCAAAGGTGAAACGGAAGTTGCCGGGCCAGCCTATCGTTCCGAGCATCACCTTGCCCTCGTTCTCCTTAGCAGGCTCGTCGAAGCCCAACTCGAAGAAAGGCTCTGCATGCATAGCAGTGCGTGTGCCGAGTTTTGTGTCTATAATCTTTTTGCCCGTGCTCAACTGGGTTGTCTCGGGCTGACCTTCCTTAGCCCAGTCGCTGTGATAGTTAGTGAGATAATACTTTGAAGATTTGAAGTAGAGCATCGTAGAACTATAGCGCCAGAGTGTGATGGCAGACTTCTCCTTGTGAGAGATCTCGCTCCATGCCTTTATCACATTCTCCTTCGGATAAGCCACATAGTGGAGTTTCACTGTCAGCGGATACACCTTGTCCTGAAGTGTGATGACAGTCTCAGTGCCGCCCTTCACAGCCTTCTGCTCCGACGACTTATAATATAAATATGTAGACATATTGCCGTCGGCATGTGTAACGGCTACAGCCGGTTCGAAGTAGTCTTCAGCACCGGAAGTGGCGTACACCCCATGACCGCGCTGGCACACAGCGCCATCAGAAGCTGCATAAACATCCCACTTAAGGTTCTCGTAGTCGGCAGGATTCTGCAACTTGTCGCCGAGATAGACCTGATAAAGTCGGCCTTTTGGCGACACTTTCATCACGAGGTCGGTCTTTTCGGTAGACACACGGATGATTTCTTGAGCGAATGTGATGGCAGAAGTCATGCACATTGCTGCGATTAGCATAATAGTTTTCTTCATTTTCGTATGGTTTTTTTATTAGAATTTAATGCTTGCGTTGAACTCTACGGTGAACGGGCGGAGATAGTTGCCGCTCATGTACTTGCCGGCATACTTGCCTGCCTCATCCTTTGTGATAAGCTCCGAACCGCTGATTGTGCCCTTGGCACCCTTCTCGTTGAAGATATTAATGACGCTGACACCGAGACTCAGATTCTTGTTCACATTCCAGTTGACACCACCGAATGTCTCCCAGTGACCGTTGAAGTAGAGTGCCTCCTGAAGGTTAGCGTATGTCTTGCCGAAGTAGCGGAAACTGAGCCAAGCACTGAGGTTCTTCGTGATGTCGTATCTCGGGTCAAGCTCAATGAGCACCTGCGGAATCTCCTTCACAATCTTGTTGTTGGCATTAACGCTCATAGTCTGACCGTCGCTGAACGTAACGCTCGCGTTGTAGTTCTTGTACACCGGCTTCTGATAGGTGAAGAGAGCGTGCATGTGGAAGTTCTTGAACGGATTGATTTCGGCAGACGTTGTCCAACCCAATGTCTGGATGTTGTAGATGAGCAACACGGTCTTGCCCTCAGAGGTACCAGGCTTGGTGAGGTTCTGCTGGTCGATATTGTTCGACTTTGAAATGTATGTCACCATTGACGAGAGGTCGAGCCAAGAGTTCTTGTAGAAGATACCACCGCGAACCAACGGAATGGTCACGCGCTTGTACTGCTCCTCCGTAGGACCGGTGCCGGCATACTCGCTGATGCGCGGGAAGCGTGTGGCGATAGTGGCGTCGGCAGTAAGACCGAACTGGTTTGTTACGTTGTAAGTCATCTGCAAGGTGGCTGCATAGTTGAGCTTGTTCTTCGTAACGTTGGCTGGCGCGATGCTATGCTCTGTAGCTACGATAGATCCGTCTGCAGCTGTAGAATACGTATTGAAGTTGCCGAGGTGGAAGCCACGGAAGCGTGACGCAGAAATCTGGTCTGCCGACATACGATAGTATTCGAGACGTCCGCCGTAGAACAGCTTGAACTTAGGAGTGACGCGCCATTCGTCGGTGAAATAGAGAGCGAGCTTGTTCTCCGAACCCTTAGTATATTCAGGACTCAACTCGTTGTAGCCGAAGGTCTCAGAGCGGTGTGCAGTCTGTGTCGGGTCGAGCGGATTGACGTACATCTGGCTCAGCGTACGAGGATAAGCCTCAACGGTGCCTGCCCACTGGAACGAAGACGAATAGTAGTTGAGGTGGTAGTACCACTCGTTCAAACCAATCATCAGTTTGTGGTTGTTCAGTTGCTTGCTCATCTCGGTTGTAAGGAGGGCGTTGCTCACCTTGCCGAAGTGCAGCCAAGTACGGCGACCTTCGATGAGTCCGCTGTATGCTGAACCGTCAGAAAGCTGGTAGCCGTCAGACTCGGTAACCTCAGAAATCGTGCTGCCGCCGTAGTCTACGCAGTTGGCGCGCGGAGCGTTCATATACTTTGCGTTCAACTTCCACAGCCAGCCGTTGTCAAACTGGTACTTGCTCACCAAAGCCACCTCATTGGCACGGTTGTCGTTGCCGTCGGTCATGTTCCAAGTGTCCATCTTGCCAGTCTTGGTGTTCAGGTATCTGAACGAACCCTGACGCTGCACATACGAATCCATACCTGGGTCGAAACCTGCAAGCTGCTTTATGCTGCCGTCGCCGGCGTAGATGAACGGAGCTGCATTGGCGAAGTTACCGGGGTTCTTGCTGTTCGAATACTTATATAATAAAGATATGTGTCCCTTGCCGCCGTTCAGTATGCGCGTAAGGCCCAAATGGTAGATCTGCGTGCGGTCAGCGTAGTCGGTAAAGCGCAGTTTGAAGCTGCCCGGGTCGAAGTTCTGATACATTCCGGCGGTGTAGAGCCAGTTGTTTCCGATTCCGCCAGAGAGGTTAAGGTCGAAGTTCTGCATACCGAAGTGGTTAGCCTTATAATTGAGCTTGCCGCTGAACTTCTTCTCGCCCAACTCGCTGAAAGCCGACACAGCATAAGCGATGTTGCCGGTCTTGATGGCACTCTCCGACGGAGTCATAAGGTCGGTGCCTTTCAGCGAAGCGTCGCTACGCCAGTGGGCAGAGAGTTTGTGCACGGACGACGAATAAACGGCAGGCAGTCCGTTCTCGTATACCGTTACGTCTTCGCTCGGCAATCCAATCTGAATCTCGCGCGGTTTGTTAGCGTCAGAAGCGTTGAGCATCACGTTGCGCTCTTCCTTCTTCTGCGGTTCCGAATCGTTTGTTGAATTGTTTTCTGTATGCGTCTGTGCATACATGCCCGTAGAGGCAGAAGCCAAGAGGGCGAATGAGAATGTTTTAAGTTTTAGGTTCATATCCGTTGTGTGTATGTTTACGATTGCAAAGTTACAAGATATATCGGCTGATTGTATATGTACGTAAAATGAAAGTAGATATAAATTAAGGCATAGAAACTTATAACTTATTATATATCAGAACGTTTAAAGATTTAGACTTTTTTATCAAAGTAAATGGTTTTATCTTAATAATATTAGCTAAATTTGCAGCATTAAAACTAAAAACCCACTATTATGCGCATCTTTTTATACCTATTATTCATTTTTTTGCCGCTGCAGACTACAGCCCAAACCAAGTTGGCTACAGCCGGTATCTCTGGCGAGCAAGACCTACTGGAGCTTCTCGACAGTTATGTCGACAAGCGCGAAATGTACTCGGAGCAGAAGGAAAAGAAGATTGACCAACTGAAGCTAAAGTTGCGAACGGTGGAAGACATCCCGCAGCGACTCGCACTCCTGAACAGTATCTATCGAGAATACTATACATACCATTACGATTCGGCAATGGTATATGTGAACCGCGGCCTCGCCCTATCAGAGAGCGAGAACAACGCCTACTACACGACGCTCAACAAGATAAACCGTGCGGCGGTGTTGTCTACGGGTGGTTTCTACAGTCAGTCGGAGGAACTGCTTGATGATATAAAGAAGAGAGGTGTGCCTAAGCAGCTAAAACAATACTATTATTATACGCGCACGTGGCTGTACAACTATTGGGAAGCATTCAGCAAGAAGTCGGAGTTCATGGACTATTACCATAAGAAGAAGTTCGAGAATCTGAAGCTCACGGTGGAAGCCACAAGCAGCAAGGATGTGGCTCTGCATGCCTATCTTAGCGGCGAAATTGCTTTCCTCACCAACCCCATGAGCAAGGCTGTGCTGCAATTCTACACAAAGGCTCTGCAGAACAGCCGGGTAGACAGTCGTGTGCATGCCTCGGCAGCATACTGCATAGCACGCTATTATCGTGAGTTGGGCGACACGCAACGATATGAAAAGTACATTATTGAAGCGGCTATCTCGGACATAACATGCCCTTTGAAGGAGAATCTTGCGCTGCAGGAGTTCTCTACATATCTGTATGAGAAGGACCCGAAGTATGCCGACCGTGCGGCACGCTACATCTATTGCTCTATGGAGGATGCCAGATTCTACAACAACCGACTGCGTATGCTCGAGATTTCGAGCATTCTGCCTATCATTGCCACAGCCAATCAGGAGGCGTTGGCGCATAAGGAGCGCATCGTGAGAGGTGTGCTTGCGGTGGTTAGTTTTCTGTCGCTGATGTTGCTGGCAATGGCTATTTTCGGCTACAAGCAGAATAAATGGCTGGCGAGTAGCCGTAGAGAGGTGAAGACGCAGAACCAGCAGTTGAAGGAACTGAACGAACGCCTCATAGCGACGAACCATCGCCGCGAGACCTACATGCGTCTGTTCATGGACATCAGTGCGGTGTACATACGCAAACTGATGGAGTACCGTAAGCTGGTGAGCAGAAAAATAAAGGCCAACCAAACGGCTGACCTTCTTAAAACTATCAATAGTTATAAACTCGCGGAGGAGGAGGCGACAACGTTCTACACACGTTTCGACCGCGCCTTCACGGATCTGTACCCTGGTTTTGTTGACGAACTGAACAGTCTGCTGCTTCCGGAAGGAAGGATTGCGCAGCCGTCTCCTAACACCCTGACGACGGAGGCGCGCATCTATGCGCTGATGCGCTTGGGTGTGACGGAGAGCCAGGAGATAGCCACGCTGCTGTTCTACTCTACGCAGACGATATACAACTACAGGTCGGCGATGCGCACTCGGGCTGTCAACCGCGAGACGTTCGACGAGGATATCAACAGGCTGTGTCGTGTGGGGTGAAAAAAGCTTTTCACGAAACGGGAGGGGATTACTTCAGCAGGAAGTGCTCGGGGTGCTGGAAGCCGTTGAGGTAGTCGCGGGCTGCCATGCGTTTCTTGCCGGCGGGCTGCAGCTCCAGAATTTCGAGCCACTCGTCGACGGTGGCAACGAAGAGGCGACGGTTTTCGGCTTTGAGTGTTCCTACTTCTACACTGGTTGGTTGGTCGTGGGTATTTGCTGCTTTATAGTCTGGTGCACTTGAGACAAGTGCACCCCCTGCTGTAGACTTGCCGGTCTTTGCTGTCTTATAGATCTTAAGCACTTGGGCGGGAGCGTTAGCATCGCGCGGGGTGAGCAGGCACCAGGCGCCGGGCACGGGCGAGAGTCCACGCACGAAGTCGTAGATGCGTTTTGCTGTGAGCGAGAAGTCGATGGCGCAGGTCTCTTTGAATATCTTCGGGGCTGCGTGGTGAGCGTCGCTCTCCTGCTGCGGTTGGGAGGGGGCGTCGCCGTCGGTAGAGAGGACGAGGTCGACGGTGTCGGTGCAGAGCTGGGCGCCGAGCTGCATGAGTCCGTCGTAGACGTACTCTACGTCGGCATCGTCGGGGATGGGGAACTGGCGCTGGGCGATGATGCGACCGGTGTCGATGTCGTGGTCGAGGAAGAAGGTGGTGACGCCGGTGAGGGTCTCGCCGTTGATGACAGCCCAGTTGATAGGCGCTGCGCCACGATAGTCGGGGAGCAGGGCTGCATGGACGTTGAATGTGCCGAAGCGCGGCATGGCCCACACTACTTCGGGGAGCATGCGGAACGCGACAACGACCTGCAGGTCGGCATTGTAGCTGCGCAGCTGCTCGAGGAAGTGCTCGTCCTTCATCTTCAGGGGCTGCAGCACGGGCAGACCGTGGGCAAGGGCGTACTCCTTAACGGGTGAGGGGCGCAGCACTGATCCGTGGCGACCGACGGGTTTGTCGGGCTGCGTCACGACAGCCACTACGTTATAACCGTTCTCAACAAGTCGCTGGAGCGAGCCAACGGCAAACTCGGGTGTTCCCATGAACACTATGCGGAGGTTTTTCTTTTCCATTGTTTTTTGGTTTTGTTTTTTATAAGCCGAACTAAGCCGGTATAGGGCGGCGGTTAAGCCGAACTAAGCCTGTCTAAGGCGGCGGTTAAGCCGAACTAAGCCTTCTTGGGCCTTCCTAAGCCCTCCACGACGGGGAGGGTTGGGAGGGGCTTTTTACTTTTAAAGGCTTTGTGGCAGCGTGGTATGGGCAAGATGCCCATACCTCCTACTTTTTACTCTTTTACTCTTTTACTTTTTTACTATTAAAATACAAAGTTACGGTTTTTTCGGCAAATATCGGCTATGCTTATAATAAAGAGCAAGAAAAATTGTCTTTAAACTTACGGCATAACAGGAAAAAGCATTAACTTTGTACATCCGCAACGTTCGGCGCAGACATCTGCAACGTTCGGCGCAGACACATGTACCGAACGGCGCGCACAATAGAAAGAATTATAACGATATATAAAAGGAAAATAACAATGACACAGAAAGAAGACATTCAGAATGCGGTGGACGTGATGCGTAAGGGCGGCGTGATACTCTACCCTACGGACACGGTATGGGGCATCGGTTGCGATGCGACGAACGCGGAGGCAGTGGCTAAGGTGTACAGGATAAAGCAGCGCGACGACTCGAAGGCTCTTATCTGTCTCGCCGACTCGGTAGACCGCGTGCAGCGCTATGTGCGCGACGTGCCGCCAGTGGCGTGGGACTTGATGGAGCTCGCGGAGAAGCCGACAACGGTGGTGCTGGACGGCGCTGTGAACCTCGCCCCGAACCTCATCGCGGAGGATGGCAGCATCGCTCTGCGCGTGACGAAGGAGCCGTTCTCGAAGGAGCTTTGCTACCGCTTCCAGAAGGCTATCGTGAGCACAAGTGCGAACATAAGCGGTGAGCCTACGGCTCAGAACTACCGCGACATCGCACCGGAGATACTGGAAGCTGTGGACTATGTGTGCTGGACACGCCGCCAGGAGCACCAGCCGCACACGCCGAGCAGCATCATCAAACTGACTAAGGACGGACGGGTAACCATCATACGCAAGTAAATGGAAGAGACTGCGATTGAAAAGAAAGGCGCAACGCTGGAAGAAAGGCTGTACGCTTGGCGCACGAAGCATCTTTCCGACCGTCAGGCGACTATCATCCTCGCCCTCTGCATCGGATTCTTTGCGTCGGTGGCTGCCTACGTGCTCCACTCGATAATTCACATCATACAGCATCTGCTGACATCGAGGTTTCATGCCGACACGTTCAACTGGCTCTACCTGATGTTCCCGGTTGTGGGCATATTCCTAACGTCGCTCTTCGTGCGCTATGTGGTGAAGGACAACATATCGCATGGTATCACGCGAATACTCTACGCCATATCCTCGAAGCAGTCGCGACTGAAGGCGCACAACTGCTGGACATCGGTGGTGGCATCGGCTATCACCATCGGCTTCGGCGGATCGGTGGGTGCCGAGGCTCCGATTGTGCTGACTGGTTCTGCCATCGGCTCGAACCTCGGCAGACTGTTCGGCATGGACAAGAAGAAGCTGATTCTGTTAGTGGGCTGCGGTGCTGCCGCTGCTATCGCCGGCATCTTCAAGGCTCCGATAGCCGGACTGGTGTTCACACTTGAGGTGCTGATGGTAGACTTGAGCATGGCATCGCTGCTGCCTATACTCACGGCTGCGGTCACGGCAACGTGCTTCACATATATATTCATGGGAAGTGCGTCGCTGTTCAGTTTTCACCTGGACAGCATGTGGAGCGTGGAGCGTGTGCCGGCGTGCATCATACTCGGTATCGCCTGCGGACTGGTGAGCATCTACTTCATACGCTCAATGTCGGTGTGCGAGGGCATGTTCGGCAAGTTGAAGCAACATCGCTGGGCTAAGTTGGCGTTGGGCGGTGTAATGCTCAGCTCGCTCATCTTCGTCTTCCCCGTGCTCTACGGCGAGGGATACTCGGCTATCAACGTACTGCTGAACGGCACGAGCGAAGCCGACTGGAACGAACTGCTGCACAACTCTATGTTCTCGGGCAACGGCAAGTGGCTCATACTGTTCATTGCGCTGGTCATACTGACAAAGACATTCGCCACAGCAGCCACAAACGGCGGTGGCGGTTGCGGTGGTACGTTCGCACCGTCGCTCTTCGTGGGAGCTTTCACGGGGTTCCTCTTCTCACGTCTGTGGAACATGTATCAGGTGGGCATATATATACCTGAGAAGAACTACACGCTGCTCGGCATGGCTGGCGTGATGGCAGGCGTGATGCACGCCCCACTTACGGGTATCTTCCTCATCGCCGAGATTACGAACGGCTACGACATGTTCATGCCACTGATGATTGTGAGCATCGTGTCGGTGATGACTATCAGCATCTTCGAGCCTCACAGCATCTACGCCATGCGTTTAGCACGCGAGGGTAAGTTGGTCACTCACCACACCGACCGCTCTGTACTGACGCTGATGACGATGGACAGCGTGATAGAACGCGACTTCACAGCCGTAACACCAAATATGCCTCTGGGCAAACTGGTGAACGCTATATCGAAGAGCCACACGTCGTTCATACCGGTGCTCGACAACGCAGGTTCGGTGCTTGGCGAGATTGACATCACGAAGATACGACACATCATGTTCCGCGCAGAACTCTACAACAAGCTCACCGTACAACAGCTGATGCTCCCCATCGCTGCGCAGGTTGGCGAGAGCGACTCAATGGAGGAGGTGATGCGCAAGTTCGACCTCAAAGGCACGCGCTACATGCCCGTGGTGAACGTATCAGGACATCTAACGGGATATATCTCGCGCTCAAGAGCGTATAGCATGTACAGAAAAATGGTAGCCGACTTCTCGGCGGAATAAGAACTCTCAATTAATAATTAATACGCAATAAAGGACAGACTCTTTGTGGAGTCTGCCCTTTATTGCGTTTAGAACGGATAGCCGATTGCGAAATGAAGGCTCTGGCTGTCCTTAAAACGATCGAAATTGTAGAAGCCGTTCTTATATGGCAGGTGTAGACCTATGCCCCAATCGAGACGCAGCACGAAGAAGTCGAGGTCGTAGCGGATGCCGATGCCCGTACCGAGTGCCATCTCCTTAAGTATATTCTTCGGTTTGAACACAGCACCTGGACGGTCGCTGTCGCTGCGTAGTGTCCACACGTTGCCTGCATCGAGGAATAGTGCGCCATAGAGATTTCCGAAGAGACGCGGACGATACTCGAGATTGGCCTGCAGCTTCATATCGCCTGTCTGGTCGAGATACGAGAGGTAGGATGTCTTGGCATGATAGCGACCCGGACCAATGCTGCGCACGTTGAACGCACGGATGCTATTGGCACCACCTACGTAGAACTGCTCGCTGTAGGGCGCACTGATAGCGTTGCCGTATGCCCATACCACGCCCATATTGACATGTCCGACGAGCTTACTATGTTCAGTCAACTGCCACGTCTTGCTGTAGTCGGTCTCCACCTTCAGGAACTGCGCATACGGGTTCTTGAACATTGTTTTCTCCTTATCAGTCCACTTCTCGCCGAACGCCATATAACCAAGCGAAAGAAGGTTGGCAGCCTCGCTCAGCGTCACCTGCCAGAAGATTGGGTTATGAAGTCGGGCTGGCGACTGGTACGAGAACGAGTAGCGCATCTTAGGCACAAACTGGTCGCTCATCGCCACAAGCAGATACGGACTCTTGTTCACCAGTTCGGTGAAAGCTGGTGTCATGTGCTTCATGTATTCGTACTGAATGATGAGTGGCGAGAACTGATGATGCACAAGCACTCGTGAGTGGGTCTTGTACGTCAGTTCGCCCGAGACGATATGGCGCTGGAAGAAACCCGAACGGTTAAGCACATCGAACGAACCCTTTATAAGCGTTGTCGGTGGGGCATAGCGTATGTAGACGTGCTTTCCCTTTGCACGGCGCATACGGCGCAAACGACGTGTGAGACTATTCAAAAACATCAGTCGAGGCATCTCCACCGACACATCTGCACCATATTCGTATGAGTTGAACTTCGAACTTGATCCGTCGGCTTGGTGTCCTGTCTGCCACTCGTAGGAGCCTTTGAGGTTGACGGTAAGCTTCTCGCCACCACGGAAGGCGTTGCGCTTAACGAAACCAAGGTTCAGCCCGGGGCCCACACGTCCGGTTGTCTTACCTACGAGATTGCCTTCGAGATAGACATCGTAGGGCTTGTCAAACACGCAGTTGAGCGTGATATCAAGCGTGTCACACGTCTTGGATGTGTCGCGCGGAGCGAACGAGAGGTCTACACGCGAGAAGAGGCCCTTCGCGGTGAGCGTATTGATGGTTTGCTGATAAGCATCGTAGCTGTACATTCTGCCAGGGCGTATTCGCATATCGCGCGTAATCACACTACGACGCATCGGTTCGCGCTTGCCATTATAGACGATGGTATAGTTGCGACGGTGAGTGGTGTCGCGCAGTTGCTCCAACGCCGACTGCTTGCGCATCTCGAGATTGACGTGACCGATGTACCACTTGCGTCCCACTTCGTCAGGAAGGCTGTCGGCATAATGCAGACGCACGCTCACCTCGCCAGGTTCGGCAATGGTGTCGGCGAGGTATGTAGCATAGCTCGGCTGATAATAGAAGAAGCCCTTGTTGCGCAGGAGCGTAGAGATACGAGTGCGCTCGGCTTCGAGCACCGTCACATCGAACGGTGCGTCTTTCTTTACGAGCGATTTTGAAGCATTCTCCTCAATTATCTTTTGCGCTTCTTCGGGGAAGTTGGTGTACGTGAGCGTGTCGATAGTGTAGAGGTCGCCGAAGTTGACGTTGTACTTCACCTTTGCCGTTCGCGAGCTGTCGGATGTCAGCACGTCGTAGTTGACGTATCCACTGAAGTAGCCACGCGCTCGCAGCAGCTCCTTCACCACTTGCGAGTGCAGCGCAGGATTGACAGCACTAAGCAGCACCGGTGGCTTGCCGAACGTTGTACGTATCCACTTGCCCAAACCGCCGCGCGAATGCTGAAACGCATTGTATATCCACAAACGGTAAGGAGGCATACGGTGGTACGGACTATCGAAGAGTGCACCGTTAGGAGTAGTGGCGAGTGCCGCCTCCACTTCCTCCTGTGTAGAGTAGAAGTGGTCGCAAGCCACATAGTTCTCGTATTCGGTCTTGCGCAAGCCCGTGAACAGCTTGTCATCCTCGGGTACAGAACTTGTCGACGAGCAACCGACAAGCACCATTACACATATTATTATATATAACGTATTCTTCATATATCTTTACTTTTTAACACTGGTAGTGTCAGTATTCTGCACAGCCGTTGTATCCTTCTTCTGCTGCAACGAGGTTTTATTGCCGTTTTGCAGCATCATATAGTCGTTGTTGTCAATGCGCTTGAGACGGAATATATCCTTCAGGCTCTGCAACTTGCGACGCCAGATGAAACCGCCACCGAACTGACCGACGTAACCCTCAAGCCAATCGTACGTAGCACGGTCATAGAAAAGTTTCAGATACTTATTCGACTTTGGCGAGAGACGATACTCCAACGCTACATTGTCGAAGAACGTGTCGTTCTGATTCTCTATCTCAGCACCACTCGACACCTTTCCACCAATCACGATGCGCAGACGGTTGTTGAGGAAGCGCTTCGAGAACTTGAACGAATAGTCGGTGTGCACCGCACCAGAGCCAAGCTGCGTGTTGTCCATGCCGAACGAAAGGTCGAGCGTACGCAGTGCGCTGCCAGAGATGGCACTGATTTGCGAACTGAGGAACGAGCTGAGCGCGCTGTTCATATTGAACGAGCCCATACTGTTGTCGGAGAGATACATACCAGTGGTGAGCATCGTCACGGCGAGCTTGCCACGGTTCTCTACCGACTGCGTCATCAGCTCGTTGTGTATCTCTTGGTCGTCGGGGGCATCGATGGTGAACTGTAAGCCCATATCGTTGAGTGTCTTCGTTATCTCTACACCACACTCGAACGTCACGCTACGACCTACGCCAGCCTCATTGGTGACGGTAGTCTTGTTCTCCTCCGTCGCCGTGATGTTCAGACGCGGGTTCATAGCATCGCCCATAAACTCAACGTAGCTACCATCCTTTATCGTGAAAGTCTTCAGTGGGATAACGGGCAACGAATACTTCATCTCACCCTGTCCTATCGTGTAGCGACCATAGAGTCCGAGTCCGTCCACTTCGGTGTATTTCATGCGCAGCTCGCCTCCACCTACAATGTCCACATAGTTCGACTTTGTAGCGTTCAAGGCGCAGAGCACGTGTGCACCCTCGTCGATGCTAACCGTGAGGTCCATCGTCAAGCCGCTCAGCGGTGGACGCTCCACCTTCACGTCATCAGGATTTTTGAAGTTGACAAACTTCACAAGTCCGTCGAGTTGGTTGTCGGTGGTGAGCGGAGAGTCGCGCAGTATGTATGTGATGTCCGACGAACCGAGCACGTCAAGACGACCACGGAAGCGCAGGGCGTCAAGCGGACCATCGGCAAGACCGAGGAAGTTGACATACGCCTTGCCGAAGGCTTCTGAGCGTGCCTTCTCCTTCGAGTCGATGAGTAGGTAGTTGTTTGCACGCATACGCATATACATCGTCATGTTCGACATATTACTGAAGTCGACATTGCCGTAGAGCGTCAGTGGATTACCATTGCGTGCGAAAAGTTGGAAGTTCTCAAACTTCATCTTGCTGTCGGTTATCGTCACTGGGTCTTCGCACAAGCGCATCTTCACGCCGTAAGGCTCGCTCGCTATATACGCCGACTCGAACATCAGCTCGCCATCTACGTCGAGGCGGTCGAGTTGTCCGTCCACTTTTACACGTCCGACGGCATATCCACCAAAATTGAGTAGGCGGTCGGGGATGAAGCCGTTGAGCATCAACAATGGTGTGCGTTGCAACTCAATGTCGGCATTAAGATGTCCGAAACCACTTGTGATGTACGTACCGCTTAGCGTGCACACCTCCTGGTCGTCTATCGATAGCGTGCCGTCAACACAATGCTCATTACCTTCGTCGCGTGGCATATAGATAAACTCGCTCGCCACATTACCAATCTTACAACCATCGTAAGACAAATTGTCAACACGCACAGATGATGACACTGACATATCGCTTTCGCTATTGATGTAGTGGAAGTCGCCATTCATCACACCCGACACGTTCGGTGCATACGGTATAACGGATAGTACTTTAGCGAGGTCGAAGCGAGTGAGTCCGATAGTGAGGTCTTGCAAGGCTTCGGTGCTATCGTTGCTAAACACCTTCACACCCATACCGTCATCAGCCAGCAACCTCATATCAGCCGAAATGCGGTCGTCGTCGGCAAAGAACAGGTAGTTGCCCTTGTTCACCTTAAACTTCTTGTAGCCAAACACGGGGTCGATACCGCCGAGCGACACTCGTATACCGTTCTGCTCCATGTCTGCTTTCACACCAAGAGCCACACCAAGACGGTTGCGATCGTCGTAGATGCGTGTGCCGAAGAAGAGCGACTGTTGATAGAATGCGCCACGGAAAAGGGCGTTGAACACGTATTGCTTGTTGTAGCGGTTGTTGCGTATCTGTCCATCGAAGAGCGTCTTCGTCGAGTCGGAACTGATGTTGACGCGTATCGTATCGAGTTGTATGCCTGCAGTCACGAGCGAGTCGATGCGCACATTACCATTGATGCCCTGCACGGGCGACGTGTTCATATTAATATAAGCATCGCGGAACTCGTAGCCGAAACGTCGAGCAGTGCGCGAGAGGATGTTCTCCTTGCCGGCATTGAAGTAGACAGAAAGGTCGGGCAGGCGTTCGCGCAGACGCAGCTGGTCGATGTAGCGTTCCTTGCGCTGCTTCTCAGCCTCTATGTTCACCTCATTAAAGTTGTCGAGTATGTGCTCCACTGAACCAGCACCATCAACACGCAACACGAAGTCGCCACACGCCACATTGGCATGTGTTGAGTCGCTACGTGTGAATATGTCTATCAGAATGTTTTCAGGTCGATATGTAGCAGCCGAGTCGCGCAGCACGATATTGCCGACAACGCCCTGCATACTGTGCGTCGCCTCCAAATCCGACTTCACGTCCAAATGTGCTGTCATCGACGTTTTGAGTGGTCGCTCGGTAAGACCGAGTTTGTAGAAGTCTGCGTAGAGCAGATTGCATATTACGTTGGCATCTATGCGACGATTGTCGAGGAGCGTACGTAGGTCGATAATGCCATTGAGCAGCGGTGTACGACTATCGAGCAGTGCCCTTCCCACACCGTTGTGCACCTCTGCCTTTAGGTTTATGTTCGAGAGGTCATAATCGGTGTATTTGAAATTATTCACCTTCACACGCGCATCGAGACGTGTCTTTGACGAAAGAAAATCGAAGCCTGCACCATCAGCCACGAGCTCACCGCTGAACGGATGCAACCCCATACCCGGCAAGAAGTTCTGAAGTGGCAATGCGTGTGCTTCCATATTGGCACGATAAGCCAATGAACGCATATTGAACGCGCCCCTACCGCGTAGCGAACCACCGCCTTGAGTAGCAACGAAATCGGTAGCGTACTGCGGTCCGTTCACTCGGCAATTGCCTTTGAACGTTATGCCATTGGGTATGCACACAGACGAATTAGCATTCAAGCCCATCATAGGCAGCAGGAAGCTGATGTTGTCGGCACGCGCGTCGAGGTTTATGTTGGCTGTAAGATGGTCTACGTCGGTTAGATTGCCAGCCTTGCCTTCGGCTTTTATGTTGAACGCCGTTGGCAGTTTGGCAGACACCTCACGAATGTTGAGGTTCTGCATATTGCCGTTGATGTCGGCATGAAGGGAGAGCGGTTGCTCGGGCAGACGCAGGATAAACTGCAGAGGCATCATACCGAGCACTTGCAGTATGTCCGACTTACCTACGGAAGCATCAAGATACAGACGCATCACACCAGGGTTGGTGTCGGCAAAGGTAGAGAAGTCCATATCGGCACTCGCTTTAAGCCACGACACGGGCGTGGTAAGGCGGAAGTCGGGCAGCGAGATGTGTGCCGTGTCAAGGCTCACATGTCCCTTAGCACTGGTCACACTTATGCCGCTCTGCTCACGAAAGGCGCAACGGTTGAGTGCAAGCTGAAGCTGAGTACCTTCTTGTGCAAAACGCAACGAGTCGATGCGCAACGACACACCTTTAAGCCCGATGTGGTTGACATCAAGCCCTTTCTGTCGCAGGGCAAAGTTGTTGTCGTATGTCACAAAGCCGTCACGCCAGTCGAACGTGCCGACCTTGTAAACGCCCGTACCAAGATTGATGTCGCCATTTGCAGCACTGACATCAGCGAGTCCGACACCGATAGCAAGGGTATCGCCGGGCATGTGTATCTTGACGGCTGAACGCTTCACCGACAAGTGGGTGAAGGCTATCTGCCAGTTGTTTTCGGTTTCGGTTGTGTCTTCTGGTACAGTGTCGCTGAGCGCAATATCAAGATTTGCATCGGTGAGAAGCACGGGTCCAAGGTCTACTGTCTCCTTAGTAAGTGCCACCTTACTCGGTTCTACCTTTAAACGCCCTACTCCACCTTTCACTCGTGCAGCAGGCACGAGTTGCGCTGTATTGATATTCACGCGGCGGAAATCCAAGTCGGTAACTTCCACATTGCCTGCAAATAGCGGCATGAGTTTCACACCTACAATCAGTTCGTCGGCAGCAGCGATTGTATCAATATTATTATGCAGCGAGTCGTTAGGCTGAGTAGCAAGAAGCCCTTGCACGCTTAGGTCGAGCGGAAAGCTAAGGCGCACACGCTCCACCGACACACTCATGCCGGTAGACTCTGAAGCATAAGCAGCAGCCTTCTTTACCACCCAGTTTTGCACGGGCGGTATGTAGAGCAGCACAGCCAACAGCACGAGGAGCACTATCGGCGTAGCAAGAACGGCTGCCGCAACCTTTAAACTTCGTTTATATATAGGCTTCATCTTCGTATATTTTATATTGCAGTTCGTAATGTTCGGGGTATTTAGGAGGGTATGGCATCTTGCCATACCTACGCAGCCTTCTGATTAAGCAGACTTTTAGGAAGGGGAAAAAGGGTAAGCCTCCTTTAGGCGTTTAAGCCGAACCAAGCCTCTTGGATGGTGGCGTTTAAGCCGAACTAAGCCTCTTTATGCCTTCTAAGCCCTCCACGACGGGGAGGGTTGGGAGGGGCTCTTTTACTTTTTTACTTTTAAAAGTTGCCAAAGTCTGTCTGCTGGCACTTCTGCCTCAACGCAAATTGGTTCTTTCGATACGGGGTGCACAAACTCTACGCGGCGTGAGTGGAGCGAGATGCTTCCGTCGGGGTTGCTGCGTGGTGCTCCATACTTCAGGTCGCCCTTTATGGGGCATCCCATGTGCGCCAGTTGGCAGCGTATCTGGTGATGTCTACCCGTGAGTAGTGTAATCTCAAGCAGCATATAGTTGTCCGACACGGAGTGCACCTTATACTTCAGAACTGCCTTCTTCGCTCCAGGCACCTCCTTGGCGTGGGCGTAGCTTTTGTTTTGGCGTTCGTTGCGTGTGAGCCAGTCGGTTAGCGTTCCCTCTGGGGCAATATCACTGCGCTTCGTTATAGCCCAATAGGTTTTGTGGACATCGCCCGTGCGGAACATATCGTTCAGTCGCGAGAGTGCTTTAGAGGTCTTGGCGAAGACAACAAGTCCGCTCACGGGGCGGTCAAGACGATGCACAACACCGAGGAACACGTTGCCAGGTTTGTTGTACTTCTCTTTGATATACTCCTTCACGATGTCTGAGAGCGGTTTATCGCCGGTTTTGTCGCCTTGAACGATTTCGCCGCTACACTTGTTGACTATGATTATGTGGTTGTCTTCGTAGACTACTTTCATTGTTTGTCAGTTAATAAAAACACAAAGAGGGTGTATCAAAATAGAAGTTATGGAAGTTGGGGCTCCCGATAATTTCAGTTTTGAAACACCCTCATTATCGTAAAAAATCTGCTTGTAGACAGAATTACATGTTCATGCCACCATCTACCTGAATAACCTGTCCGCTTACGTATGAAGACATATCAGAAGCGAGGAATACACATACGTTTGCGATGTCTTCTGTCTGACCTCCGCGACGCAATGGAATCTTCTTCATCCAGTCCTTGCGTACGTCCTCTGGAAGCTGTGCTGTCATTGGTGTCTCGATGAAACCAGGAGCGATAGCGTTAGCACGCACGCCCTTCGGGCCAAGCTCCTGAGCGATTGACTTTGCCAAGCCAATCATACCTGCCTTAGAAGCCGAGTAGTTGCACTGGCCAGCATTGCCATGAACGCCTACTACTGACGACATATTGATGATTGAACCGCTACGCTGACGAAGCATGATCGGCGCACAAGCGTGGATGAAGTTGAACGCTGACTTGAGGTTTACGTTGAGCACTGCGTCCCACTGAGCCTCAGACATACGGAGCATCAGTCCGTCCTTTGTGATACCAGCGTTGTTCACCAACACGTCGATAGAACCGAAGTCGGCATGTATCTGCTTTACAACTTTCTCTGTCTCCTCAAAATCGGCAGCATTGCCTGCGTATGCACGACAAGTAACGCCCAAAGCCTCAATCTCCTTACGTGTAGCCTCAAGTCCGGCAGCCATGTCGTCGTTGAGCACGAGGTCGGTGAATGCGATGTTTGCGCCTTCAGAGGCGAACTTCATAGCGACAGCCTTTCCGATGCCGCGGGCTGCTCCCGTGACGAGGGCAGTCTTACCTGTTAATAATCCCATTTCTTAAATTATTAAATATATAAACGTTTCTAATTGTTCAATTTCTTTCCGAGCGCACCATACACCACCTTTGCCACGAGCGGCTTGCTGGCTTCCTCGGTGAGTCCGTGACCGATACGTCCGTAGATGAACGGCACCTCAAGACCCTTTATACAATAGTGAGTGATATCAGCTACGAGGTTTACGTCGTCGATATCAAACTCGCCGTCCGCCTTGCCCTCCTGATAAACCTTACGAAAGAGATCTATCTCATAGTCGTCAAACTTTTTGCGCACCTTCTCCACCATCCAAATATTGCGGAAGAACTCGGCACGCAGATTGCCATTGCGCACTACCGTCTCTCTAATCATGATCAGATGGGTGTAGATAAGCTCTATAACCTTGTCCAACGGACGCATCTTCATAGCAGCCACCTCGTCGAGTTTGTCGCTCAAGCGCTCCAATTCCGACTCTATCACAGCCGAATACACCTCCTCCTTGCTATTGAAATAGGTGTACAACGTGCGACGACCTTTGCCCGATGCCACGGCGATGTCGTTCATCGTGGTGTTCGCTACGCCGTTCTTTGCAAACAGCTGTCGCGCAATATCTATGAGTTTCTGACGTGTCTTGGATATTGACATATTGAGATTACCCCTTTCCTGTTTATTTTAAACGAATAAGCAGAGCGTTGCAGCACTCTTTAATGGACGAGAGTTGCATTTGCACACACCCTCTAACAATGTGCAAAAGTACTGCAATATTTTCAAAAAAGCAAATAAATGGGCGTTAATATGCTCACTTATACCGCATTTCTTCATTTATATCCACATCCGCGTCGGTCGATGCAGACATCCGCGCCGGTCGATGCAGACATCCGCGCCGGTCGATGCAGACATCCGCGTCGGTCGATGCAGACATCCGCGTCGGTCGATGCAGACCGCCCAAAACCTACAACAACACTATTGTACGTCAGACTTAAAATAAAAGAAGTTATACTTTGAAGGTTTAAAAGATTTTCATATCTTTGCATAAGAAAGGCTGCATCTCGGCAATTCAAGTAAACTTGATTGCACCCGATTTGCACTTTCTTTGCATAAAAAACAACTAAAACCTATATCATAATATGACGCTAAACAAACACACCACCATACTCAGTATGGCTTTCGCCGCAATCATGTCGCTTGGCACTATGCAAACCGCCGCTCAGTCGCTCTCGCCGTCAACCAAATGGCAGTGGGATAAAGGTAAAATCGTGATTGAGTCGCCCGAACGACCTGCCGGACAGAAGGACGTGCTACAGTTAGCTCTGCCGAAGATGAAGACTGTACGTGTGGGCTTCGTCGGTCTGGGTATGCGCGGACCAAGTGCTGTGGCTGACTTCGCACTCATCCCTGGCGTAGAGATTGTAGCACTATGCGACTATGAACACGACCGTGCCGAGCGACAGAACGCAACACTACGCAAACACGGACTGCCTCCTGCTGCTGTATATTCGGGCGAAAAGGGATACGAGGAGTTATGCAGACGCAACGATATCGACCTCGTGTACATCGCTACCGACTGGGACCACCACGCCATTGTAGCAAAGTGCGCTCTCGAAAACGGCAAGAATGTGGCTGACGAGGTGCCGTCGGCTATGAACTTGGAAGAATGTTGGGAACTGGTAAATCTCGCCGAGCAGAAACAGCTCAACTGCATGATTCTTGAAAACTGCTGCTACGACTGGTTCGAAATGCGAACGCTGAACATGGCGCAACATGGTGTATTCGGTGAGATAATACGTGCACAAGGAGCATACATCCACAATCTCGACGAGTTCTGGGACTATTATTGGAAAAACCCAAACGGTTCCGATCCCGAACAATTAGGATGGCGACTAAAATACAATCGCGAAAATCGTGGCGACATATACGCTACGCATGGCTTAGGACCAGTAGCGCAGGCACTCGACATTCATCGTGGCGACCGCATGGCACTACTCGTGGCAATGGACACAAAGAGCGTACACGGAAAGGAGTTGGTGGAGGCGAAAACGGGTAAGCCGTGCAACGACTTCCGAAACGGCGACCACACAACAACACTTATCCGCACCGCAAATCAAAAGGTTATAGAGCTGCAACACGATGTGATGAACCCTCAACCCTACAATCGACTATATCAGCTAACCGGTTCACGTGGATTCGCCAACAAATACCCCATCGAAGGATACGCTTTGGACAGCAAGCAGCTCACTGCAAGCGGTGTGCAACCACAGGTGGACAACCTCTCTACACATAGCTTCATGCCAGAAGCCGAAAGAAAAGCACTCGAAGAGAAGTACGAGCACCCAATTCTGAAGAAGTTCGGTAAACTGGCAAAAGAGGTTGGAGGACATGGCGGCATGGACTTCATTATGACTGCACGTCTCGTCTACTGCCTACAAAACGGACTGCCGCTCGACATGGACGTGTACGACCTGGCTGAGTGGTGCGCCATCGCCGAACTCAGTGCATTGTCAATGGACAACGACTGCGCTCCAGTCACCTTCCCCGACTTCACTCGCGGACTATGGAACAAGTACCAAGGCTACCGCCACGCCTATGCTTCGCCTGAGGAAGAGGCAGCAGCAGAAGCAATCGCCCAAGCCTTCACAAAGGCATCTAAAGAGGCAACAGCTAAGTTGAAGCTATGGCAGCTCTACGACAATGTGCAGAATGCCAAGAGCGATGCAATGAAGCAGAAGGCACAAACAGCCCTCAACAAAGCTATAGCCAAGGCAAGAGCAATCGTAGCCAAACAACTGTAACACCCCTCAACACCCCTCCCCCCCTTTTACCCGAATAACAATACTTAATCCATCGCCTGCTATATGATAACTCTTCCAGAAAGTTTTTGGATTTTATTCGTGATAATAATCTTCTGCCTTATAATAAAGGAGGCGAAGAATGGTGTCTCGCATTCATTAAATCCAGAAAAAGCTAAACAAGAACTCGAAGACGCCAAGGAATCACTTGCGTTTACAAAGCATAAATCATGGCTTATACGTGTTGCCGACCGCGAATCGCGACGTATGGAGAAGCGCCTTGAATATCTGTACCGTCTACGCAAAAAGGCTGTGAAACGCTTTGGCGAGGAGTCTGAGCAAGTAGCACGTATAGACAAATGGTTGAGCGAGGTGCGGCGATACATGCTTGAATTTTCAAGAGTATCGACATATGCTTACAAATTAGGGACTGGGATTTGAATGTATCTCGAATATTTTTCGTATATTTGCGGTATAACCAATTAATTCGTCTGCAATATGTTAGCAATACTTATTTTCAGCTGAATAGTATCAGTCCTTCTTGTACTTTTAGCCGACAGAAATAACGGCTATTCTTCATCGTTGAGTCACGATGAAAAAATAAAAAGAATTAGAGAAAAAAGACGCAGAGTAGAACAAGAAATAGCTGCTATGACTGCAAAGCGAAAAGAAGAACACCGTATATGGATGGAGCTTATGGGTTTCTCAAAAAAAGAAGACATAGACGAAAGCAAAAAAGACAACACCGAGAAAACACAATAATCATGTATTTTCCAGGTTTTATACAAATGCTACTTTCGGTTCACAAACCCAAAGTAGCATTTTTTATGACAACAACTCAAACTTTCGAGACCATTTTAACTCCAGACTTTGCAGTCTCGAATATTTTGCGTATATTTGCGGTATAACCAATTAAATAATTAGATTATGCTCATCGAATTTACAATATTTGGAGCCTTGTTCTTTGTTTGCGTAGCCATTCGTTCTTTATGCGAGAGTATACGTGATGAAACGAAACGTAGTAGCGTTGCCCGTAGAATTGAGCGAGAGGCAAAAAGGCGCAAATTGGAGTTAAAACGCGCAAAATTAAAAGCAAAAAAAGAAGAAGACGACCGCAAATGGAAAGAGTTTAATCAATTTTTAAAAGATCTTCATAAAAGCAAACAGCAATAATGTATTTTTTCAGGGCTTATATAAACAACATCCTTATTATGAAGAAGTTAGAAATGAACGAATTAAGAGCAAAGATAAAGTCTCTTGCTAAGCGTAACCGTTTAGCAACAACCGACGAAGAGCGTGCTGCCGTAGCTGCAGAGATGAACACTCTAAGGAGTGAGAACGAACAGGCTTTCACCGAAACTTTGGAAGCTCTTATTAAGGGTCAGTCCGAAAACTCGGTTGCAAGCAACAAGCCTATGCACACAGTTTTGTTA
>OGGF01000371.1_pt1 | contig 29569 bp, 35 predicted proteins | sample 1571211 | NCBI WGS metagenome assembly OGGF01 (sample SAMEA2582020, study PRJEB24529) | metagenome | biome: Human gut stool | place: China | collected 2011 | reverse complement strand
AAACTACGAGAAAAATCCCGTAGTTTTCTATTTACACAATCAGATGGATAGTCCCAGCTAATGCAGAAATCCATATTATATGTAGTGTGGTTATTACCCGATCCAGTCGAATAACTCAATTAAATCGAATTACTCAATCAAATCGAAATCATATTTTTCAAATTCACTCCCATTGATTATTATAGCGATTTGATGAAGCCCGAGATGGAATTTTCTCGTCGTAACCACACGGAAAGAGTGTTTTCGCATTATTCGTGTGGTAGAATTCCCGGTATATTCTTTTTCGCTGATTTTATGAACTTTCTTCGTCAGCGTTCCATTTGCTTTTTGGTAATAAATACCATATTCAAGCCGTATTTTGATTGTCTTATTGCTATGATTCAACAAGTTAAAACCAAACTCCAACGAATCTCCGACTTTAACCTTAGGACTTGAAATCTGAAAATCCTCCACACTAATATTATTTCTGATAGAATCAAAGCCAAACAACTCCATCACCTCTGGATTCCCTTGCTTTAAGAGCGTCCGGCAACCGTGTTTAATAATCCAGTCTACCTCTTTCGATTCCCCCTTCCATTTCTTTGCCAAATCAATGACAATTTCCGGATTATCTTTCGCAATATCATTCAAATTATTGGCAACGCTCAACCGTACAAATCTTGCCGGATCATTTTTAAGATTCTCCAAAATAGGAATAATAGGTGTCGGATCTTTCTTCAGATTCGGCAAAGCCATCGCCCAAGGTAAACGCGGACGGCAACCTTCTGACGCAAGCCGCCTTACTCCCCAATGCTCATGTTTCGACCAAACCAACATCTGCTTCATCATTTTATCCGGATATTTTATTATAAAAGGATGAGTCACAAATTCGCAACTTGTGAACTGTGTGATTTTCTCTATCGCCTTGACAGACGTTTCATAATCATCCAACCCATATTGCTCGACATAATTATTCAGAATCACCCCATACTCCAGCATCAATCCAAACTTCGTATCGTCTATCACCGAAAAATCAGGCCGCGTACTTTTTACATGATCCAACAACTCAAGAATCTTAGCGATCGCCTCTTTGTAATCTGCCGGCAAAAACTTTTTCAGAATGCTAGTGATATGTATCCAGCGCTGTTTTAATTCCCTGCCTTCCCATTCATCATCCATTATTTGAGAAACAAAACCGTGAGCATCAAAATCATCGATAACAAGTCTCAAATCTTTCGTAAACAGATCGAAAAATTGCTTGTTGCACATATTCTTAAAAGGTTCTGCCATACTTGAAGTCTATATTTAGTATCCATTTATTTGCTACACAAATATATGTCTTTTTTTTAAAAGGACAAGCCCTAAAAACAGAAGTGAGCCACAAAAAAGATTGCAGCTCACTTATACCTTATATATTATAGCAAAAAATTAATCGAAGAAACTCTTGAACTTCTTGAAAATCTTCTCCTTCACCGACGTGTTAGGTTTGAAGTTGTCCGAAGCCTCCATCTTTTCGAGCGTGCTCTTTTCCTCTTTATTGAGCGCTTCCGGCACATAGATACTGATGTTGACGAGTAAATCCCCCGTTCCGTACCCGTTCACATTCGGCAATCCCTTGCCGCGCAAACGAAGCACCTTACCCGGTTGAGTACCCGAATCAATCTTTACTTTCACTTTGCCGTCGATAGTCGGAATTTCCACAGCTCCGCCCAGAGCAGCAGTCGGGAAACTAAGCAACAGATTATAAATCAAATCATTCTCGTCGCGAATCAAGTCCTGATGCGGTTCTTCCTCTACGAGAATCAACAAGTCGCCTGCCACACCATTGTGTTTGCCGGCATTTCCTTTGCCACCCATAGAAAGCTGCATACCCTCTGCCACTCCGGCAGGGATTTTCACCGACACCACTTCTTCACCGTAAATGATTCCGTCGCCACCACACTTCTTACATTTGTTCTTGATAATCTTACCCTCACCGCCACAAGTAGAACAAGTGACGCGAGTCTGCATAGTGCCCAGAATAGTCTGCTGGTTACGGATCACGGAGCCGCTACCCTTACAAGTAGGACAAGTCTCCGAACCGCCGTCACCTTCAGCACCCGTGCCATGACACTGGTCACACGGCACATATTTTTTGAGTTTAAATTTCTTTTCTACTCCGGTAGAGATCTCCTTCAACGTCAGCTTCACTTTCACACGAAGGTCACTGCCGCGATACCGGCGTTGCTGTGAACCGCCACCGCCTCCACCGAATCCGCTAAAACCTCCGAAACCGCCACCGCGACCTCCGAAGATATCACCGAACATAGAGAAAATGTCATCCATTGACATGCTTTCGCCACTGAAACCGCCGAACGGCCCTCCATTTCCTGCCGCACCGCTCACTCCCGCATGACCGAACTGGTCATAACGCGAACGTTTTTCCGGATTGCTCAATACATCATACGCTTCCGCAGCTTCCTTAAACTTCTCTTCCGCCTCCTTATCGCCAGGATTCTTGTCGGGATGATATTGAATCGCTTTTTTGCGGTAAGCCTTTTTTATTTCTTCTACTGTGGCCGTCTTTGTCACCTCCAGTACTTCGTAATAGTCTCTTTTTTCTGCCATGCTTCTTTAAAAAAAATGAGTTTTATGGGTTGTCCTTATTCCCCTACTACCACTTTAGCGTGGCGGAGCACTTTGTCGTTCAATGTATAACCCGTTTGTACACAATCCAGAATCTTACCTTTCTGTTCCTCAGATGGTGCAGGGATTACTGCGATGGCTTCGTGATAATCGGTATCCAACGGCTGGTCTTTAGTCTCGATAACCTTTACACCGTTTTGTCCCAATACAGCCATGAATTTATTATAAATCAGCTCGACACCTTCTTTCACGGCACTCACATCGGTTGCCGTCTCCATCGTTTTGATGGCACGCTCGAAGTCATCCACTATCGGAAGAATGCTGCTGAGACTTTTTTCTCCACCGTTCAGAATCAGTTCCGCCTTTTCCTTCATGGTGCGTTTACGATAATTGTCGAACTCGGCGGACAAGCGCAGATATTTGTCTTTCTGCTCATCAATAGTCTCCTGAGCCTTTTCCAATTCCTTTTCCAACTCCTCTTCGTGCGTCAGTGGAGCCGCCTCTTCAGCTTGTTCGTTTTGCGGTTGTTCATCCGCACCGTTCTGAGTTTCTTCAACATTCAGTTCTTTTTCCTTCACTTTTTTTTCTTTTGGATCCATTTTGGTATTTACTATTTAACTAGTTACTATTTATTGTTTAAAAACACGTTATCTTTTAGAGATACCGTCTATTCGACATACTGGACTGACCGGATGTCATTAGTTTTGCTTGCAAAAACTTTGCCAAGTCGGTGTTTTTGCCAGAAAACGCAGCAAAGGTAACACTTTTATGTCAGATTGGCACATATCGGATAGCTCATAATTCATTTTAAATGTCTACCTTTGCACGCTAAAACAATAAGTAGTAACTAGTAAAATAGTAAATAATAAGATGATTACAGTTTCAAACGTTTCGGTACAGTTTGGTAAAAGAGTGTTGTTTAATGACGTAAACCTGAAGTTTACAAGTGGTAACTGTTATGGTATTATCGGTGCGAACGGTGCGGGAAAATCTACGTTTCTCCGTACGATTTACGGAGATCTGGACCCTACAACAGGTACGATTGCGCTCGGACCAGGCGAACGTCTCTCAGTGTTGAGTCAGGACCACTTTAAGTGGGATTCATATACCGTCATGGATACCGTCATGATGGGACATACCGTGTTGTGGGACATCATGAAGCAACGCGAAGAATTGTATGCAAAAGAAGATTTCACAGACGAAGACGGACTGAAAGTATCCGAATTGGAAGAAAAATTTGCCGAGTTGGACGGATGGAATGCCGAAAGTGACGCAGCCATGTTGCTGAGCGGATTGGGCATTAAAGAAGACAAACACTATACATTGATGGGTGAACTGAGCGGTAAAGAAAAAGTTCGTGTCATGCTGGCTCAGGCGTTGTACGGAAACCCGGACAATCTTTTGCTCGACGAACCTACCAACGACTTGGATATGGAGACGGTAACCTGGTTGGAGGAATATCTTTCCAATTTCGAACATACGGTATTGGTGGTGAGTCACGACCGTCACTTCCTCGACTCTGTATGTACGCACACCGTAGATATTGACTATGGAAAAATCAATATGTTTGCCGGTAACTATAGCTTCTGGTACGAATCCAGCCAGTTGGCTCTCCGTCAGCAGCAGAACCAGAAGGCAAAGGCAGAAGAGAAGAAGAAAGAGTTGGAAGAGTTTATCCGTCGGTTCAGTGCGAACGTAGCGAAGAGCAAGCAGACTACTAGTCGTAAGAAAATGCTTGAGAAGTTGAATATAGAAGAAATCAAACCTTCTTCACGTAAGTATCCGGGCATTATTTTTACTCCTGAACGCGAGCCGGGCAATCAGATTCTGGAAGTTTCCGGATTGAGCAAGAAGACGGAAGAAGGCGTAGTGCTCTTCAACGACGTGAACTTCAATGTAGAGAAAGGTGACAAGGTGGTATTCCTGTCACGTAATCCGCGTGCGATGACTGCTTTCTTCGAAATTATCAACGGAAACATGAAACCGGATGCAGGTACCTTCAGCTGGGGGGTAACCATCACCACTGCTTACCTGCCGCTGGATAACACCGATTTCTTCAATACCGATCTGAACCTGGTAGACTGGTTGAGCCAGTTTGGAGAAGGCAACGAGGTATATATGAAAGGCTTCCTCGGCCGTATGCTTTTCTCCGGCGAAGAGGTGCTGAAGAAAGTAAGCGTACTCTCCGGAGGTGAGAAGATGCGTTGTATGATTGCCCGTATGCAGCTGCGTAATGCAAACTGCCTCATTCTGGACACTCCGACCAACCATCTGGACTTAGAATCTATTCAGGCTTTCAATAACAACCTGAAGACATATAAAGGAAATATCCTTTTCTCATCTCATGACCACGAATTTATCCAGACCGTTGCCAACCGCATCATCGAACTGACACCGAACGGTATCATTGACAAGATGATGGAATATGACGAATATATCACTTCCGACCATATTAAGGAATTGCGGGCGAAGATGTACGGTGACAAATTGTAATTTCACCACGGAGGACACGGAGGACGCAGAGGTTGTTATTCAGAAATAATTAGAGTCTCTGTGTCCTCCGTGTCCTCTGTGGTTGTTCTATTATGATACTTCTTCCATCAGCACCAGCTCCCAGCTTCTCCATACGACCGTTGTCAGTTTCAGTTTCCCTTTCTGACGGGCTTCCGCCACACATTCGTCCTTGCTATAACGGATCAGCTGCTCCCGCGCTTCATCTACAATCAATCTCTTTAGGTTTGGCTCCGTGCAATATCAATGACTTCATGCAGTAGAGCACCATGTCCGAGTTGAACATACAATCCGTTAATTTATTTTCACCGAAGCAATAATTGTCATAGTTTGGTTTCATCATTGCCACCGTGTCGTCTATGGACATAGGAAGAACTCCTTGTTCTTTATAATACGCCAGCATTTCCCGCAGCTCCTTCTCGCTGAACCCCACCAGGTCGTTAAACCAGGGATCGTTTGTGATATTCGTTCCTATGTTGAATCCGCTTGTCACGTCGTCCATCGTTACCGGGCTGACTCCCGTGATAAACAGTCTGTTGACGGCGGATCCCATTCCCGTGGTGGCGGCTTTGATTACATTGAAGAATCTCCGGATATACCCTTCACCATGCATCGCTTTCCGATATAAGTCCATTCCGTAAGTCGATAGGATGGTATTCGTGAAATTATCGTATTCATCGATCAGTAGATATATTTTGATGTCCCCTTTGCGGGTGGCGTAAGTGTTGATGGCTGACAAAAAAGCGCCGGGCTCTTCTTTTGTTTTTTCATCCAGCACTTTCCAGATGTTTTTTCCCAGCAAATGTTCGTACCTGTAAACAAAATCAGAAAGCTTCCCGCAGCAATGCATCCGGAAAGATTCCTCCACCTCATTGATATTTCCCGAAGCGTCGGGGCGGATGAGGAAGAGATAAGACGGCTGCATTTCTATCTTTTCGATAAACATTGTCTTATCCACATAATAATAGTTTTCTTTTTGGATGCGTCCGAAATCCGTCAATCCGTATGGTATTTGTTTCATCATATCGCGATTCCCTTCTTTAATTCATATCGAAGCAAATATACGGAAAACGATGAAAGGGCATTTTTAAAGCTACTTATTTATTCGTTTATTTGTTATTTTGTAAGAAAACAGCTATTTTTATCTCCATTGTTGAGTTTTGATTAGTTTTTATTTGCCAAGAAACTCCACTGTATACTTCACTGCTTCATTGAAAGCTGTTTCTTGACCGGGCACAGTGATAAACAAATGCACTGCCGAGGGAAATTCGAGTCGGGTAGCATTTACGCCAAGAGAGGTGATACGGTCGATAAACTCTTTCCCTTGACAAGCCAGGATATCTCGTCCGGCTGCGATAAGGAGTGTGCGAGGTAGTTTTTTCAAGGTTTTGTCTGTAGCCGACATGGGGGATATTTCCGGATTGTGTATCCTGTCGGGTGATGGTTCATAACTTTGGTTGAACGCTTCCATTAAGTCTCCGTCCAGCCCGAATCCCTTGTCGTACTTCTGCCATGAAGGGGTATGGTCATTCCATGCCTTCACAACGGGATAGAAAAGCAAAAGCCCCGCTATATCCCCTTCGTTCATTCTCAATGTGGAAGAAATGGCGAGATTGCCGCCGGAACTATCACCGCCTACCATAATCCGGTCGGGAGAACATCCCCAACGGGCTGCATTCTTTATTGCAAATCTGATAGCTTCCTCACAATCGTCAAGCGGTGTCGGATAAGGGTGTTCGGGGGATAAACGATAGTCAACAGCGAGGACACTTATGCCGCTTCTAGAACAGACTTCGCTGCAAAACCGGGCACAACTGTTCAAACTGCCGATTGTCCATCCTCCGCCATGCAGATAGATAAGCAATGTATTGTTGGTGGAAGTGGTAGGGGTGTAAAGCCTCAGATTACCGGCGGGCTCTGTCACTTTTACATTTGCGGGATAAGTAGGTTTGCTATTACGCGCATTTCTTACATTTTCCAACTTCTTCGTATTTCCGTTGATAGCTGTAAATATAGCGTCACGCTGTGTGGGTTGCAGCGTCGGACTCATCTGTGCCATGAACGCATCTGCCTCTTTCCACATCACTGAGTCTTTGGGCTCGTCAGCGACGGGTATCCCCATGAGAGATACCGCCATTATCGTTGTTAGAATCATTTAGTTCTTATAAATCAACTTGCTCGGCACTCCTTCGCCAAACAAACTGTCTCCGACGGTCGTAATCTTATCTCCAGTAGCCACTACATAGCGAAGATTGTCGCATCCCATAAATGCGCCGAACTCAATAGCCGTCACACCGGCGGGAAGTTCCAATGTGCCGCACAGACGGCCGCAATTACTGAATACACGTTGACCGATGGATTTCAGATTGCGGGGTAGTTTTATTTTCAGCAGGTATTTTTTCTGTGAGAAAGTGAAGTCGGGGATGGCCGTTGCGTTTGTTTTTGAAATGTCGACCGCTACCAGATTCGGCATATAGTCGCGAATTAGTTTGAAATCGGCGTTGTCCAGTTTGCCTTCTACAGTCAGGAAATTGATGTCTCTAGGTTGTAATCCGGCTTTCAGAATCTCTTCTTCCAATTTGCCCATCAGTCCCACTTGCAGGGTTGTTTCTACCGGTTCACCCTCGATGAAAGCGAAGTTCTGCCATCTGTCCTTATTACGGTAAGAATCGCTGCTGCCTAGAGGTACGAAGATTGCGGTAACGCTGTCCGCCAACGCTTCCGGCAACAGATTGGGGGCTGTCTTTTTGCGAATCTGACAGATTCTCAAGTTTTCGCAACCTTTGAAGGCTGCATCCTCTATGTTTTTGGTTTTTTCCGAAAGTATTATCTTCTCCAACGTCTTTTTGCCTTTGGTTACTCCGTCTACAACATTTGAGAATGCGTATGCGGGAATGAAATTCGGCATATAAATGTAGAATTTCCCGTTGGGATAAGTGCCCGCCTTGCCGCTGTACATCTTAATCTCGGCATTCGAGATGTCCAATACTTTTAGACTGGCGAATTCGTCACGCAGATGTCGGAAGTCTTCTGCATTCAGCTTGCCGGTCAGGGTGAGATGGGTGACGGTGTTGGCTTCCTCCTCCGTCATCATGGAAATAAGTGTGCCGGGTTTGCTTACATAATAGGTTTTACTCACTTGTGCTACTGCTCCTAAAGCGTTGGTTGCCAATAAAAAACTTATCAATAGTAGTTTAATTTTCATAATCATGCGAATTTGTTCTGACAAATATAGGAAAAAACGAAATTATATGGTGTTTTTTTATGTTTTATATCTAATTTTGCAGGTGGATTAACAAATTGTAAAATGACGGCAGAAGATATTGTGGAGAAAAAAGAACCTAAGAGACTTCCTGTATGGGCGTGTATCCCATTGTTTATAGGAATATTTTTCATATTTATGGGATTGTACGGCACGCTGGCGAGAGGATTTTTGTCGATGGTGCTTGGAGTGGAAGCCCGTCATCCGGGATTGGTGGGGTATATTTTACTGGAAAGCAGTATGCTGTTGGCTGTTCTCACTGCCGCTGCTATCATGTTACGTTTTGAACGCTGTCCGTTCTCTGACTTGGGGCTGTCCGTCAGAGGACATACGAAAGGGTTGTGGTACGGGTTTCTGATGGCTGTCCTGTTGTATGTGGTAGGCTTCGGTCTGTCGTTGGCTATGGGCGAAGTGGAAGTAGTCGGTTTTCAGTTCAAGACTTGGGATTTGGCGGGAGCGTGGGTGTTTTTCCTGCTTGTCGCAGTGTTTGAAGAGATTCTGATGCGTGGCTATATATTGGGACGTTTATTACATACTCGTCTGAATAAATTCCTTTCCCTGTTTATCTCGGCATCGTTATTCGCATTCCTGCATATTTTTAATCCTGAAATAAATGCCTTGCCGATGATCAACCTTTTGCTGGCAGGCATGTTGCTGGGTGCTCCTTATTTATATACGCGGAATCTTTGTTTCCCGATTTCCCTCCATCTTTTCTGGAATTGGATACAAGGTCCGGTTCTGGGCTATCAGGTAAGCGGCAACAATTTTGTATCTACTATGCTGAAACTGAATATGCCCGAAAAGAATGTGCTGAATGGCGGAGCCTTCGGTTTTGAAGGCTCGCTCATTTGCACGGTACTGATGATTCTGTTTACTGTTCTTATTATCTGGTGGGGTGAGAAAAGAACGGCGATCAGTCTTGCGGTACACCGATCATGCTAAGCTGAATCCGTTTGCGGTCGGTATCTACGTTCATCACTCTGACCATGACGTGCTGGTGGATGGAAACGATTTCCGTAGGATCGGAAATGTAACGTTCCGCCAATTGGGAGAGGTGTACAAGACCGTTCTCCTTGATACCTATATCGACGAAAGCTCCGAAATTGGTGATGTTTCCTACAATGCCCGGAAGAATCATACCTTCGCGCAAATCGGCTATGGTACGTACATTCTTGTCGAACTCAAATACTTTGATGGTTTTTCGCGGGTCGCGTCCGGGCTTTTCGAGTTCCTGCATAATATCCTGTAAGGTAGGCAGGCCGACGACGGGAGTGACGTAATTGGAGATATTGATTTTCCGGCGGAGTTCCTTGTCGGCTATCAACTCATTGACAGTGCATTTCAGATCTTTTGCCATCTGTTCCACAATATGGTAACTTTCCGGATGTACGGCCGTATTGTCGAGCGGATTCTTTGCTCCGGGAATACGGAGGAACCCAGCACACTGCTCGAAAGCTTTGGCGCCCATACGCGGAACTTTCATCAGTTCTTTGCGGGAGTTGAAGGCTCCATTCTCGGCACGATAATTGACGATATTTTGCGCCAGTTGAGGACCTAATCCGGAAATGTAAGTCAACAGATGGCTACTGGCTGTATTCAGGTTCACTCCTACGAGGTTTACGCAATTTTCTACGGTCTGGTCGAGCGCTTTCTTTAATTTCGTCTGGTCTACATCATGCTGATACTGACCGACTCCGATGGACTTGGGATCTATCTTGACTAATTCCGCCAACGGATCCATCAGACGGCGGCCGATGGAAACGGCTCCTCTGATCGTCACGTCGTAGTCCGGAAATTCGTCGCGGGCGATCTTGGAAGCCGAATAGATGGAAGCCCCCTGTTCGCTGACTACAAATACAGGAATCTGACGATCGAATGTCTGTTGGTTGATAAAGTCCTCCGTTTCGCGGCTGGCTGTTCCGTTGCCGATGGAGATAGCTTCGATCTGGTAGGCTTCGACCATCTTACGGAGTTTCGAAGCGGCTTCACCAGTCTTGCCGACCGGAGGATGCGGATAAATGTTTTCATTATGCAGTAGATTACCTTGAGCGTCGAGACAAACAACCTTGCAACCGGTACGGAAACCGGGATCGATGGCGAGTACCCGCTTCTGTCCCAATGGGGCGGCAAGGAGTAGCTGGCGGAGGTTCTCCGTGAAGACGCGGATGGCTTCGTCGTCGGCTTTCTCTTTTGATTGTGCGGCAAATTCCGTTTCGATGGAAGGTTTAAGCAGACGTTTGTAGGCATCGATAGCAGCCTCGCTCACTTGCTCGCTACATTCATTGTTACCACGTACGAATTGGCGTTCCAGACGTTCGATGCACGCCTCGTCGTCCGGAGTGATGGACACTTTCAGCAGCCCTTCGGCTTCGGCACGGCGGATGGCAAGCAGGCGATGGGAAGTGCAGCGTTTCAAAGGTTCGGAAAAGTCGAAATAGTCCCGGTATTTGGCGGCCTCTTCTTCTTTGCCTTTAACTACTTTAGCGTTGATTTCCGCTTGGCGGCTGAATTGATTGCGGACAGCATTACGGGCACGTTCGTCTTCGTTCACTTGCTCGGCTATGATATCGCGAGCCCCTTTCAATGCGTCTTCCACGTCTTTTACCTCTCCCTTGACGAATGAGGCGGCACGGGCGCTCAGGTTGTTTTCCCTCTGTAATAGCAGTAGGGTGGCAAGCGGCTCCAACCCTTTCTGACGGGCGGCTTCGGCACGTGTCTTACGTTTGGGCTTGTAGGGGAGGTAGATGTCCTCCAGTTCTGTCGGATTCCAGGTGTCGTTGATACGTTTCTCCAGCTCGGCGGTGAGTTTTCCTTGTTCGGTGATGGTGCCGAGAATAGTCTCTTTCCGTTTGGCTATGTCGCACAACTTATCATGTTGCTCTTTGATCTGTTCTATCTGAACTTCATCCAGCCCGCCTGTAGCTTCTTTGCGGTAGCGGCTGATGAAAGGAATCGTAGCGCCTTCACCCAGAAGGTGGAGGGTACTGCTTATTTGTTTTTCCGATATGCCTGACAGTCCGGAAATCATCTTGTGAAATAATTCCATAAATTGTATTTTTTGAGAATAAATGAGCGACAAAAATACACATTAATCCGTTAAAACCGACAAGTTTTGCTATATTTGCAACCTAAATAAATAAGTAAGCACATCAAAACTGCATAACTATGCCCAGATATTCAGGATGTCTTTTTGCTTTCTTCCTTTGGCTATCCCTGTCAATGGAGGTCCTTGCAACCTCTAAGGATATGAATCCTATTCTAATTATTTGTTCCTATAATCCGGCTGCCCATCAGACTTCAGTTACTATTTCCGATTATATGGAGGGATATACCAGACTGGGAGGGAAACGTGATATTATTATTGAGAATATGAACTGCAAGAGTTTCTCAGAAGCTCCTTTATGGAGTGGTATGATGACACAAATCCTTGCTAAATATCAGGGGGGGAAGCAGCAACCGGCACAAATTATATTGTTAGGACAGGAGGCGTGGGCGGCTTATCTGTCTCAAAGGGATTCGATGCGGGTGAAAGTTCCGGTAATGTGTAGTCTGGTCAGCAGCAATGTCGTGATATTGCCGGAGGATACCGTTGGAGATTTAGATAGCTGGTTGCCCGGATCTGTAGATATCTTTGAAGATCATATGAATATTCCTGAATTGCAGTCGGGATTTATCAATCATTATAATATAGGAGATAATGTGCATATGATTCGTGCGTTCTATCCCGAAACAAAACATATTGCTTTTATCTCGGATAATACGTATGGCGGCGTCACGATGCAAGCGTTGGTGCGAAAGGAAATGAAAAATTTCCCCGATCTGGATCTTATTCTGTTGGACGGAAGAAAACATACCATTTATACGATTGTAGAGGAATTGCGGCATTTGCCGGAGCATACTGTTATCATGGTGGGCACTTGGCGGGTGGACATGAATGAGGGGTATTTTATGCGGAACGCCACGTATGCGATGATGGAAGCGGCTCCTGCCATTCCTACCTTTACACCTTCATCGGTGAGCCTGGGACATTGGGCGATAGGAGGTGTATTGCCCGATTATCGGAAAGTGGGAGAAGAGATGGCTATGGAATCTGTCCGGATGGATAATCAGTCCGGCAACGCGGAAAAACATCTGCAGATTATTGAATCTAAGGCTGTGATGGACAGTAGGAAAGCGAAAGAATGGGGACTGGATCCGAAGGCTTTGCCGTTTGGCGTGGAGCTCATCAATCAGCCGGTTTCATTCTATCAGCAGTATACGTATCAGATATGGTCTGCTTGCACTTTGTTTGTTGTATTGGTGTTGGGGCTGTTTATTTCTCTCTTTTATTATTTCCGTACGAAGCGGTTGAAAGACGAACTGTTGAGGTCGGACAAAGATTTGCGTGTGGCGAAAGACAGGGCGGAAGAGTCCAACCGACTAAAAAGTGCTTTCCTGGCAAACATGAGTCATGAGATACGTACACCGCTGAACTCAATTGTCGGATTCTCGGATGTGTTGGCTGTGGAAGGAAGTACGGAGGAGGAACGTCAGTCCTATTTTCAGATTATCAAGACTAATTCAGATTTACTGCTTCGCCTGATTAATGATATTCTTGACCTTTCGCGACTGGAGGCTAACCGGGTGACGCTAACTTGGGAGGAGTGTGATGTCGTACTGTTGTGTCGGCAGGTGGTTGCTTCCGTTAGTTTTTCACGGCAATCTTCGGACAATCAGTTTTTGTTTACCACTTCTTTTGAGACGTACCGGATGGAGACGGATATACAGCGTATGCAGCAGGTGATTATCAATCTCTTGTCGAATGCTGATAAGTTTACGAAAAAGGGGAAGATTACATTGGACTTTTCTGTCGATGAAAAAACGGGAATGGCGGTTTTCTCAGTGACTGACACCGGATGCGGTATCCCGAAAGAAAAACAGAAACTTGTGTTCGAACGCTTTGAAAAACTGAATGAGTATGCTCAGGGAACCGGATTGGGGTTGTCTATCTGTAAATTGATCGTATCTAAATGGAAGGGAGCTATATGGATTGATCCCGACTATACAGGCGGGGCACGATTTATATTCTCGCATCCTCTAAAAATAGAAAAAGAATGAAACGAATAACATTGATTTATGCTTGGCTTTTCTGTCTGACACTGTCTGTTGCAGCACAGGAAAAGGTAGTGAAGTTGAAGATTGTACAGACAAGTGATGTACACGGAAATTATTATCCTTACAATTTTATAACCCGTCAGGAATGGAAAGGGAGTCTGGCCCGGATATACTCATTTGTTGAGAAGGAACGCCGGGAGTATAAAGATAATCTGATATTGCTGGATAATGGGGATATTCTGCAAGGACAGCCTACCGCTTATTACTATAATTATATAGATACCGTGTCTCCGCATCTTTGTGCGGAGATGATGAATTATATGAAATATGATGCGGGCAATATGGGAAATCATGATGTGGAAACTGGACGTGCTGTATTCGACCGTTGGATTGAAACCTGTGACTTTCCTGTACTGGGAGCCAATATCATTGATACGTCTACGGGGAAACCTCATCTTCCTCCTTATAAAGTGTTGGAACGGGACGGGGTGAAGATCGTCGTTTTGGGGATGATTACACCGGCCATTCCTGCCTGGCTTTCGGAAAATCTGTGGAGAGGGCTTCGTTTTGACGATATGGAGGAGACGGCTCGCAAATGGATGAAGATAATCCGTGCAAAGGAGAATCCGGATGTGGTCATCGGGTTGTTCCATGCCGGACAGGATGCGTTTAAGATGTCCGGTAAATATAATGAGAATGCGTCTCTGAATGTGGCAAAGAATATTCCGGGATTCGATGTGGTATTGATGGGACATGATCATGTCCGCGAATGTAAGAAGGTGATGAATGTTGCCGGAGATTCGGTGTTGGTTATTGATCCGGCAAGCAATGGAGTGGTGCTGTCCAATGTCGACATCACTTTGAAGTTGAAGGATGGCAAGGTACTGAGCAAGGATATTCAAGGTGTATTGACGGAGACAAAGGATTATGGTGTCAGCGAGGATTTTATGAAACGTTTCGCTCCGCAGTATGAGGCTGTGCGGAAGTTTGTGTCCAAGAAAATCGGTACGTTTACTGAGGATATCTCTACGCATCCTTCTTTCTTCGGTCCTTCTGCTTTCATCGATCTGATACATACTTTGCAGCTCGATATCACGGGAGCCGACATTTCTTTTGCAGCACCGCTTTCATTCGATGCGGAAATTAAGAAAGGGGATGTGTTCGTCAGTGATATGTTCAACTTATATAAGTATGAAAATATGCTGTACGTGATGACTTTGTCCGGTAAAGAAATCAAGGATTTTCTGGAGATGTCTTATTTCATGTGGACTAACCGGATGAAATCACCGGACGACCATTTGCTGTGGTTCAAGGAAAAACGTCGGGATGGTGCGGAGGACAGGGCTTCTTTCCAGAATTTCAGTTTTAACTTTGATTCGGCTTCCGGCATAATCTATACGGTGGATGTTACTAAACCGAAAGGGGAGAAGATTACGATTGTCAGTATGGCAGATGGCTCTCCTTTCGATATAAATAAGATTTATAAAGTGGCGTTGAATTCTTATCGTGGTAATGGTGGCGGTGAATTGTTGACAAAGGGTTCGGGCATTCCTCAAGAGAAATTGAAAGACCGTATCATTTTCTCTACTGATAAGGATCTTCGTTTTTACCTGATGAATTACATCGAGGAGAAAGGGGGAATGAGTCCGAAAGCGTTGAATCAGTGGAAATTCGTTCCGGAGGAGTGGGCTGTTCCTGCTGCCCGGCGTGACGCTGAATATCTGTTCGGGGTGGTCAATAAGTAGCCAAAAATGTTCATTTTGTCTGGTGATACTCTGTTTTGACTTGTATATCTGATTTATTGCTGGTATATTTGTCGCAAAAAGAGAGAGAGTATGGATATTCAAAATGTTCCTAAAGTAGGTATTTCTTCTGTAGTTCATTCTAAACATATAGATGCTGATAGCATTGATGTCATTGATAATGATATAGCGCTCTTCGATTCGGAGAGCGTTATTTCCTTATATAGCGGTCCCAGCAAGTTGGAGGTATTGACAATAGGGCTTTGCCTGGAAGGTGAGGGGACTTTTAATATTAATCTGCAGGATTTTCAATTATCTTCGGGAGGGATGGTGATAGCCCTGCCGAGCCAGATTATAGAACACCGGCAGTTTAGTCCCGACTTCAAGGGAATCTTCTTTGCGGTATCCAAGAGTTTGCTGGAGACATTGCCTAAAGTAGGCAATCTGCTTGCATTGTTTTTCTATCTGAAAGATTATCCTTGTTTTAGCCTGACTCCGAACGAGCAGCGCACGGTGCAGGAATATCATACGTTTATCAGAAAGAGGTTGAGGAGTAAAGGGGATCTGTATCGCAGGGAGGTCGTGCTTGGACTGATGCAGGGTTTCTTTTTTGAATTGTGCAACATTTTTAACAATCATGCGCCTGCAGTCACTGCTTCGGTGAAGTCGAAAAGCCGGAAAGAGTATATCTTTGAACGTTTCTATGAAACGCTGGTAGAATCTTATCAATCAGAACGTAGTGTGAAGTTTTATGCTGACCAGCTGTGTCTGACACCGAAACATCTTTCCGGAGTTGTGAAAGAGGTGAGTGGAAAGACCGTGGGCGAGTGGATCGATGAGTTTGTGATCTTGGAAGCAAAAGCACTTCTAAACTCCTCAAGCATGAATATACAGGAGATAGCTGACCGCTTGAGCTTTGCCAACCAGTCCTTCTTCGGGAAATATTTTAAGCATTATACGGGGATGTCTCCCAAAGAATATCGGAAGAACCGATAATGTGTTTACAGAACTCCGGAGCGTACGCGGCTCAAGGTCTCCGGTGTCATCAGCAGGTAAGAGGCTATGTGTGCCAAAGGAGCGCGTTTGATGATTTCCGGATGTGTCTCGAGCAGGAGATTATAGCGTTCGCGGGCGGATTCAAAGCGCCAGGAGTCAGCTTTGACTTGCGATACAATTAAAGAGTATTCCAATATTTTCTGATAGAACATATTGATTTCCCAATTTTCTCTCGCCAGCTTCTGTATCATGTCGCGGGGGAAAAGGTAGATAATGGAAGGTTCCAGCGTCTCCACTATAAGCCGGGTAGGTACTTGCTTCAAGAAACTTTCAATGCACATCACGATACATCCTTCGTAAGAGAAATGCTCGGTAACGTCTTTCCCGTTTTTGTAGTAGTATTGTCTGAGCATACCTTTACCGACGAATACAATCTCGTGAGCGACCTCTCCCTCATTCAGTGCAATGGCTCCTTTGGGAAACTCTTCACGGATCAGTATACTTTCTATCTGCCGTCTTCCCTCTATACTCATTTCCGGAAAGCGGGAATTTACAACGGCATTCACAGTTTCTCTTAACAATGTATCCATGTCTTTTTTGTTTTGGTGTGTGCAAAAATACTAAAAACGGTTGATATAAATCAATTGCAGCACAAAAAAGATGTATATTTGTTATTAAATCAAGATATAGAAAAGATTATGAATAAGATAATAGGATTAGCAGTATTGCTGCTATGCGTTTGTGGCTGTGCGAAGGATGATGATGCGATTTATTATCCGGTAGGCAATGTGGATATTGAAAGGGGTGATGTCGCTCTGGAAGATGGAAAGGGAGAATTGGTAGCCGGGAGTTATAATGAGGAAGATTATGTGCTGGATACGCTGGCGCAGTATCCGGGAGATCCTACTCTTGGCAAACTGACGTTTATGATTGATCTGAAGAATCAGTTGGCGAGACAGGAAGCTGGCGGATTTAACGGAATCGGCAAATCGGGATTGACAATGAGTCTGGGATATAAGAATGGTGACTATCCGTCGGAAAGTCAAATACCTGTTTATACTTCTCCTGATGTAACTGCTGCGTATGCGGTTAAACTCCGTTTAAAAGGGGAGCTTGCTTTGGCAGGAGATGAATGGATGATTGATTACATTTATGTGCAATTGGCTGGCTTATTTCAACCTTATCCGCCTGCGTCCTTTCCTGAAGTGTTTATGTGTAAAGGTGGTGAGCAGCCATTTGCTGCTTTTGACTCTTTTCGTAGGACTTGGACATTTGATATTACTTACAGCCGTTCCGGTCTTTCTTTCAGTCAGTTATATTTCAATTTATTCTTGAATTTGGCAGGGCAGAAACGGGAAGAGAGAATTAGGTTGAGGATTGATAAAGAATCTTTCTTTGAGGTGTATAAATTAAACGAGGAAATGAATTGATTCATTTCCTCGTTGTGTAGTGGGTACGAGAAGTATTTGATATAGAATTGTTTAGAGTAGTATAGATATAAGCCTCCTATCATGATTTATCATAGATTTATTTAGAGGTAATGAGAAATAAATAGTCCCCAATTTGGTCCCTGATTTTTGTGATAAGGACTATTTTTTGTTGAATAAATCCATTGCATCTTTTTTAGCTTTGTCCGCAATGGCTATGTATGGTTTCATAGTCCGGTAATCTTCATGTCCAGTCCATTTCATTACAATTTCAGGGGCAATACCTAACATGATGGCATTGCTTATAAAAGTCCTTCTTCCACAGTGTGTGGTCAGAAGCTCGTATTTCTTATAAGTTTCATCATATCGTTCCCCTCCTTTATAATAAGTGATAGATACAGGTTCATCTATGCCGCATAATTCTCCTAACTCTTTAAGACTGTCATTCATCTTTTGGTTAGATATAACAGGGAGAGCTAAATTATCTTCGTATGTTTCGTCTTTATATTTCTCTAATATTGCTTTTGAATAGTCGTTTAATTCGATCCTTAATGCCTCATAAGTCTTGATAGTCGTTACCTGTATGTGATCTTCAAATACGTTTGTCCTTTTAAGATTTGCAACGTCTGAATATCTTAATGAAGTAAAGCAGCAGAAGCAAAATACATCTTTCACTTTTTCTAGGTGAGAACAAGTTATAGGAGCCTTGAAATTATATACCGTCATTAGTTCTTCCCATGTAAGGTAAACGATGGTATTCTTTACCTCCTTCAATTTGGGCTGAAAGGTTGTAAAAGCCATTTCTTTGTTATATCCTTTATTGGTAGCCCACCGGAGAAACCATTTTAAATTGTCTAGGTTCTTTCTTATACTGGAATTCTTTAATCCCTTTTTCTTTGAATTGACTTGTATCGTTTGCAGGTAGTCAACAAATTTGGAAAGCCCTTTCTGGGTTAAATCCTCAAACTCTAACTTGGGAGCAAAGTCTTTCAGCCTACGTTGTATTGTTCTATGCTCTTTGTATGTGGATTCACTCCATTGGCTTTCGTGACCTTGTTCTATCATAAACTCTATATGATATTCAAAAATAGTCCGTTCCGGCTTCACTTTTTTGCCGAGCCTTTGGTTAAACTCATTCTTAAATTCTTCGGGATTTGGAGATATGTTTTGCTGTTCGAAATAAAAAAAGACTGTATCGCATATATCCTGATATTTTTGAATATCCCTATTAATAATAGAGGAATGCGTTTTCTTAACTCCATGAGTTGTGTTATTCTTGCATCGCTGTGCATCTGATATCCATTTGTCTATGTCTATACGATGCCCGACATTGAAAGCAACAATATTATCGTTCCATCTGATTCTGTATCGAAGCTTAGCATCAGACTTGTCTTTCTCTTTATCTAAAAGGAATATGCAGTTTCTCTTGATATTCATAATTGGGCTAATACTTCATCTATAAATAACGAACGGTAATGAGGACATTCTAGTACTCCCTTTTGCTTTGCTTCCCGGTAAACGGCTGAAAATAGCTTTGCTTTTTCTTTTTCGGTAGTCGGATTGTTCTTTATTGGGGTATACAGGAACCGGCATCCCCATTGAGTGAGAGAACAGTGAATAGCGGTTCTCTCACAGGAACAAGCTTGAATATATAGTTTCATATTAGAATACATACGCTAATCCTGCGCCATTTTCGCTCACTTGTAATCGAAGATATTTATCTGCTTTAAATTTGCATTCTATTGAATACACTTGACATATTATTGCTAGGGCCGCACATGCACTTCCACCAAATATCAATATTTTAGCATTCTCTTTCATTTCCGTTTTTCCGTCTTTTAATTCAAATTTATCTTTCATGCACCCATATCCAACAAATAAACCAACTGAAGCAGCTGCGCACCCTAATGCTCCGTATTGGTATTTTCTCGCAACTATACTATATTGATCTGATAACTCTAAATAATTAGGTTGATGATTTGTAATTTCTTGGTATTCGGCATTATTTTTATATTCTTTATGCTGATTGTTATATTGAGCGTATATATTAGTAGTGAATATTAAGATTAAAATTAGTAAAATGCTCTTTTTCATAATCTCTTATTTTTTTTGTTGATTAATATATTTGATTGTTGTTTATTATATCTCAATTCTGAGAAATCATTATTTTATATGACAATTCGGTAAACTTTTCTCACTTTAAGTATGTTCATTCTTAGCCTTTGAAAAAACAAACCTTAACCTAATACCGTAACGCCTATTGCCTATTACCCTTCAAGAAAGATATTAACTCATCTTTAGACTTAATAGTATCATCCTTAGATTGTATAGTAGCATCCTTTTCTGCAATAATCCGCTCTAAGTCCTGAATGCGCTGTTTTAGCCTATCGAGCTCTTCCGAGTTTGATTTATCGCTTGGAACAAGACGGTGTATTTCAACTTCCCCTGTTGGCTTAATAATTTTTTGGGTGCCGGATTCAGGCATTGTTACGTTAACCATGCTGCCGGAAATGTTTTGAGAACCGTTTCCTTGCACACCATAGTTATCTCTTTCTATATTGTTTTTATTTATCATATCCCCTTCACCAGTGAGGAGATATACCTTATTTATATAGGGGTACTTAGCACTGATCTTTTCCGCCATGTTTTTACTAATCCCTACCTTTTTAGAGGGATTTAATATGTCGTATATTGCTTGCGGTCTGTCAAATCCCAAAGATTCGGCAAATTGTTTAGGATTTAATTTGAGATAAGATATTATCTCCTCCATTATTTCAATAACTTTTTTCTTTTCCATAAAGAATAATTCTGTATATTTGCAAAAACTTAATTCAATATTTATATGAAAGATAATGGGTATGTTATAATATTGGCATTATTCGCTATTATATTACTTCTTATACTTGTTAATATAAACCTTTCTATAATATGCGATCTATTATCTTAACGATGATTCCGCCTATGATAGCAGATGTTATATTTGATAGTATATATAGGGATGTTACTCCTACTTTTTTTCTTATTATACCCTTCCTCCGCTGTTTATATCCTCCTTTTAAATGAAAATCAATACCAAAAGGCGTAATTTCTATCTTATATCTATGTGGAATATTAACGCTTTTCTTTGCTGCTATATATCCATCACGCTCTAGTGTTTCTATTATTCTATCTCTCTTTATTAAATCAGATGTTATGTCGCCAAACATCTTGTCTGAAAAATGCTCTGCTGTATTATACTGGCAGAATAGATATATAATTGTTAGATAGAAATCCAAATCCTCTTCCTTTATCTCCTTTTTATTCATAAATGAAAAATAAAGTTAAATACAGAATATTTCTTTAATTCTGTATTGTATTTAAGAATAATTCTGTATCTTTGCAACATCAATCAATCAATCAACGCAAAGTAACGAAGATTGAGCGAGAAAAGCAAATTTTTTACATAACTAAAAATAGGTAAGACGATGAACGCATTTACATTTTTGACAGAAAACGGAAAATTCAATAACAGTGAGATAATGAAACACGCTCACATCTTGAAGGCGTATCGTCGTATCTCTTTAAGTGAAGCATTGAAACAAGCTTGGTTCTTGGCAAAGAGACAGCAGAAAGAATACAGAAGAGCTGAAGAGGATAAAAAGTCCTATAAGCCGAACTTTCCTAAAAAAGAAGGCAATGTGTTGAAAGCATTCTTTGCCGATAAATATACTAATTATGATAGTTATTGGAGGTAATTATGAATACAGAACAGATAAAAGAGGAATTAACTTTCAATCGAAAGTATATAAGAAAATTGGCAGCAGTAGACGAAATGACAGCTCAACGATTGACTGCCAGAAATAAGCCCAAAAGAGATATAATAATTGACGTTTTAAGCTTGATTGTTCAAAACGTAGCTCTGTTAGGTTAGAACCTACGAAAGAAGCGAGCGAAACGCTTTCAGGGCACAACGGTAAACCGATGAATCCTAATTCGGGATGGGAGGATTAACCCTCAAAAATGAATCCGTGTTCAGGGCACGTTAAAGTAGCCTGCGCAGATAAGCAGTATAGCCGATGCGGAGTATAGCGTAATAGCCAACCAGCGATGATATGAGCGGAAGGAAGCAACGTGAGTAAGTAATATATCGAAAAAATCAGTCTGAAAAACATCGTCTTTATCAGTAAGAAAACGGGAATAGGCGTCCGTACGCTGATACAATATAGCCCGTCCGGTCTCGATTCCGGGTACAACTGCCTAAAAGGTTGGCGGGCGCAAAAACTTAATTCAAATTTTATGGATTATATTTATTTATACAACTTAATACCCGATGAGGTGGATAAAGAGTTCGTTAAAACTTTTATTGACGAACTGAAAAAATATGATATAAAAGAAAAGTATATCATAAAGTCTCTTTTAACAGCTTCTTTATCAATTTCTTTAATTCGTATGGTTCAGAAAGCGAGTTTGTAAAATAATATTTTAATGGTGTTTTATGGTATGGTGTACGGTCTGTGAAGATAGTGCACCTTAATATTTCGTTTTAACTCGATTAAGTCCTGTATCTAACGTGATACAGGCAAACGGGCAGTTAGTTTCACTTGGTTAGAACGCATCCGCACGGATGAAAAGGCGGTTCAAATCCGCCACTGTCCACTTCTATAATAATCAAATAATTAATCTTATGGCAAAGGAAATGAAAACAATAACCAGTGATTGGGTAGATTCTATTTCAAAACTGAAAGTAAAAGAAAAAGCCAGAATTCCTGATAGTGGATACGATTGCGTTATGAGTTCTGCTCGTTACAGATTAAAGCGGAAAGGAGTTGAGATTAAACGTGATGGAGAAAAGTACTTTATAGGAAAAGAATTGTTTTTTAACATAAAACGTATTTCGTGATGGAAACTTTAACTCAATGTGAGTATCAAGTAGCTCATGAAGTAGCAAAAGGTCATACACCGGAGGAAATAGCCGATTTCCTAAAGAAGTCAGTTTGGACTATAAGAGCGCAAATACGGGACATTCATAAGAAAATAGGCATTAATAACAATGTCGAGCTTACTTTATATATGCTATGTGATAGGGCAAAAAGAAATTTCGATTTGAAAGAAATACGAAAGCATGGAATTGAGATATTCTTTTCTGTGTGGTTCTTCATATTAGCTATAACTCCTAATTTCCAAATGGACATGAGAAGGTTAAGAATGCAACGTAAAGTGAGGGTGTCGGTACGTACAATGAGCGCAAGAAGAAATAATAACGATTTGATAATAACTAGCATCAACTATGCTGCATAATAAACATTACCATGAAAAAGTTGATAATTAATATTATACTAATTAACATCTTGGCTTTGCCCTGCATCCTTACCTTTAATGATGTAAATCAAGATACAGGAGAATGGAATTATACTATTAATCTGATAGGTATTGTATATTCAGTTTGGTTTTATAATTCCATTTTAAAACCAATATTTAAACCATATTTCAGAAAGGAAGAGTAATAATGATTGGAGTAGAAAGAATATTAGATGATACCCCCCTGTTTAAACTAACAGTTGGGGAATTAAAGGCATTGCTTCAAAATTCTATGTTGGGACAAAATATAGAAAGACAGAAAAAGTTAGTCTACGGATTACAAGGGTTGGCTGATTTATTACATTGTACTAAAAGGCATGCCTCAAAAATAAAATCTTCTGGGATATTGAATGAAGCAATCAAGCAAAGAGGAAGAACTATTGTAATAGATAGTGAGCTAGCTTTGGAATTATTCGGAAAACGTAAATAGCCATTAATATCCCGGTGTCCGTTGGTTCGGTATCTAGGAGCAATCTTTTTTGAATTAAACTTTTCGGGAGCGTCGGTTCGTGAGGATAGACGCTTTATTTATTTGATTAACCACTTTAATAATATAAGATATGAAGAGAAAAAGAAAATTTCCACAACAAGTAGCAAGATTTTTCAATCCGCTAAAATCAATCGTCATTGAGTTTGACGAAAGAAGAAAACATGTGAACATGGGTCAAAAAGGAACTCATCAATATGAGAAGTCTAAAGAAAGAAGTTATGTAATCGCTTATGACGGTGGTGGAACTGCTAAAAGGGTACTAGATGAAAATGGTAAAATTGTTTATAAATAATGTAGGTAAGATATGAAAGAAGAAAAAGGATTAGCTATTAGCGAAAAAGAATCTGTATTTGGAATTCAAACAGCAGATTTGACAAAAGACAATCTTCCTTCTTTGGATGATGCCCAAGAACTTCCAATAGACTTGTGCGGTAATTATTGGTCTCCAGAACAGGCTGGAGAATTCAAGAAAATCTTTTTTGTAGAAATCAAACCACAAAAGGTATTGAGTGCTACCAATCCAGATGAGTTAATAGATTTGGATTGTGCCTTCTTCTTGGAAAGAAAGGCGGACGGAACAGTTCAAACTATAACCAACGGTTCCAGAAGATTAGTTGGTATTTTGGAACAGTATATTGAGAATGGTTCTCTTAAAAAGGGAACTCCTCTTAAAATCACGTACATGGGCAAAAGGAAGAATAAAACCAATAATTTCCAGTCAGACAATTGGTCTGTCAAACCCTTGCTTATAAACTTACCTGTTGCTGGCTAATGGAAGCTTTTGACTTGAATGGATTTGCAGAAGGGGAAGAACTCAACCCTTCTGCCTATAATCCAGAAGATTATCCCACCAAAGAAGAGATGCTTGATTTCATATACTCAAATTCTCACACCCCCCCCGTTAATATTGATTTGAAAGAATTAAGCGTTAACGGACTGGTTAAGCGAGATCCAATGGAGATGTATTTGAAAAGCAAGCATATTTCTTCTTCTAACCTCAAAAATGCTCTCAAGACTCCTCGTTCATTTTACTATGACTATGAAAGGGTATTTGAGGAAAAAGAAAAGCCCTGCTTTCAATTAGGGACATTTGCTCATATGGCATTCTTGGAACCACGTTTATTTGAGCTTGTAAAAGTAGAACCTAAATATAGTCAATCATCCAAAGAAGGAGTGCTTGGAATGATTAAGTTCTACAGTGATTTGCTTTCAAATGATAAAAATTATATTCTAGATTCTGAAGAAGAAATACCTTCTGAAAAATGGAATTTTAATGACTTGAAAGAGTATCGTGACTACAAAAAACAGAAATGCATAGACTTGGGATATTCCTTTATCAGTGAAGATATGAGCATGATAATAAAAGCTCTTGAAAGAAACTATTATTGGTATGGTGGTGGCATCATTCCACTATTATTAAAAGGGGCTTATTCAGAAGTATCTTTTTATGGTAAAGATGAGGAAACCGGATTGGATGTACGGGTAAGACCAGATTATTTCAATATAGCAGAAAATATCGGCGTAAACGCTGTTATTTCATTTAAGACCACACGAGCCGATGACCTCGGTAAGTTCTACTATGATTGTGCCAAACTCAAATACGAACTTTCAGAAGGGATGTATCAGGAAGTAATGAGCAGTATCACCGGAAGAAACTTCAATGTAACTATTATGATTATGTTACAGACGGTTGAGCCTTTCGATGTCGCTGTATTGTTTTGGGCTCCTGATGATTTGGCAAATGGGAAATACAAATACCACTATGCTCTTTCAATTGTAAAAGACTGTTTTGATAAGGACTGGTTTCCAGGATACGATGCCAAGGCAGAAGAAGGCGCTAGGGGTATTATTGATATGCAGCTCCCCGAATGGAGTAAAAAAATGCTTCATCCAGTTGCTATTGATGATTTTGAATAATTAACTAAAATAAAAAAACTATGATTGATTTAAAAGACTACTCTCCAGAAGAAATTCAATTCAAACTTCCAACAACTGTAAAGTTTCCAGAGGTCATATTTCCTGATTGCGTCTGCATGGATGATATAAAAAAGAAACTGGCAGAGAACTTTATTGCCATTCAGGAAAAAGATGTAATAGCCAATCGGGTGATGGATGATTATGAAATTTCAACTATTCGGGCTAATTACGGTGAAATTGCGGAAGAACAGATGCCGGAATTGGAAGCTCAGTTAGAGTCGTTAAAAGCTAAATTCAATAATGAAAAGAAAGAGTTTGAAGCGAAAATTTCAGCATTGCATACCCAATTTAAAGATCTTGTTAATCTTGCTAAGAAAGGAGTAAAAGATTACCCTTTAAAAATGATTGATACTTTCCGTATTCCTGTCATGGGGTATTATTTGTATTACTCATGGGTGAATGACGCTTTTCGTTTGGCATTGGTTCAGGAAATTCCGAAACACGAATATAATGACTTGTTCAATTCTGGAGAAAAGAATCAGGAAGCACTTAAGGAATTAGGTTATGAACTTCCGAATGTTGATTTTAAAGATACACGAAAAAATGTTCGTCAGTTTGGTGAGGGTGAGAATATTGTTGAGGTATGGGAAGAAGATGGATATGATGTTTGGTTGGAGCAATGGATAGAGGATTTGGTTGATGAATCAACCGGTGAATCTATACCTATTCAACGACATGAATTACATCGTTCCCCAATAGAAGAAAGCCCATGGAGAAAGGAGGATAATAATGACAAGACTGGCACACAAGAAGGGAAGACCATCGAAGTATCGGAAGAGTCTGAAGAATAATCCATATTGGGAGGAAGTGAAACGAAAGGTTCGTATTCGTGACGGGCATCGTTGCCAAGTATGCGGTAAAGCTTACAATTTAGAAATTCATCATAAAGTCTATGAAGTTGCGGGATATTCTATCGTAGGTCATGAATTAGAATTCTTGTATTGTCTTGAAACGCTATGTGAAGATTGTCATGCAATGAAACATGGTAAATAAATCATCCCGGTGTCCGTTGGTTCGGTATCCGGGAGCTATTATTTAAACTAACTTATATGAAACAGATTAGTACTAAACAAGCACAACGTAACAGAGAAATAGCCAAGATTAAGAAAAACCTTCCTTCCTATTGTGTTATATGTGGTAAACCGGCTGTAGATGCTGCACATTTAGTTCCTAAAAGCATGTATCCCGAACACTATACAAATCCTTTAAATATCGTTGGATTGTGTCGAGAATGTCACAATAAGTATGATAATAATTTATCCTTTAGACGTAAACAAAAGCGTCTTATAGAGCGTGTGAAGTCTTTTGATGAATGTGCAGCAAATAGATATTTTCGTTTATGAATAGTTATCAGTTAATATCCAAGCTTCGGAAGATTAGAAATGATACTTATCTCACCGCAATAGATCAGGCATTATATTATGAACTAATATCTATTTGCAATGAAAAGGGCTGGAAAGAGGTGTTTGAGGTTCGTAGTTCTGTATTATGTACTTCATTGAATATATGGGATAAAACACTACGAAAATCACGCAAAATACTTGCTGATGCAGGTTTAATATCTTTCGAATCATGTAGAGATAAGAGGGTAGGATGTTATTATTCTTTTCAGACAATCCTAAGCAATGATATGAAATCATCGGTAATATCATCGGTAAATGGTACTGATGAAAATACCGGAGAAAATACGGATGATAACAAAATAAAAGATACTCAATCATCAGTAAATGATACGGTAATTTCTTCGGTACTACGTACTGATGAAAATACCGATGATAAAAATTCTACTCCGGTAATATCATCGGTAAATGGTACTGATGATATTAAAATTTCACCTATTATAGATATTAATAAAACTATAAACGTAGAGAGTCACGCACACGTGCGTGAGACTCCCCCCACTCCAAAGAAGAAATCCCGAAAGGAAAAAGGGGATGAAACTCCGCTGGTTTACCCTTTCACTTCTATGGCTTTTATGTCAGCATGGGAAGCACTCCGTAAAACTCCGAAATGGAAGAAGAAGCTTAACTATGCTCTTCAACTTTCGCTTGATAAACTTTCTAAGTTTGAAGAAGAGTTTGCCATCCGGCAAATTGAAAGAGCAATTGAGTCTGATTGGACGGGAGTCGTATTTACGGGAACTGAACGAGATTATCAAGAATGGTTAAAATTAAAGTATGGAGACAATCAGAAATCAAGTACTAGCAAACAGGAAGCAAATGACTATGCCTTGCAACAATACCTTGCCGAGCGTCAGCGAAAAGAACAAGGGATGGCTGGAGAAGTGGAGAGACCATTCTGATATTGAACGAGTCTTTTCTCCTGTAAATTGGGGATATGTAGCACAAAATCCTGAGAAAGCATACTATTCGGATTGTCCTACGATTCAAAAGTATGATGAAGTATATGGCGAAGGAAATGCGGAAATGTGGATTTATGGTCAAGTACTGGCTTTATTTGGATCCAGTTCTTGCAAGGATGAAGGAATAGCCAAAGGAATTGGGATTTTTTCTCAAACATTTGCTTCTGCTGTTCGCATCTATAAGTTATCAGAATTAATGCTATTCTTTTCTCGTTATAAGTCTGGCAGATATGATAATTCATTTTCTCAATTTGATGCTAGAAGAATAGGAAATGCCTTCTTTAAGGAGTTTATCCCAGAAAGAAATAAAGAGATTGACTTCTGTGAAAAGCGGAAGATAAATGAAGAAGTATTGCTCAGAAGGGAATTACCTTGCGGATATGTAATACCTGAAGGTTACAACCCTTACACATGGTATTTGGAAGCCAAGAAACGTGCAGCTAATGGTGATGCGGAAGCTATTGCAAGTTTTATTCCTCCAACCTTATGAGAATATTATTAAACACTATTATTCTTTTGGGACAAATCTTCTGTTTTGCCTTGTGATATATCACTTGGCAAATAGTCTGTTAAGCTAATATCTCAAAATTATGTTAATTAAAGGTTATCCGGTAATCTGTAACGGTATTCATTACAACGGAAGACATCTGAAACTTATATGCAAACGTTGCTCGTTGTACACTAAAGTAAAGCAGCCATCAAAAAGTTCATGGCGCATAAGTGGAATCGATAAATGTATAATAAATCATGTTAGTAGGAACAACAAATCTTAATACTACCCTCAACTTAACCTATGTGTTGACAGATGTTGTAGAAACCCTTCTCTATGATTTGAGAAGTGAAATGGGGAAGCAAGGCTATGAATTACGCCACGATGCGAAACGTAACTTCAACACAGCTATAGCTTCTATTCGTAAATTGAAACAGGACGTTGACAAAACCCAGTTCTCCACACAGGAGAATTTTGGAAACGACTCCGATTGCCTTCTTGCGTTTATCAGATTGTTGGTAGACCGGTGCGGAGACGATGATAAGAAGATGTTCGAGTTTTATAATTACATCAAGCGGTTCCCTTCACAACTTGGGTTGGAGCTGGCTGATGAGAAGAGTGTGTTTGCGCATATATTTGATAATTGATATTCATAACGATATAGATATGAGTGAATTATATATACCCATAGAACGCCCTACAAGGAATTTGGTAAACGGAAGATTCTTGAAAGGTCACACCCCTCATAACAAGGGGAAGAAGTTGAAATTCCATTCGAGATGGAGTAAACGTAGATGCTTAAAAAATTTGGAAAAAGGACGTGGAGCATGGCACAAGACGGGTGCTGGCATGAATCGGAAAAGTGTAGTAGCTATAAAAAATGGTCAACTGTGTGGTATCTTCCCTTCTATTCAAGATGCAGGCAAGGCAACAGGGATCAGCCCGTCCTTGATTAGTTATATCTGCCATAAGAAACCCGGCAAACACAAAGCTTGTGGTTTTGAGTGGTTTTTTGAGAATGATAATACCTGGTGTGATTTGATATTAAATGGAAATGGATGATAAACGAAAACAAATATTGGTAGATTACATATCATACCTGTATACAACAGGAAAGAACTATGATTCCATTGGCAAGTATATCAAGTATGTAACGGATTTTCTTGAGAGCGCTGAAGAAATCAATCGCCGAGGTTATTTGAAATATAAACATAAAAATGCGGATGCTATGGTGCGCCATTCGTTTATGTGTGAGGCTGTTTGTGATTTATTGTCTT
>OGGF01000370.1_pt1 | contig 29618 bp, 32 predicted proteins | sample 1571211 | NCBI WGS metagenome assembly OGGF01 (sample SAMEA2582020, study PRJEB24529) | metagenome | biome: Human gut stool | place: China | collected 2011 | reverse complement strand
TTTTTTCCTTCATAGAGATACCTCCCTGACACTTTATTATACTGTATCAGAGAGGCTTTCTCAATCCATATTGAAGAATAGTAACGGAATAATGGGCGGTTGTCTATCAAATTCTTGTGTGTTACTTTACCGCACATGAGCATTATCACTTGTGCTGATAGTATCCAGATAATTCTTTTCTTTTCCATTTGCAGTCAGACTCTCAGAGAAGGAATAAGGATATATATTCATGATGACAAAACGGCCGCCCAGTGTAGAAGCAATTTCGCTGTTGAGCATTTTGCTGATACATCATGTAGGATTTGCCGGTTCTTCTGATGCCGACAAAACAATAGTTTATATTTTCTTCCAGAGGATAGTGTCTAACGATTATTGGGTTGTTTAGGTAAATATCCTTCTGATCAACCATGATCTGCTTTACTTGCAAGAAACAAATACTCATAAAAGTGTATTGCAAATGGAGTTGCAACAGCAGACTTTGAAGTTCAGACAGCAGATACAACAGCAGTTTCACCGAAAACCGGAGATAACGATCAGGCAGCTTTGTGGATCACACTTCTCCTTCTTTCCTGTGGAGCATTGACCGCAGTTGGAATCAGAAAAAAAGTAAGATAAGCAAAAAATTAAAGTGAAATGAACGACAACATGAGCTATAAGAAAAACCTAGTACTCATCTGTCAATCAGCATGGTGAACTCAAAGATATTATCACTCTCTTTTTCTGTCAGGTACAGTGCATCGAGATTGGTTAAACCGATTAATTTTATAATTATTTTGATTCGGATATGAAAAGTTCGGTAATAGGTGTGAAGCACTGATTATAAAGCTGTAAAAATCTACGTTGAATTTTACAGCTTTTTGCGTATAATAGAAGTAGAAGAAACAATTTAAAATCAAAGGAAGGTGTTGAAAGAATATGGCAAATATTTTACCAGTATCTGATTTGAGAAATTATAATGAAGTCCTGAAAAACTGTCATAAAGGCGAACCGGTATATCTGACCAAGAATGGCAGAGGACGTTTTGTAGTCATGGATATTGAAGATTATGAGCGTGATCGCGCAGAGAAAAAGCTTCTGATGAAGCTACAGGAAGCCGAAGGAGCAGTGAAAGACGGAGAAGGCTGGCTGAATCTGGATGAACTGAAAACACTTGTGGGGGAATAAGATGTTAAAATTGCGGATCAATCCGATTGTTGCAAAGGATTTGAAAAATATCCGGGATTACATTGCAGAAGACAACGAGGAATATGCTGCGAAGACGGTAAAAGAGATTTATGTTAAATTTGAAAATCTTCAGATGTTTCCAGGAATGGGATCGGATCTTTCAAAAAGAGTTAGCTTTTGGACAGATTATAAATATGCGATATGGGAAGATTATGTGATTATCTACAAGGTCAATAATGAATATATAGAGGTTTATCGTGTAGTCAACCGATATCAGGACATTACAAGAATCTTTGATTGATAGCACCATAATACCAATACTAAAAAATATAGTGTATAGCGAATAAAAAACATCTCTTGACAACACCGTTATAGAACCATATAATTACCAATGGTAATTAACAAAGGCAATTATATAGCACAATGCAAAAAAGGAACCGATAGTATGAACGAAGAAAAAATAAAGAGAATGTTAGATGCCTGTTATCTTGCAAAAAGGACGAGGGAACTGCTCCCGGAACTGCCGGAAGGAGTCACACCAGCGTATATACAGTACATGGATGTGATCCACAAGTTACAGGAGAAGAAAGAGAGAGTAAAAGTCTCCGATATCAGTGATACATTAAAGCTGCCAAGACCGGGTGTGACAAGAACGGTCAAGGAAATGGAAAAAAAGGGCTATCTCACGAAATATGCGTCTGAGGAGGACGGTCGGATCACATATGTTTCCATTACAGAAAAAGGCGAAGAATTATCGGATAAGTACGATAAAAATTATTACAGCCGGCTTTTGAAATATATGGATCATATTTCCGAAGAAGAAGCAGACTGTATGATTTCGACCATAGAAAAATTTTATAAAGTCATGAGCGAAAGGAGAGTTGACATTGAATAGTTCAAAATCAGATTTTACACAGGGAAGTATTTTAGGAAAGTTGCTGCCATTTATGCTGCCAATCTTAGGCGCATTAGTATTGCAGGCGGCTTACGGTGCAGTTGACCTTCTGGTCGTTGGAAGGTTTGGAACAACATCGGGGCTTTCAGCCGTATCAACAGGAAGCCAGGTGTTAAACTTAGTCACTTTTGTTATTACGCAGTTTGCAATGGGTATCACTGTTTTGATCGCACGGTATATCGGGGAGAAAAACCCGCAGTATATCGGAGCTTTGATTGGTGGAGCAACAATTATTTTTGCAATTGTTTCTGCGGTGCTTTTTGTAGTTATGATCGGGTTTGCGCAGCCGATCGCCGTGCTGATGCAGGCACCACAGGAGGCTGTGGAACTGACATCGACTTATGTGCGTATCTGCGGTGGCGGAATCTTTTTCATTGTGGCGTACAATCTGCTTGCAGCTATTTTCAGAGGTTTGGGTGACAGCAAATCTCCATTATTATTTGTTGCGGTTGCCTGCGTGGTGAATATTGCAGGAGACCTGATTTTAGTGGCAGGACTGCATTTAGACGCAGCCGGAGCTGCAATCGCAACTGTAACAGCACAGGCGGTCAGCGTCGTTTTTGCATTATTTTTACTGGTAAAAAGAGAACTTCCATTTAAAATCACCAGACAGGATCTTAAGATCAACACACATTGTATAAGAGCATTAAAAGTCGGTCTGCCACTCGCTATGCAGGAGTTTTTGACACAGATCTCATTTCTTGCACTCTGCGCATTTGTTAACCGGCTTGGACTTGAAGCTTCCTCCGGATATGGCGTTGCCTGCAAGATTGTAAACTTTGTGTTACTGATTCCAAGCTCTCTGATGCAGTCCATGGCATCCTTTGTATCGCAGAACGTAGGCGCCGGAAACGAAAAAAGAGCGAAAAAAGCAATGTTTACCGGCATGGGCGTTGGAATTGTGATCGGCTACATTGTATTTGCATTTGTTATGTTTAAGGGAGATCTTCTGACCGGAATCTTCACAACAGACGCAGCCGTTGTGCAGAATGGCTATGATTATCTGAAAGGTTTTGCGTTGGAAACGATTGTGACAGCCGTTCTATTCAGTATGGTCGGTTATTTCAACGGACATGATAAAACGGTCTGGGTTATGGTTCAGGGACTCGTCCAGACGCTTCTTGTGCGTCTGCCGCTGGCATATTATATGAGTATCCAGCCGGATGCGAGCCTCACCAAGATCGGTTTTGCGGCTCCGGCAGCAACGATATTCGGAATTGTGCTGAATGTGATCTTCTATTTGTGGATGAACCGGAAACGGGATAATTTATAAGCAAAAGCCCTGAAGTTGCAGCTTCAGGGCTTTTTGCGATGTAGCGTTATCATCATAACATATAATGCGTATGTTAATACTTTTTATGGTATACTTCAGATATAAATTTAGGAAAGAAAAGAGGAACCAATAAATGAAAATTGTGATTATTAACGGAAGTGCAAGAAAAGGCAACACGTTAACTGCAATTAATGCATTTATAAAAGGTGCATCTGGAAAAAATGAGATCGAAGTGATTCAGCCGGACAAGTTACATATCAGCCCATGCAAAGGATGTGGTGTCTGTCAGTGCAATAGAGGCTGCGTTGATCAGGATGATACCAATCCTTCGATTGACAAAATTGTGGCAGCAGACATGATCCTTTTTACAACACCAGTGTATTGGTGGGGAATGTCCGCACAGTTGAAGCTGGTTATAGACAAATGTTATTGCAGAGGATTACAGATAAAAGGGAAAAAGGTTGGTGTTATTGTCGTAGGCGGATCTCCGGTAGACAGTATACAATATGAACTGATTCAGAAACAGTTTGACTGCATGGCTCACTACCTGTCATGGGATATGCTTTTCCAGAAATCCTATTATGCAACTGCAAAAGATGAATTATCAAAAAATGCGGGCGCAATGGACGAATTGGAAAAATTAGGAACAGAGCTGGCATAGGGAAAAAACAGTTTATCATGAGATTGCAAAAAGGGGGGCAAGAAAAATGACAGAAAAAGAAAAAATGATGGCAGGAAAAATTTATGATCCTTCCGATGAAGAACTTGTGAAATTAAGAACAAAAGCCCACAGATTAAGCAAAGAATATAATGAACTTCTTGAAACAGACGAGAAACGTTCCGAGATTCTGAAAGAAATGGGAATCATAGGTGATTCGTTTTACTTGCAAGGACCAGTACAGTTCGATTATGGCTGTCTGACCTCTATCGGTGCAAATTCATACGCGAATTTTAACTTTACGTGTGTGGATTGCTGTCCGGTTACCATTGGTGCAAATGTATTTATGGGACCAAATGTGTCACTTCTTACACCGATGCATCCGCTCCGGTGGCAGGATCGCAACCAGTATCAGAAACAAAATGGCACACTTACCGATAAGGAATACGCCAGACCGATTACCATTGGCGATAATTGCTGGATCGCAGGAATTGTTACAATCTGTGGTGGTGTTACGATCGGCGAGGGCTGTGTGATCGGTGCTGGAAGCGTCGTTACCAGAGATATTCCGGCAAATTCACTTGCAGTTGGTGTTCCATGCCGCGTGATCCGCGAGATTACGGAAGAAGATGCGCTGGAAAATCATATGAAGACAAATACAATCGTAATGAACAAAAACCAGATGTGTTGCTGTTGTATGTGCTGTATGGATGAATACGGTTTTATTTTCATATGATTTATACACCTGAGTGTTTTGCAAAGAGAAGAAGCAGGCAGTTGTGATAACCATATGACAACTGTCTGCTTCTTCTTTTTATAAAAAACTTTGTGAAATTAACGTGTAAAAGTATATGAAAAAGAGGAAATGATCAATAAAAAAGAAAGGATGAGGAAAAAGATTATGAAAGCAAACAATGTAAAAAGAGTATTAACAACAATTTTAGCAGCAACATTAGTTGCAACATCCGTAACAGTATGCGGATCAGGAAGCAGCAATACATCAGCAGATGCGGCAGGAAACCCAAATGATAATGCAAATGCAGTAGAGCAGTGGAATGAGAAAAATCTGGATCAGACGATTGACATTACTTACTCCGATGCAGATACAGCCGTATGGCTTCAGCATGTGGAAGACGGTTCCGTGGATTTCAGCATTATTGACGGACCAATGTATACAGCTTATGTCGATGAATACGGATTTGATCTTGGAAAAGCAGAAATCCCAGAAGAGGAAGCAAGCCTGATTTCCGATAACCTCTATGCATACTTCATCCTTCCAAAAGATCAGACCGAACTTCGTGATAAATTAGACGGAGCAATCTTAGAGTTAAAACAGAACGGAACATTAAAAGAACTCAGTGAAAAATCTTTGGTGGAGCAGATCAGTCACCAGCAGAAGATGTTCTTCAGACACCATTAAATTAAGTAAAAAAAGGCTTTCATGAAAATGGTAGCCACAATCATATCAAAGCAGTTGAGAGGAAAAATCATGGAAGCAATGAATGTGGAAGAATTTGGAATACCGGTTCAGTTTGAGATTGGCGAAAAAGAGCCTATTGAGTATATCGTAGCATTTGATGATGTGCATCCGATCGCAACCTGCCGTGTGCATGTGACAGAGGAAGGTTATGCGAAGATCGAGCGAGTTGTCACCCTGAAAAAATACCGTGGAACCGGTGTCGGAAGGGCAATTATCACGGAAGCCGAAAACTGGATCAAAGAAAAAGGTATTTCCAAAATCGTGATCACAAGCAGGGATGAGGCAGTTGGATTTTACGAAAGGCTTGGATATACGGCAGATTATGATAAAATTAAAAATGAGGATGACGCTATTTTTAAGTGTGTATACACGGAGAAAATCCTGTAACGCTTGTAGCGTATAATAAATAATTGCGAAACTCATAACATGAATCTGAGTTTCGCAATTATCTTGTATCATATAATAGAAAGAGGTGCCCATTATGGTATGGAAACAAAACATCATAGAAGATTTTGAACAACTGGTATCCTTTGATTCCATCAGTTTTCACGAGCGGAAGACTGCGGACTGGCTCATTGAGCGGCTACAGAAAATGGGATTTTCAGTAGAAGAAGATGACGCAGGTTCGCATTACGGTGGTGATACCGGAAATCTGTATGCCGTATTAGACGGAACATTGCCTGGAGAACCGGTTATTTTCTGCGCACATATGGATGTCGTAGAACCGTGGAGCGGAAAAAAATCCATAGTGGAAGAAGACGGAACAATCCATTCAGCAGGAGATACAGTGCTCGGTGCAGATGACATCAGTGGTATTCTGGAAATCCTCTATGGTGTACAACTTGTGATTGACAGTGGAAAACCTCATAAAAAAATTGAAATTCTGTTTACAATTGGTGAGGAATTGTATGTGAAAGGTTCGGACGTCTTTGATTATTCGAAGATTGAGGCAAAACAGGCATATGTATTAGATCTTTCTGGGACCGTTGGCGCCGCTGCGCGACGTGCGCCGTCGATCATTTCCATAAAAGCGGAAGTAAAAGGAAAAGCAGCGCACGCCGGATTTGAGCCGGAGCGTGGAATCCATGCGATCGCAGTGGCGGCAGAAGCAGTGACACGTCTGTCCATGGGACATGTGGATGAGGACACAACGTTTAATATTGGAACGATAAACGGTGGAACTGCCACAAATATCGTGCCGGATAGCTGTGTGGTGACAGGTGAAATCCGAAGCTATGACCACAACAAAGCTTTAGAACATGTAAAAAATACGGAAAAAATTTTTGCAGAGGAAGCAGACAAAGCAGAAGCCACTGCAGAGGTAACACATCAGGTACATCTTGTGGCATATGAGACGCCAGTAGAAAGCAGGACAGTAAAAGATTTTCTGAAAGCATGCGAAAAGACCGGACTTCCGGGAACATTGACGGAAACTTTCGGTGGAAGTGACAATAACAGCTTTGCAAAACATGGAATCGAAGGACTTGTGTTATCCTGTGGAATGTATCAGGCACATTCCACAAATGAATATACGAAAATAAAGGATTTATATGACGGAGTGGAACTGATCCGTACTCTGATTGAATTATAAAGTGGCAGAGAATAACTATTTTTTACTGCATACAAAGCTTTATCCGCTTTGGAAACCAGAATATCCTTTCTGCTGTCGGCATCTGTCCGGCAGATGGCATAGCCCTGGGACAGTGTGACGGTAAGCCTGCTGTCTGGCAATGGCATACTCTAAGTGGGCAGCAAGATTTTCTTCTAAAAGAAAGCGGTTTCCAAGTCCGGTCAGTGCATCAATCTTAGACTGGTGTTCTGCAGCCCGGCGTTCGGTGTACCAGTACAGGTGACACTTTATAATAAGTAGGGAAATACCGATGGAGTCTGTCATATCTTCCTCGGTGAGCAGGGATTTGCAGCGTTCTAAGAACTCTGCGCCAAGCTCAAAAATCATCTGGTGGTTGCTTGAGATCATCAGATTCAGGCTGTTTACAAGACACCAGCCGTGATATCGCGGATCTGCCTTGCAGGCTTCCTTTGAAAGCGCATTCTCAGCCTTTAAAAAGTATTCGATAGCCGTTTTGTGGTCATTTGCTTCCTGATAACGGCTTCCAAGATTGATATAAAATAAAGGAAAAAGTGCGTCAACCTTGGATTTTCAGTTATTTCGTATATAGATATCTCATGCATCTTATGGTATCATGTAGTAATAAACGAGAAGAAAAATTCTCATATAAGCATCACAGGAGATGCAGGTGGAGGTAGTACTTATGGAAAAGAAAAAAGAGAAGAATTACAGGCTCAGTCTGGTGATTTCAATTCTGATTGCAGCATGTCTGTTCGTGGCAGATCTGTATATAATGATTAATATGCCACAGAATGTTCTGGCACTTGCAGCAGTGAACGTTCTGTTTTTAGCTGCGATATATTATGTGATAGATGCTGTGACAAGGCAGATAAGCGCAGTCACAGAACGCAAGGAAGAACAGTACGACAGTATTTTTAAATCAGAAAAAGCTTCCTATCTTCTGCTGAGGAAAACATTTGATGATCTGTATGAACTCATTGAAAAAGGAAACCAGTCCCGGAAAACAAATGTGGAGGATATTATTCACGCACAGAAAGCAGTAGCAAAGGTTTCCATTGGAAGAAATAAAGAGAATACAGATGCACTGATGAATTCCAATGACCGCATCATGGAAAAGATTTCGATGTTAGAGGCTGTTTTATCAGACAATGTGCAGCCACAGCCAGTGGAGACACCGCAGAAAGACAATGCATATGCGCAGGATATTTTAGAAAATCAGAATAAAATTTTAAATCAGTTAGAGACATTACAGAGTTTGTTAAACGGTATCGGAGCAGACGCGAAGAAAGCGGCGCAGTCGGCAGAGCAGAACTTCTTTACAGAGGAGCGGATTCTTGCAGAAGAAAGCAGGATTGAGACAGAAAAACCGGAAGTGAGAGAAGTTGCAGTCGAAGAAATTCCACCTGTTGAGGAGAAAATTCCGGTAGTCGAAGATGCGCCAATCGAAGAAGCAGCTCCGGTAGAAGAAGAGACACCAATCGAGGAAGCAGCTCCGGTAGAAGAAGAGACACCGATCGAAGAAGCAGCTCCAGTAGTAGAAGAGACACCAATCGAAGAAGCAGCTCCGGTAGAAGAAGAGACACCAATCGAAGAAGAAACTCCAGTGATCGAGGAAACACCGATTGGTGAAGAACTTCCAGTTGAGGATGATGTAGCAGAACTTGGATTATCCGATTTTGACGATATGATGGTCGATACGTTAAGTGGTTCGGATGATGATGTTCCGGTTGAGAAGATTCCACCGGAGGATGAAACCGTAGTAGAGGACAAGCCATCAATGCCAGATCTGTCAGATCCAAATAAAGTTATGACACCGGATGAAATTGCAGCTTTGATTGCGAATCTGTAATAAAAGGACTAGCACTTGATACCAGTCCACAATCATTAGATTTTGGAATCGGTATCAGGCGCCAGTCCTTTTTTGAATCATATTAGCGGGTAAAAACTATGATAAAATTATTCAGCCGTAATCTTTACGATTTCCTTGATAACAGAAACCGCAGTATTCATGCCCTCTACGCTGATATGCTCGAATGGACCATGAAAACCGTATCCGCCAGTACCAAGGTTAGGACATGGAAGACCCATGAAGCTTAATCTTGCGCCGTCTGTGCCGCCACGTACCGGGCGTGAGATCGGCTCTAAACCGGCATTTTTAATAGCTTTTCTCGCAATATCAACAACAAATTCATTTTTTTCAATCACTTCCAACATATTGCTATAAGAATGAGTAATGTTCAGCTTAACCGTGTCTGCGTGATATTTTTCGTTCATCTTCTTTTCAATTCCGCGTAAAACATCAAGACGTTTTTCAAAAGTGGCTTTGTCATGGTCACGCACGATATAATTCACTTTGGCATGGGCGATGTCTCCACTAAAATCAGTAAGATGATAAAATCCCTCGCGTCCTTCTGTGTGAGCTGGAGTCTCGTTTTCAGGGAGAAGAGATGCAATCTCACAGCCGACAAGGGCAGCGTTGATCATAATATCTTTTGCCTCTCCAGGGTGGACATTGACACCGTCAATCTCAAATGAAGCGCTTGCAGCATTGAAATTCTCGTAGGCGACTTCGCCTTCGTAATCGCCGTCAACCGTATAGGCAAATTTTGCTTTAAAATAGTCGAGATCGAATAAATCAGCACCGCATCCGACTTCTTCATCCGGCGTAAATCCGATCCAGATGTCGCCATGAGGTATTTTTTCTGTGATGATCTGTTCCACTGCGGTCATGATCTCGGCAACTCCGGCTTTGTCATCAGCGCCAAGAAGTGTTGTGCCGTCTGTGGTGATCAGTGTGCGTCCTTTTAACGTTTCAAGTGTCGGAAAATCGGATACTTTCAGATAAGCACCTGATCCTTTTAAAAGAACATCTCTGCCGTCATAGTCAGAAAGGATCTGTGGTTTGACATTTTCTCCGGAAAAATCAGGAGCAGTATCCATATGGGAAATAAAGCCTACTGCAGCTTTCTCCTCGTAACCTTTTGTGGCAGGGAGCAGACCGTAGACATAGCAATGGTCGGTCAGTGTAACTTTTTCAAGACCAAGTTCCCGTAATTCCTGCTCTAAAACTTTTCCCAACGCAAACTGTCGGTCAGTCGACGGAATTTGTCTGCATTCCTCATCGGAAGTCGTCCAGTAAGATACATATTTTAATAATCGTTCTTCAACACGCATGTGAATCCTCCTTATAAAAATGTGCCATAGTAATATGCCACGCATTTGCGATATAAATAAGTTTGTTGTATACAATTTTGCACCGCATTTATAAAATACCATAAAATACATAAATATGAAATATTGGGATGAAAAATTAAAAACAATTTCTTGTCAAAAATAAAAGATTTTATAAAAAAATAGTTGCATTTCTTAAAATTATATTATATAATAACATTCGTCGCTGAAAGACATGCGCCACTAGCTCAGCTGGCAGAGCACCTGACTCTTAATCAGGGTGTCCAGGGTTCGAACCCCTGGTGGCGCATTACGAAGTATCGGTTTTATAGCAGAGGCTATGGGGTCGGTGCTTTTTTTATGTCGCAAACCCTTGATTTTACTTGGGTTGCGGCCTTTTTTTGTATTTGAATCCAGCTTAAAATCTTGAAGAAAAGCACAAATTCGAAGAATAGAATTTTGAAGAAAAGAACAAAATAAGGAAAAGTATATGACCAGTTGTCAGCATGGAAAGAGAAGTATTCGGACAAATACGCGGTTTTGCTTGAAGGCGGAAACCGGAGTGACATTATATGAACATGAATCGTTAATTATATTTGATGAGGTTCAGCTTTTCCCACAAGCAAGGCAGGCAGTAGAAGCCTATGTGGAAGGAAAAAATTTTTCGGAAATTGATATGGTAAAAAGGCAGATCATATCCTTGTATGAAGATGATTTTAAAAAAATTGATGTATCCGGAAGAATATCTGCATTATACCATGCCATTCCTGCCCAGTTATCAAAAGATTCAAGAAAATACCTGATCACATCCTCCATTGGAAAGAAAAATAATACAAAAGCTGAGGAATTATTGTATGAGTTGATTGACTCAAAAACAATTTTACCATGCTATAATTCGACAGATCCGAGGGTAAGCCTGGCAGATCCGAAAGATTTTGACAGCTATAAGTTGTATCTGGCGGATACTGGATTGTTTGTTACACTGATGTTTATAGATCGTCCGGTAACAGAAAATGATGTTTACGCAAAGCTGCTTTCTGATAAACTACCGGCGAATCTTGGATTTTTGTATGAAAATCTGGTTGCACAGATGATAGCAGCATCAGGAAGAGAACTTTACTATCACACATGGGAAAAAGCCGGCAGCACACATTATTATGAAGTTGATTTCCTGATTTCAGAGGGAAGTAAAGTCAATGCTTTTGAAATCAAGCCATTTTATTTAATGCCTTTTTTGATCAGGCATAAATCTGATTTTAAATATTAATTGAAGCCTGTAAAAATGAATGATATAAATATTAATGATAATTGTATAAATAATTCCAAGATTTCACAAAAAGTTCACAGAAAATTAGCACTCATCTATTGACAGTGCTAACAATCAGTGCTATAACATAGTCAGAACAAAGGAAGAGGGAACAAAAGAGAAAGAAAGATTCCCCGAGTTCCTTAATCTGTTAGTTCCAAAGAAACAAGGTTAATGAGCATATGAATATCCACAAAAAAGTGGACAGATAGAAAAGGAGAGATGACTTATGTTGATGCCTAGTATTTTTGGAGAGAGTTTATTTGATGATTTTGACAATTTAATGAATTTTTCATTCCCGGATGTTGATAGAACATTGTATGGCAAACATGCAAAGAATATGATGAAGACAGATGTTAAGGAGACAGACAATGGCTACGAAGTAGCAATTGATCTTCCAGGATTTAAGAAAGATGAACTTCATCTTGAGTTGAACGATGGATACCTGACTATCAGTGCCGAGAAGGGACTCGACAAGGATGAGAAGGATAAGAATGACAAATACATCAGACGTGAACGTTATGCAGGCAGCATGAGCCGAAGCTTTTATGTTGGTGAGAACATGAAAGAGGAAGATATTCATGCGAAATACGAAAACGGTATCCTGACATTGGACGTTCCGAAAGAACAGAAGAAAGCTGTTCCGGAAAAACGTTACATTGCAATTGAAGGATAAATAAAATGCCCGGTATCAATGGTGTAAAACCGTTGGTACCGGGCGTTTTTTCTATCTCGAAGCAATCAATTTACAGATTGGATTTCCCTTGGAAGAAAACTTTTCTTCATATTCCGTCATGACGTTTCCTTCGTTTAAGACAGGGTCATGGTGTAAGTCTCTGGTGTAAGCGTCTAATTTCCAGCCGGCTTCCGGAACTTCCTCTAATGAAAATGTGAAAAGATCCTGATTGTCAGTCTTAAATTCCAGATGTCCCTCTTTTTTCAAAATCTGGTCATAGCGCGCAAAAAACTGTCTGGAAGTGAGGCGTCTCTTGGCGTGGCGGTCTTTCGGCCAGGGATCGGAGAAGTTTAAGTAAATACGGTCGACTTCGTCTCTGGCGAAAACCTCTGCAACATCGGCAGCGTCCATGCAGATAAACTTAATATTAGGAAGCGGATTCTGCTCCATTTTCTGTAAAGCGCGTAAAAGAACGCTGGAGTAACGCTCAATTCCAATGTAATTAATGTCCGGGTGCAGGGCAGCCATATCCATGATAAAACGGCCTTTTCCCATGCCAATCTCGATATGAAGCGGCTGTGCTGTCTCGAAGCAGTCCTGCCAGTGACCTTTCTGCTCCTCTGGATTTTTGATGCAGTATTCACTATTTAAAATGGCGTCATCTGCGCCGGGAATATTTCTTAATCTCATAAAACAACCTTTCTAATGATGTAAACTAATATTTTTTCAAAATGTATTTTCGTTTTTTGCAGCAAATATATCTAAGCGCAAAACAATCAGTTACATTCTACAATAAAAAAACCCCAACTTTCAAGCACACATTGCATAATCTGACAAATTAATAAAGTCTTAAAATGATGAAAAGTGGTTGCATGTATTTTTTCCAACTATTATACTAATAATGTTGATAACGCGATCGCAATCTGCAAAAATTGTGTATACATGGGACGGATTGTGCGAAATTAATAGATTTACTATAGATTTGGAGTTTTTATGAAGTTTAAAAATAGATGGAAAAAGGCGGCATGCCTGCTTCTTACGATAGTTTCTACTGCCTGTCTTGGAAAAGTGGATGTCAAGGCGGCGGATTACTGGCCGGATGCGCCGGAAACACTCTCGCCGAGTGTTATTTTAATGGAAGAATCCACAGGTACGATCCTTTATGAGAAAAACAGTGATGAAGCGCATTATCCGGCGAGTATCACGAAGATCATGACAACGCTTTTAGCATTGGAAAATGGAAACTTAAGCGACATGGTTACATTTTCGGATGACGCGATCAATAATACAGAAGGTTCCGGGATCGCCAGAGATTATGGCGAGCAGATGACATTAGAGCAGTGCCTGTATGGTGTGATGTTAGAGTCGGCAAACGAATGTGCCTACGCTGTGGCAGAGCATGTGGGCGGCACAGTAGAGAATTTTGTGGATATGATGAATGCCAAGGCAAAAGAGTTGGGCTGTACCAACACACATTTTGCCAATCCACATGGTCTGCAGGACGAGAATCATTATACGACGGCACATGACATGGCGCTGATCGCACAGGCTGCTTATCAGAATGAGACATTCCGTATCATTATCGGGACGAAGATGTATACGATCCCTCCGACCAATAAGCATGCGGAGGAAACGGTGTTAAGAAATCATCACGATATGCTGTGCACCTACCACAATGCGAACCGTAAGTATTTATATCCGTACTGTGTCGGCGGAAAGACCGGATACACGGCGACGGCAAACAGCACGCTTGTGACTTACGCGGAAAAAGATGGTATGACTTTGATCTGTGTGGTAATGGACACGCAGTCACCGAATCAGTTTATTGATACGGTAAATTTATTTGATTATGCATTTGACAATTTTCAGGTGCTGAATGTAGCAGAAAATGATACGGATTACAGCGCAGAGACAACGGTGGATAATGGCAATCTGAACAATATTGAACCATTTGTGGAGCTTGATAAAGATGCCGTCATTGTTCTGCCGAAAACAGCAGAATTTTCAGATACCTCATCTTCTGTGGAATATAACGACAGTGATCCGGAGATTGCAGGAAGCATCACATATACTTATGCGGGAAGAAATGTAGGAAAAGCAGATATTAAGACAACCGGCGTGGTGGTAGAGGGCTACGCATTTGACAATGAGTCGACCGAGGAGGAGAAACAGGAAGCAGTCTCCACGGTGCAGGTGAAACCGATTGTTGTGGTTTTGCTCATTGTTGCAGTGATTTTGCTTGGTGTACTTTTATTTTTCTTAAAACGTTTTTACGATAATTACTATATTATCAAACACAACAGAGCCGTTCGTAGAGACAGAAAAGATCAGAGACGAAGAATCAGAAAAAAACGTAGAAGACGCAGAAGATGGAGATAAAGCATGTCGGAGTCATATGCAGTCAGTGAAAAAAGAGAGTTGTTGCTGGATAAGGTAAAAAAGTTTATTTTAGATAATGGCGGAATTGTAAAAAAGAGCCAGCTTGCAGAGCTGGGGATCGATTATCGCAGAATCCTTGATTTTGTGGAAAAAGGGGATATTCTGCGCATAAAAAACGGTTATTATGCAGTTCATCTCAGTGATTTTACGGAGGAGGAGCTTGTGGCAAAGCTGTTCCCGGACTGTGTGCTGAATCTCGAAAATGCGTTATATGCGTATGGCTATATCAAAAAGAAACCGTATGGCTGGCGGCTTGCGGTGGATAAGAATACTTCCAAATCACGTTTTAAAATGGATTATCCGAAGATCATTCCGATGTATGCAGAGCCGGAGACTTTGGAGCTTGGAGTGACAGAAATACAGCTTTCTGATGTGACAGTCCGGATTTTTGAGAAGGAAAGACTGATCTGTGAATGTTTAAAATACGAGGACAAGATGGATCGGGAAAGATTCAAAGAAGGACTGATGGCTTACATAAAAGATCCGAAGAAGGATATCGCAAAGCTGATGTATTATGCAAAAGAGCGTAAAGTCGCGAAAAAAGTTCAGAATATGATTGGAGTCTGGCTTTAATGGAACAGAACTTACTTACGAAAAAGCAGTTAAAAGAAAAAAGCATAGAATATCAAATTCCATTTGCAGATCTGCTGGAGGCATTTTTACAGGAGACACTGATGTTTCAGGTGCTGGAGACGGATTTCGCGAAGAATTTATGGCTGAAGAACAGGGATTGCTTTTGTCCGGATGCCTACAGAAAGGAGTGGCAGAAGCCACTTCATTTTGTATATGGGCAGGAAAACGGCGCAGCTTTACCGTCTCTGGATGAAAAATTGATCTCAGATTTTGCGGAGGAGATCTGTAGAAAAAGGGATAACCACATCCGCTGGAATTATGCATTGGAAAAAGAGGAAAGTGATTATCTGGTTTACATAACTGGAGAATGGGAAGAAATGAAAGTTCCGCTTACCATTCGCATCAGTCCTCTTGTTTATGACATGGTAAAACCGGAAAAACAGCAGTTACAGTCGGTGTTTTATGAAAAGAAGACGGCTTCTTATCTGCATTTCCCGGTGGAAACGTATCTGGCGGAGCAGATTTTTTCAATTATCAATTATCTGGAACTGATTCCGTCAATGGAGGCATACGATACCGTGTTTCATCTGTTGAAGCAGGAGCCGGTGGACGGACGGCATATTTATGAGACGATCGTTTTTCTTTGCAAAAAAGAGGAAACAGCGCCGCAGACGGAGCGGATAGAAATGCTTGCGTCTTACGAAGATTATACTTATATGAAGAAACGCTGGGAAAAGTATGCAAGAAAGCAGGGGAGAGAAAATGTTTCCTGGGAAACAGTATTGCGGCAGATTTTATCTTTTGTAAATCCAATCTGGGACGCGGTGTGCAGGGATGAGATTTTCTTTGGAGACTGGATGCCGGATCTTTCCCGCTATTTATAAGAGGCTGCCGCGGCAGCCTCTTTTGTGGGATATTTTTTAGTGAGCAAATGCATTTGCCCACAGATTATTTTTTATTGTCTGCTTAGATAGTCACGCAGAAATGCGACAATGTTTTTTAATTTTCCAAGGTCAAATACTGGCAGAGAGGTTTTCGGATGATAGGAAAAATCAGCAAAAACCGCGATTAAATCTTTTTCCTCACACAGAGGAGTCTCGGACCAGTCTTTTCGCAGGATTTCAATCTTGTTTGGCGCATCCGCACCAAAGTTTTCCGTCAGTACGAGGTCGGCACCGGAGAGAGAGGAAGACAGATTTTCCAGTGTCGGCTCAAAGTAAACATTTTTGAATACCACAGAGGAATCCTCTTTGATAAGGTGCACAACTTTCAATCCCTCGCGCTCTAATAAAGGAAGCAGACTTTCGATAAGAGGCGTCATGATCGTTCCCGGTTTTGCGACAAAGGAAATGACAGGTGTTGTATGCAGAAATAAATCTCTGGTGTCTTTGAAATACTCGATCAGTGCCTGGGAAGAGTTCGGATGATCGAGGCCGCTTAAAATGCGAAGAGCATGATAGTAATTATCCCTTGTGTCGAGATTATAGTACTGAATGTCGATCGGCGTTGGCGCAGATTCAGCGATCGAAGACTCGGACACATATTTTGTGCTGCATTTTTCGCGCAGCGTTTTGAACGTCAACTGGTGCAGCAGCAGGCATTTCCCAATGGTCGTGATGCAGTTTTTGGAATATGCAGCAGTCGCCGTTTCCAGATAGGAAGCTTTTCCCTCAAGTGTGCAGATATCTGCATCGCCAAGTTCCGAGAGCAGCGCAAGTCCTGTTTTTGGCTCTAAAAAAGGAGTGTCTACGGACATAAAGAAAGCGCAGTCCTCGTCGATCATAGACAGACCGGAAAAGATGCCGGACATTGGCCCCTGATTCGGATAGATATCCGGAATTTCCGTTACCGGAAGTTTTAAATGGGCGTAATCGCCCTTTATTTTCACCGAGAGATAGATTTTGGAAAAATACGGCTGAAATTTTTTCACTAAATATTCAATTAAGCAGCTATCTCCAAAAGGCAGGAGAGCTTTATCGGTTCCCATTCGTGTGCTGTTACCGCCACAGAGGATCACGAGCGCATTTTCCATGCTATACCTCCGAATTGTATATGTTAGATAATTGCGGAACTCAGATTCAGGTTATGAGTTTCGCAATTATTTAATATTGTGTGTCTTTAAGTGCATCTAAAATAATATATCATAATAGAAAAGACGTTGTAAAGTGTGTTATACTATACTAAAAACATCAGGAGCAGACTTACATGAAGTATTTGACAGATGAATTGAATGAGTATGCACAGTCGGATTATTATCCGTTTCATATGCCGGGGCACAAGAGAAAAAGTCTAGCATTTCCTAATCCGTATGAGATTGACATTACAGAGATCGATGGATTTGACAATCTGCATCATGCAACCGGCATTATAAAAGAGGCCCAGCAACGTGGGGCAGAGCTTTATGGCTCGAAACGCTGTTTTTTCCTTGTAAATGGAAGTACATGCGGTCTGCTGGCTGCGATCAGCGCGGCTACAAGGCGTGGCGACAAGGTGCTGGTTGCGAGAAATTGTCACAAAGCGGTGTACCATGCATTATATATGAATGAATTACAGACCGAATATCTGTATCCGTCCATTACAGAAAACGGAATTCAGGGGCAGATTACAGCGGAACAGGTGCAGGAATCGCTATATGAGAACCCGGATGCGGTCGCAGTGATCCTCACTTCCCCGACCTATGAGGGGATTGTGTTAGACGTGGCAAAGATTGCAGAGGTGTGTCATGAACATGAGATTCCGCTTATCGTGGATGAAGCCCATGGAGCTCATTTTGGATTCGGAGGCGGTTTCCCGGAAAATGCAGTAAAACTTGGAGCAGATGCGGTGATTATGAGTTTACATAAAACATTGCCGTCGTTTACCCAGACAGCCCTGCTTCACCTGACCTCTGACCGGATCGATGAAAAGCGGGTGGAACGGTATCTTTCCATTTATGAGACGAGTTCGCCGTCCTATATTTTTATGGCGGGAATGGATGCGTGCATCCGTCTGGTCACAGAAAACGGGCAGAAACTTTTTACGGATTACCGCATCCGGCTGACAGATTTTTATAAAAAAACAGCAGACTTAAAGTATCTGCACGTGATGCAGAATGAGGATTTGAGTATCGAGGAAGCCTGCGACCGGGATGACTCCAAGCTTGTGATTTTTGCAGACAAAGCCGGTATGACAGGGGAGGAGCTGCATCAGATCCTTTTGCAGAAATATCATTTGCAGATGGAAATGGTTTCCGGTTATTATGTGCTGGGAATGACAAGTCTGATGGACGAGGACGAAGGATTGGAGCGTCTGGCAGGCGCACTGCATGAGATCGATGCAAAGGCGCAGGAAGACATTTCAAATGGAAGCAAAATTTTGAATAATCTGCCGGATAATGGGACGTATCATTCCTTTATTGAGAAAATCTATCAGAAAAATCCGCGCGAGATGCAGATTTATCAGGCAGAGGAGCTTCCATATAAAGAGGTGTTCTTACAAGAGGCAGTGGGGCATATGTCCGCGGACACGATTTATCTGTATCCACCGGGAATTCCATTGATCGTACCGGGCGAGATTGTTACGAAGCGTCTGGCGGATAATATTGAGGAATGTTTATCGCTTGGACTGCGTGTGGAAGGAACTTCTGCAGTGCAGGAGCGAATACTAAAGATTGTATATTTTTAAAGACTATATTATACTAAATGAGGCAGGAAAAATGGGTAAAATATATTGTATCATGGGAAAAAGTTCCACGGGAAAAGATACCCTGTTTAAAAAGATACTTGGGGATGAACGTCTCGCGTTAAAGACCATTGTTCCGTACACGACAAGACCAATGCGTGCAGGGGAACAAAATGGCGTAGAATATTTTTTCTGTGATGAGGAAAAAGTGGAACAATTAGAGCGTGAGGGGCGTATTATCGAGCTTCGCGCCTACGATACGGTTCATGGAATCTGGAAGTATTTTACCGTGAATGATGACCAGATCGATCTGAAAAATCAGGATTATCTCATTATAGGAACGCTGGAATCCTATTTGAAGATACGCGATTACTTTGGAAAAGACAAGGTTGTGCCGATTTATATAGAGGTGGAGGACGGCGAGCGTTTGAGCCGGGCACTTTGCAGGGAGCGGATGCAGGAGAATCCGAAGTATGAGGAGCTGTGCCGCAGATTTCTTGCAGATGCCAAAGATTTTTCAGAGGAAAAATTAAAAGAAGCCGGAATCACGAGGAGATTTATCAATCAGGATTTGGATGAGACGGAGAAAGAAATCCGTGAGCTGATCGTTGAAGACAGATAAAAGAAAATTGAGGGCTGATTCCTGCAGACAGATAGAAAATCTGACGGTAAGCAGAGTAAGTACGGTTGCATGGAATCATTTTTGCAGCCGGAGGATGAATAGAAAGAAAGAAGGAAGGTGAGCATGGGTGGACATTAAAGTAAATAATATCGCACAGGTAACGCAGGTGCCGGATACCGTGACGACGGAAACAGGCGACGGAAGTTTCAAGTTTACGTTGGCAAGTGCAATCACCGATGCGGATCTTCAGGCAAAAGTAGATCTTTTAATGAATGATATCACGGCACAGGGAAACCGCATTGCACAGCATATGGATATCCGTGATATGAAAAAGTACCGCGGACTGATCAAGGATTTTTTGAACGAGGTCGTGTACCGTTCCCATAAGTTTTCGAGGGAGAACTTCTTAGACCGCAAGGGACGGCACAGGGTATACGGGCTGATCCGGCTGATCGATTCGAATCTGGATGAACTCGCAAGGGAGCTGGTGAAGGATGAAAAAGATCACATTGCGATCTTGAGCAGGATCGGTGAGATCCGTGGACTGTTGCTGGATATACTGACTTAGGAGACAGGACATACAGGCTGCCGGAACAAAGAGAATGTAACAGCGTAAGTTTTTTTGATATCAGAAGTGGAGCATCATATGGCAGGATTTAAAGATATTATCGGACATGAGCAGATTATAGAGCATTTACAGAATGCAATTGAAATGGATAAAGTATCCCATGCATATATCATCAACGGACCGGACAAATCGGGAAAAATGATGCTGGCAGAGGCTTTTGCAATGGCTTTGCAGTGTGAAAAGCATGGCAAAGAGGCATGCATGGAGTGCCATTCCTGCAAACAGGCATTGGGACATAACCAGCCGGATATTATTTATGTAAACCATGAGAAGCCAAATACAATTTCCGTGGATGATATCCGTACACAGGTAAATAATGATATTGATGTGAAGCCTTACAGCAGTGATCACAAGATTTACATTATCGATGAGGCGGAAAAGATGAACCAGCAGGCGCAGAATGCACTGCTTAAGACAATCGAGGAGCCGCCGGCATATGCGATCATCATGCTTTTGACGACAAATGCGGACACATTTTTACCGACAATTTTATCGAGATGTGTTACGCTTAATATTAAGGTAGTGCTGGACGAGAAAATCAAAAAATTCCTTATGGAAAAATATCAGATCCCGGACTATCAGGCAGATGTCTGCGTGGCATTCGCGCAGGGAAATGTCGGAAAGGCAATCCAGCTTGCATCATCGGACGATTTTAACGAGATGAAGGCGAGCGCGCTGCAATTGATGAAACGTCTCGATGACATTGAACTTTACGAGATGGCAGCAGCCGTCAAGCAGATTGCAGATTACAAATTGGAAATCAACGATTACTTTGATCTGATGATGATCTGGTATCGTGATGTATTATATTTTAAAGCAACAGGTGACGTAAATGGCCTTATTTTTAAGGATGAGGTCTACGACATAAAAAGACAGGCAGAAAAAAGCTCTTACAATGGAATCAACAGTATTTTGGAAGCTTTGCGCAAAGCCCAGATCCGTCTGGACGCAAACGTAAACTTTGATCTGGTAATTGAGTTATTACTGCTGACAATTAAGGAGAACTAGAATGGTAAAAGTAGTAGGAATCCGTTTCCGGAATGCAGGTAAAATATACTATTTCGGACCTGGAAAGTTACAGTTAAAAGCAGGTATGCACGCGATCGTGGAGACCGCGCGCGGCGTTGAAATGGGAACTGTCATGACAGATCCAAGGGAAGTGTCCGAGGAGAGCGTCATCCAGCCATTGAAGCCGGTCATCCGCATTGCAACCGAGCAGGATGAAAAACAGGCAGAAAAGAACCGCGAAAAGGAAAAAGAGGCATTTAAGATCTGTCTGGAGAAAATCGCAAAACACAAACTGGATATGAAGCTTGTGGAGGCAGAGTACACATTTGATAATAATAAGCTGTTATTCTATTTTACAGCGGACGGAAGAATTGATTTCCGTGAACTGGTAAAAGATCTTGCAGCAGTATTCCGCACCCGAATCGAATTACGCCAGATCGGTGTCCGTGATGAAACGAAGATCATGGGTGGATATGGAATCTGTGGACGTGAATTGTGCTGTCACACATTCCTTTCCGAGTTTGCACCGGTTTCTATTAAAATGGCAAAGGAACAGAATCTATCGTTAAACCCGACCAAGATTTCCGGTGTATGCGGCAGACTGATGTGCTGTCTGAAAAACGAGGAGGAAACATACGAATACTTGAACAGCCGCCTTCCAAATGTCGGCGATTCTGTCACAACAGATGACGGTTTAAAGGGCGAAGTTTCTTCTGTAAATGTGCTCCGCCAGCTTGTAAAAGTACTGGTAGAGGTTAATGACGAGAAAGAACTGCGTGAATATCAGGCAAATCAGTTGAAGTTCAAGCCAAAACGCCGCAGAGATGTAAAACTCACTGCCGAGGAAATGAAAGAACTGGCTGCATTAGAGGACCGTGGAGGAAAGTCGAAGATTGATGATGCAAAATAATCTGGTTCATGAAGGAGAGCGTTTGGACGAGTTACAGCGCAATGGATATGCGATCATCCAGGACCCTGCGCGTTTCTGTTTTGGAATGGACGCTGTGCTGCTTTCCGGTTTTGCCAGAGCGAAGGCTGGGGAGAAGGTGTTAGACCTTGGAACCGGCACTGGAATTATTCCGATTTTAATGGAAGCAAAAACGGATGCAACTGATTTTACAGCGTTAGAGATTCAGGAAGAAAGCGCAGATATGGCGAGGCGCAGTGTCGCATATAATCATCTCGAAGAGAGGATTAAAGTAGTCACAGGAGATATCAAGGATGCTTCAAATATTTTTGGAGCATCTTCTTTTCATGTCATAACGACAAATCCGCCTTATATGATCGGCACGCATGGGGAAAACTCTCCGTCCACAGCAAAGGCGATCGCAAGGCACGAAGTGTTGTGCACGCTGGATGATATTTTGCGTGAGAGCGCCAGACTGCTTATGCCGGGAGGCAGATTTTATATGGTACACCGCCCTTTTAGACTGGCGGAAATCATGAGTAAAATGGTAGAATATAAGATAGAACCGAAACGCATGCGGCTTGTGTATCCTTATATCGATAAAGAGCCAAATATGGTGCTGATCGAGGGACTGCGCGGGGGAAAATCCCGCGTGACAGTGGAAAAACCGCTCATTGTATACAAGGAGCAGGGTGTGTATACGGATGAGATTTATGATATTTATGGATATTGATTGGTAATACGAAACTCAATACGGCGTGTGAAGATTGTGATAAAATAACAAAATTTTCGAAGACACGCTTTCGCTACGTGTCGCTCGCAGCGGTACTAACATGCCAGCCACAGCAAGTTGCTATGTCTGCCATGCAAGAACCGGCGGCTCCCCAGTGTCTTCTCAAGCTTTTGTTATTTTAGCACAATTAAATCTACGGCATGAGAGTTTCGTAATTATCAGTTTATAAGTCTGGTAAACAAGGAGGCTAAATCCTCTGCTCCTGCAAGAGCAGTCGCATTTTGCTTCGCAAAACAAGGAGGATTATATGTTTAATAGGATAACACTTGGACCGATTACAATTTATATGTATGGTTTGATGATCGCGATTGGATTTGCATCGGCGCTGTTTATGTGCAATTACCGTGGTAAGAAGAGGGGCTTAAGTGAAGATACGATTTTTGGTATTTTCTTATGTGCGCTGTTTGGGGGAATGGTTGGCTGCCGGTTGCTTTATTATATTGTAGAACTTCCGGCAATTATGGAAGATCCGTCTATTTTATGGGATTTCAAAAACGGATACGTTGTTTATGGTGGAATTATCGGTGGGATTGTGACAAGTTATGTCTATTGCCGCATCAAAAAAGAAAATTTTATCTCTTATTTTGATCTTGTGATGCCTGCAGTTTCCATGGCACAAGGATTTGGGCGTATTGGATGTTTTTGTGCCGGCTGCTGCTATGGAAGAGAGACACATGCGTGGTATGGCATTACCTTTACACATTCTGATTTTGCACCGAATGGTGTCAGTCTGATTCCGACACAGCTTATTTCTTCCGCTGGCGACTTTCTGTTTTGCGGTTTGCTTCTTTGGTATGCATCTAAGAATCCAAAGCCGGGCAGAGTGGCAGCAGCGTATCTGGTACTTTACGGAATCGGAAGATTTTTGATTGAATTTTTGCGTGATGATTATCGTGGAAGCATTGGAATTTTTTCTACATCGCAGATTATTTCATTTGGAATCGTAGCACTTGGAATTGCGCTTTATTTTGTGATTCCGAAGGTGACAGAGAAGAAAGCAGCGTAGAACCATTCAAACATTATTGTTGAACTGGAAACAATACAGGAAGGAAACATTCATGGCAGGAAAGTTATATTTGTGCGCAACACCGATTGGAAATCTTGAGGATATTACCTATAGAGTGCTTCGCACTTTAAAAGAGGTCGACCTGATTGCGGCAGAGGATACGAGAAATTCGATTAAGCTGCTCAATCATTTTGAGATAAAAACTCCGATGACAAGCTATCATGAATTTAATAAGATCGACAAAGCGTACCAATTAGTGGATAAGCTTCGGGAAGGAAAAAACATAGCTTTGATCACGGACGCAGGAACACCCGGCATCTCTGATCCGGGGGAAGATTTAGTGCGCATCTGCTATGAGGAAGGAATTGAAGTGACATCCCTTCCAGGTCCGGCAGCCTGCATCACGGCGCTTACGATGTCGGGACTTCCAACGAGAAGATTTGCGTTTGAGGCTTTTTTGCCAAGAGATAAGAAGGAGCGGGCGCTCGTTTTAAATAGTCTTGCAAATGAAACAAGAACGATTATTGTATATGAGGCACCGCATCATCTTGTAAAAACGTTAGAAGAATTGGAAAGTGTCCTTGGAAGCGACAGAAAATTAACAATCTGTCGGGAACTGACGAAGCGCTATGAAGAAAAAATGCAGACTACATTAGGCGACAGTCTCCGTTATTATGAGGAAAATGAGCCTCGTGGCGAGTATGTCCTTGTTTTGCAGGGAAGAAGTTTTGAGGAGCTTGCCGAGGAGGAGAAAAAAAGCTGGGAATCCATGACATTAGAGGAACATATGCAGGTATATGAGAGTCAGGGCATTGCACGGAAAGAGGCAATGAAACTCGTGGCAAAAGACCGTGGGATCAGTAAGAGGGATGTGTATCAGGCATTGCTTTCGTAGGAGGTGAAAATTCAATGACTACAGAACAGATAAAAGAGGCAATATTGGGATTGATAGATGAATATCATATTTCTAAAGTAATATTGTTTGGTTCAAGAGCAAATGGCACAAACCGTGAAAATAGTGACGTGGATTTGATTATAGAATTTTCGAAGCCGGTTTCGTTGCTTACATTGTCGGCAATTACATGCAAATTGGTATAGATATGCTTGGGACAACGGATTTAGAGACATTTCTTACAAATGAAATGTTGAAGCGGGCATTGGGGATGGAAGACGTTTATATGACAGTTCACGAAGAATATCCAGTTTTAATGCAACAGTTACAGAATATTTTGAAAAAAGAGACAGAATAAGTGATAGGAAAAAAAGAAACAAAAAAATACAAAATGAAAAAGATACCAATGATATTGCTTGCTATGTTCACGTTATCCGGTTGTGACAGGCAGGAAATGATCTACAGTTTCAACCATGTAGAGGAAGCTTCTGTGGATAACGAAGCCGAAAATACAGAAAGCGTGGATAACATTCAGACAGCACCAGAACAGGCTGTGGAAATTGCAACCGAGGAGCCGGAAATCTCAGATGTGTATTCAGGTCCGACTGTGACACTTACCATGGTCGGGGATGTTCTGCTTCACACTCCGGTGGAGGAAAGCTGTCAGGCAGAGGATGGCTCTTATGATTTTTCCAGTCTTTTTGTCAATGTGAAAGACGACGTTCAGGCGGCGGATATTGCAATTGTCAATCAGGAAGTTATCATTGGCGGAGAGGAGCTGGGGGTATCCGGTTATCCGAGCTTTAATGCGCCTTATGAGGCAGCGGACGTACTGGTGGATACCGGGTTTGACGTTGTACTGCATGCGACAAACCACGCAATGGATCAGGGAAAAAAGGGTGTTACAAACTGTCTTGCCAATTGGGAGAAAAAATATCCACAGATTACGATTTCAGGCATCAATAAAAGTCAGGAAGCGCAGGATACTGTCACTATTCTGGAGCAGAATGGTATCCGGATCGCCATATTAAATTATACCTATGGTCTGAATGGAATATCACTGCCGTCGGATATGCCATATGCAGTAAATCTTTTAGATGAGGAAAAAGTCGTAAGTGACATTGCATCCGCTAAAGAACAGGCAGATTTTGTTGTAGTGTGCCCGCATTGGGGAACAGAATACAGCTTGCAGCCAGACAGCATGCAGAAAAAATGGACAGAGATTTTTGTTCAAAATGGTGTAGATCTGGTAATCGGAACGCATCCTCATGTGATCGAGCCTGTTGAGTGGGTGACGGATGAGACAACCGGAAACCAGACACTCGTTTACTATTCACTTGGGAATTATGTAAACTGGACTTCGAGCAGTGGAGATGGGATTGCTGACCGCATGGTCGGTGGCATGGCGGAAGTCACAATCGGACTGGATGAAAATGGTGAGGGCTTTATTACAGACTATGGCGTGAATGCTCTTGTAACACAGGTTGAACCGGGCTATGGTGGAGTGACCACTTATTTTCTGCGCGATTATACAGATGAAATGGCGCAGAAAAATGCGATTATCAGTCAGGATGCTAATTTTTCCAGAGAATATTGTACCAAGTTGTGCACGGATATCTGGGGCGATTTGTGGGAGTGATCTTGGAAAGAAACAAATTTATAGTCAATATGCCAACAGTGTGATACAATGAGCGAAAGAGAGGAAAATGGTGAGCAAATGCGGTTATTAATTGACAAAACAGATCTTGAGCTGCTATTGGAGAAAAAAAGAGAATATATCGGAAAAAAGGTAACGATTGATACTATTATTGCAGGCGTATCGTTTTTACTTTCTGCATTTACAGCCAGTTACAATGACATATTGGGTATTTCTGGAATTGTATTAAAAACTATATTTTGTGTAATTGGAATGGCATATATTATAAAAATAATATTTGACATTATAGATATGTATAAAAATAAATATGACCATAACATATTAGCTCAAGATATTATTTCTTTAAATAAAATTCAACATAATCATTCACTTATTGCCATAAAAGATACTTTCGATAATGAGTCGCAACGTTTTCTTGTATACGATGATGAAAGATGGGACTGTAAATTATTTTTGAATTATAAAACATCGGATTATGATAATGAAGCATATATGACAGAGAATATTTCAGCAGATTTAGGTATAGCTAAAAGAAATATATCATGTAAATATATTACTTCAAAAGTGCAGGAAAAGTATTCTGTAAGTCATAACGAAAACAGAATTTATAATCATCGGTTATATGAAGTGACTATTCATAAATTTCCAGAGATAATGAAAAAAGCAGACTTTGTCGTAAATGGAAAGCATTATTATTGGATGACCATTGAAGAAATGGAAAAAGACAAACGTATTATGAGTGTAAACATGGATGTTGTTGATTTTGTAAAGGAAAATTTATAAAAAATCATTTATCCACAGATATGAGGAAAAAAGAAATTGATTTCCACATATCTGTGGATTTTTTCTTGACAAATTGGTCTAATGTTTGTAGACTAAAAATAACAAGTCTACAAACATTAGACCAAGGAGGCGGCAATGGAGGAATTAAGATTAGGAATAGTAGAATCGCAGTTTGCAGAAATTATATGGAGCAGCGAACCGCTCCCATCCGGTGAACTGGTGAAATTATGTGAGCAAAAACTTGGTTGGAAAAAGTCAACGACCTACACGGTTTTAAAGAGGCTGTGTGAGCGGGGAATCTTTCAAAACGAAAAAGGAATGGTTTCCGCAAGAATGACGAAAGAGGAATACGACGCTGCCCAGAGTGAAAAATTTGTGGAGGAAAACTTTGGAGGTTCCCTTCCGGCATTTCTGGCAGCGTTCACAACGAGAAAAAAATTAAATAAATCAGAGGTGGACGAGATAAAGAAAATGATCGACGATATTGGAAAGGAGGGCTGAAAATGTCAGGACTCTTTTTAAAATTATTGAACATGAGTATATCTGCCAGCGTGCTGATTGTGGTTGTGGTGCTGGCACGCTGCCTGCTGAGGAGATCGCCGAAGTGGATTCACTGTATCTTGTGGGCGCTGGTTGGAATCCGGCTGCTGTGCCCATTTCAATTAGAGACGACATTTAGCCTCGCACCAAACGCACAGGTTGTAAGCATTGAAGCAGGTGCAGTAACATCGCAGGCTCCGACAGAAATGCCGGCTTTAGACAACACAGCAAACCGGTATCTTGCAAAATATTATTTGGAGGGTATCACAGTTCCGGAGCAGGAGACGGCGCAAAACCCGATGAATCTGATTGCATCTATCTGGTTATGCGGTGTGGCGGTTTTGCTCGTATATGCAGCAGTCAGTTACGTACATATCCGCAGGAAAGTGAGAGAATCCGTCCACATAGAGGGAAATATCTATATTTGTGACAGAATCCAGACACCATTTATTTTTGGAGTGTTAAATCCTCGGATATATCTTCCATCATCGTTAAAAGAAGTTCAGATAAAAAATGTCGTGGCACATGAAAAAGCGCATATCAGGCGTCTGGATTATCTGTGGAAACCAATTGGTTATGTGCTGTTTGCAGTATATTGGTTCAATCCGTTCTGCTGGCTGGCGTACATTCTGTTTTGCCGGGACATTGAGATGGCATGTGATGAGCGTGTGATAAAGGACTGGAGTGCAGAGCAGAAAAAAGAGTATTCACTTGTCCTGCTTTCGTTCCATGTGCCGGGAAAAATGATCACCGTCTGCCCGTTAGCATTTGGAGAAGTGGGTGTGAAACAGAGAGTAAAGGGAATCCTGAATTTTAAAAAGCCGACCTTCTGGCTGATTGCAGCAGCATTGCTTTTCTGTGTGATAATAGGAGCACTTTTTCTTACCAATCCGAAAAAGAACGATAATGTGGAAGAAAATATTGCAACCGAATTATCAGAAAGCAGTCTGACTGACCAAACGTTAAACACAGAGAAGGATTCTTTGGCTGATCAGGAATCAGAACTAAATGCCTTATTAAAAAAGCAGTCCGATGCGATTCGGGCACAACAACAAAGTTTCTTACAAACCTGGGCGGATGCATTTTGTGACAGGGACGGAGCAGCGATTGACAGTTTGTGCATGGATGGAGCAAGAAAAAAAATGATGAAGGAGCAGCTGCTTGTGATCGACGAAGGAGATATCATCTTTGGATGGTCAAGCCCGTGGCCAATGTGGGATACGTCGGATGAAAATTCGAAGGGGTATACGATCACGACCTCCTATGATGGAAAAAACACAGCAGAGATTTTGTACTATGCATGGACATCTGATCCACATGTTACGGTGTGGAAAGAAGATATTACGTTTGAGGAGAGAGATGGAAGTTATAAAGTGACGGATGAGAATATCCGTTTTCTGGATTATATTGTATCAGGAACGGAATTTGATGAGGCATATCCGCAAATTAATGGCACGCCAATGGATTACACGGTCAATGGCATGTATGATGCATTGGTTATGAACAGTCTGCTTTCCAGTTCTATGTTATATCAGAATCTAAAGGATCCGGTATTGGCTGCAAAGTATCTGTTGAATCTGCTGGATAACGAAAACAAAGTACAAGTGGAGGCGTTGCAGGACGGCTCGAAAGAAGGCATCAATATAAAAATCACTTTTACCGAGGACGGCGCAGAGCGGTTTGTAAAAATGATCCAGCCTGACAGCGAGGATGGAATCTGGGTTCCGCAGGATTATGAATAAATAACCGGAGTTTAACTTATGAACTGCCGCCTGTGAGTGGTGTTACGGATTTCCTAAGGTTATGTTGTATTGCATGCCAACAAAGTATTTATAA
>OGGF01000353.1_pt1 | contig 31291 bp, 40 predicted proteins | sample 1571211 | NCBI WGS metagenome assembly OGGF01 (sample SAMEA2582020, study PRJEB24529) | metagenome | biome: Human gut stool | place: China | collected 2011 | reverse complement strand
TGGTACCCGGAGCGGGACTTGAACCCGCACAGCGCGAACGCCGAGGGATTTTAAAAACTATCAATGAGCCTTATAAATCATAACATTATGACTTATAAGGCGTTTACTTGTGGTGATATGCGGTGATATCGGGTGATGACTGGTATTTTGCTGCCACTATTTAGAGAGTAAGTTGTAGCTGATCCTCTCCATTGTGACTTCGTGGAAAAGCTTCTTGTGGCACCATCGCGCCGGGCGCTGGCTGGGTCTGATTTAGTGAACCGTCTATTTCCGTCATGCTGGTGAAACAGTACCCGCATAACATGTTTTGACACTGGTGATAGCTGCGCCGTACAAGCAAACTCAGCTCAACGCTGGTTCTGGTTTTTGCTATAGCACGGCAGCGAGGACAGCGCATTGCCATACGCGGGCCTCCTTTCAGGACTGGTTAATATCAACGCAAGTATAACGCTTAAGACGTTGAATCGTCACTCTCCGCTGTCCAGTCGTCGATTTTTACTTCCAGTTCCAGCGACGTGGTAAACCCTCCCCCGCCAACATCGTGAACGCACCGTGTTATCGTCCAGCTTCCACTGTCGATCGTGGACTTAAACCCATAAACACTGGCTGGCTGTTCCGGGTACAAATCCGCGCGCCCACGCGCCAGGGTGATGCTGAACGTAGCCGCCCCGCGCTGCAACTCCCGCCACTTAGCCGCTGCGGCACGCTTTGCCGCCTTTTCCGTCTTGAAGGTTTTACGGATAACAAAAACGTTGCCTTCGGCCCCGGCCAGATAATCCCCTTCTTTTTTGCTTGATGCGGGTTCTTTCTTTTTGGCCTGGCTGGTTCGTCGCCTGCGGGTGGTTTTCTTCACGGTAGTGGATGGTTTCTTGCCAAAGTTGAGATCAAGCCAGTATGCAGTTACGCCCGTGTACGCGTCGCGGTCAGCTACGTTAAATCGATGTTTATCACCGCTTGACCGGACTATCTCGATCACCGGCAGCGGCTTGCCGCTCTGCGTTACTCCCTTGCCCGGCGTGATAAACAGAAGCATACCGTTTTTAATGGTTGCCACCGCGCCCAGCATTTCGGCCATGCGCGTTAAGAAGCTGATATCTGATTCACTCGTCTGATCGGCGTGATCTATCTCAATCTTCGCCAGTTCTTCGCTGACGCCCGCACGCAGATCGTAACGGCTGGCAATGCTGGCAACCACATCCCCCACGGTAATATCGTGCCAGCTATATTCCCTCTTCACGTTAAAGGTATCGCGGAAATCTGCGCTTCTGGCACTGATCGTTAGCTGGTCAGGCGGGCCAGAGTGTCCGATCTCGTCAACCGTATACACGCCCTTAAAAACCAATGGATCATTATCCCAGCCCAGCGCCACCGATATCTTTGCGCCGCGTGATGGTAAGGCTACCTGCCCGTCTGCATCATCCAGAGTCAGATCCAGCGTGTCCGCTTCAAAGCCCCGGTTATCTGTCAGGGAAAGGGAGATCAGCCGGTTATCCAGCGCCGTAAGCTGCTTACCTTCAATCTCAATACTGAACGCCGGGCGCGGCGAATATCGGTTTTCTGTCGTGTCCATATCAACCCCTTCATCATGATGGGGTACATCGTCGCCACGCGCGCGCGCATGAACAACGCCCCGTCATTGTTGCAGGTTGCTGACAACCCTTATCCATCGCATCGGCCCGCCATTGCCGCAATGATATTCGCAGTCATTAAACTGGCGAGGCAAATACATGGCCACTAACTACCATCACGGTGTAACCGTCACGGAAACCACCGACCTTAGCACGATGATCACCGACATTGATTCGGCGGTGATCGGCGTTGTCTGCACCGCTGATGATGCGGACGAAACAGCGTTCCCGCTGGATACCCCTGTACTGATTACCCGCGTGGCTAACATGCTGGGCAAGGCAGGTAAAACCGGCACCCTGTTTACCACCCTGAAAGCGATTTCAGACCAGACCAGCCCGCAAACCATTGTGATCCGCGTTGCTGATGCTGCAAATATCGAACCGCCAGAAGGCGGCACCGCACAGACCCAGGATCAACTGGTTATTGGCGGCACCGATGCAAACGGGCGCTTTACCGGCATGTACGCGCTGCTGTCTGCCGAAATGCGCGTAGGTGTGCGCCCGCGTGTACTGGCTGTTCCAGGGCTTGATACGGAAGCGGTAGCCGCACAACTCGGCGTCATTGCCGAAAAGCTGCGCGCGTTTGCTTACGTGGCAGCGAACGGTTGCAACACAATCGCCGAAGTGAAGGAATACCGCGAGCAATTCTCCCAGCGTGAAATGATGGTTATCTGGCCTAATTTCATCTGCTACGACACCAACGCCGGGGCTAATGCCACCGTGCCCGTGGGTGCCCATGCTGTTGGGATGCGAGCCAAAATCGACGCAACGCAGGGCTGGCATAAAACCATTTCCAACGTGCCCGTTAATAACGTGCTGGGGATGGATCGGGATATCTATTTCACGTTGCAGGGCACCGATACCGACGCCGACGAACTGAACGCAGCAGGCGTTACCACGCTGATCAAGCAGGACGGCTACCGCATCTGGGGATCGCTTACCTGCGACGCGGAAACTTATATCTTCGAAAGCTATACCCGAACCGCGCAGATAGTTGCGGATACCGTCGCCGAAGCCCATTTCGCCTATGTTGATAAACCGCTTACCCCGTCGCTGGTAAAGGACATTGTGGACGGCATCAATAAGAAGCTGACCTCATACGTGACGGCTGGCAAGCTGCTGGGCGCCCGCTGCTGGTATGACCCGGAACCGAATACCTCGGAAACCCTGCGCAATGGTCAACTGACCATTAAGTACAACTACACCCCTGTTCCACCGCTGGAAAATCTCAGCCTGGTACAGGAGTTCACCGACGAATATTTCGCTACGTTTTCCAGCGCAGTGAATAACTAACCGGGGGCGCTTATGGCACTGCCTAAGAAACTCAAATATTTCAATATGTTCTTTGACGGGGATAACTACTTCGGCATGGTGCCGGAAATCACCCCCGCCAAACTCACCAAAAAAACGGAAGACTACCAGGCGGGTGGTATGCCGGGCTCGGTTGCGGTGGATCTTGGCTTCGACGCTGGCGCCCTGGATATGGATATCACGCTTGGCGGTCTGGATGCCGGATTGCTGAAAAAATGGGGCGTTACCACTGCGGACGGGATGCAAACACGTTTTGCTGGCTCCTATCAGGACGACGCAACCGGCGACGCTGTACCGTGCGAAATCCAGACGCGTGGCCGCTTCACTGAACTGGATCCCGGTTCGGCAAAAGTCGGGGATGACACTTCGCATAAGTACACCCTGAAAAACACCTATTACAAGCTGACCATCAACGGCGAAGAGATCATCGAAGTTGATGTGCTCAACATGATCTACAAAGTTGCCGGTGTGGATGTGCTGGAAAAACACCGCGCTAACATCGGCCTATAAGGAAACCCGGCACCATGAGCAAGACCAAAGAAAACACCGTTATTCTTACCGCCCCTATTACGCGCGGTAAGACCAAAATCACCGAAGTGGCGATCACTTCCGTGCTTAAACAGGCTGGATCACTGCGCGGCTTAAAAGCCTATGACGTGCTGACTTCCAACTATGACGCGCTGGTTATTCTGCTGCCCCGCGTTACCGCTCCGGCACTAACCGCCGATGAGATTGCCCGTATGGATACTTGGGATTTTTGCCAGCTAGCCAACGCGGTGGTTGATTTTTTGCAACCCTCTTCGGATCTGACCGCGACGGATACGGGCAACGAATCATCCGATGCCCCTGCGAACGCATAGAAGACCTGATGGCAGATATCGCCGTCATATTCCACTGGCGGCCGGTAGAGATGGACGCCATGACGGTACAGGAAATACTGTTATGGCGTGATCAGGCGGCTGCGCGCAGTGGTGGAGATAACTAAATGGCAGACCGCAATTTAAATATCAGGGTGGCATTCAGCGCCCTGAATAATATGTCCCGCCCTGTCAACGCGGCGCGCCAGAGTGCCGCCGCGTTGGCGTCTCAAATCAACCAGACTAAAACCAGCATTAAAGGGCTTGAGCGTCAGGCAACCAGCTTTGACCGCCTCACCGCAGCCAATAAAAAAACCACCGAACAACTGGCCCAGGCGAAAGAACAGGCCCGGCAAATGGCGGCGGCTTATGGCCCGTTACGCCAGCGCAGCGCCGAACAGGTTGCCGCCCTCAATCAGCAACGTGCAGCCATTCGCCAGTTAACCCAGCAGCAGAAAGGCGAGCAGACGCAGCTTAACCAGTTGCGGGCCAGCTTCTACAGCGAAGGCATTGCGATCAGCAGCGCCAGCCGGGCGACGGAACAGATCAACCAGCGCACCGCGCAATACAACCGCCAGCTTGCCGAACAGCAGCGACGGCTTGACGCTGTTAACCAGGCGCAGGCCCGTTACAGCCGCGCCAAAGAAACCGGCGAAAAGATGATGAGCGGGGGGATGAAAAGCGCCGCAGTAGGGGCGGCAACCCTAGCACCTGTCGCCGCTGCGGTTAAATCCTACAGCAGCCTTGAAGACGCCATGAAAGGCGTAGCCAAACAGGTAAACGGCTTGCGTGACGACAGCGGCAACCGCACCCCGCAATATGAAGAAATGCAGCGGGCGATCATGGATGCCAGCGAAAAGCTGCCAATGGCAAACGGTGCTGTTGACTATGCCGCACTGGTCGAAGGCGGCGCACGTATGGGCGTAGCAAACATCGATGATCCGTGGGAAAAACAAAAAGCCGATCTGCTGTCTTTCGCCAGCATGGCGGCAAAGGCTTCTGTTGCCTTTGAACTTCCCGCCGACCAGCTTTCTGAAAGTCTCGGTAAGATTGCCGGGCTGTATAAAATCCCTACCCAGAATATTGAACAGTTAGGCGACGCCATAAACTACCTGGACGATAACGCGAAGTCGAAAGGCTCCGATATTATCGACGTGCTCCAGCGCGTTGGCGGACTTGCCAGCCAACTGGATTACAAGCAAGCCGCCGCGCTGGGTTCCACCTTTCTGACGCTCGGCACCCCTGCCGAAGTTGCCGCCAGCGCCACCAATGCAATGGTGCGCGAACTCTCAATCGCTACGGTTCAGGGCAAAAACTTTATGCAGGGTCTGGACGCCCTCGGCCTCAGCGCCGAAAAAGTTCAGAAGAGCATGTCAGTGGACGCGATGGGCACAATCATTTCAGTGCTGGAAGCGTCCAAAAAACTGGCCCCGGATCAGCAGGTAGCCAACCTTACCCAGATTTTCGGCAAAGAGTTCGGCGATGATGCGCAGAAACTTGCGAACAATCTGCCCGAACTACGCCGCCAGATAGAACTGACGCAGGGCGCAGCCGCTAAAGGATCCATGAATCGGGAATCGGATATCAACAAAGCTTCCCTTTCTGCTCAGTGGCAACTGACCAAAACCGGCGCGGTTAACGCATTCAGTTCAGCAGGGGAAACGCTCCGCGAACCGCTGATGGATATCATGCTTACTGTCAGTAAGGTGGTTGGCAGCGTCCGCCGCTGGGCTGAGGCAAACCCGGCGTTGGTTGGTTCAATCATGAAAGTCACCGCAGCCATAGGCGCGTTGCTGGTTGTCGTGGGCGGTCTGATGCTGTCCATTGGTGCGGTACTCGGCCCAATGGCACTTGTTCGCCTCAGCTTCACCACGTTGGCCGGGGAAGGAGGAATAGCGCGGCTGACTGGCGGCGTAATGCGCCTGGGTGGTGCGTTCCAGTGGCTTGCTGGCTCGCCTATGCAGGCATTGTTAAGCGCCGGTCGCATGGTATTCGGCCCGCTTATCACGCTACTGGCTGGCATTTCTGCGCCCGTCTGGGGGCTGATTGCTCTCTTTTCTGCGGCAGCTGTGGCCGTCATTAAATTCTGGCAACCGATTAAGGCATTTTTCAGCGGGTTCTTTACCGGGCTGATGGCTGGCCTTCAACCTATCACGCAGGCATTTAACGCCGTATTTGCACCGCTGGCCCCGATTTTTGACAGTATCGGCAACGCGATCAGCGGCGTCTGGGAGTGGTTTACCAAACTGCTGGAACCGATCCAGTTTTCCAGCGAAGCGCTGGCATCCTGTACCAGTGCAGGGGAAACATTCGGCAAGGTGGTAGGGGGTGCAATCAGCGCGCTGACTCTTCCCATTCAGTCCGTAGCCAAAGGGCTGGGCTGGATTCTGGAAAAGCTTGGCGCCATTCCCGACGCAGCGAAAGCAGCGCAGCAGGTTGCGCAGCAAATGACGCCGGAAGCGGTCAACAATCTGGCAGACCGGGTTAACGCCTTTTCCGGTGACGTGCAGGCAGTCGCGAAGGAAAGCAAAAAAGCCGAAGAGAAAAAGAAAACCGATGAGCAGAAGAAACAGGACAACCTGATTAACTCGCTCAAAGGCCCGGCCAACATCGTGCCGAAGATGAGCAGTAGCTTGGACAAAATCGCCACCAATACCACGGAGAAGAAAGACGGCCCCGGCGAAATTGTCTTCAAGAATAAGCAGCCCTATATCCCGATCCGTGGCGGATATTCGGAACCTCTTAAGCAGGCACAGCGCCAGCTACCATCCCTTACCGATTGGGTGACGCAGCAGGCCGGATCGCTGATCGCTTCCGTTACCCCCTGGCAGGTTGAGAAGCCCGCCGCCCGGGTGCCCGTTTCGGCGTCGCCGTCTGCGGCCTCCGTCGCTGCGCTGATGCCTGCACCGGGTGGCGATGTATATAACCTTAACTTCGACTTTAGCGGCCAGAAACTGGATGAAGAAACCATTATCAGGCGCGTGCGCGAAGAACTTGCGTTAGCGAAGCAGCAGGCCGACCGGCGCAAGCGTTCCCAACTGACCGATCACGTCTAAGGGCAATATCATGATGATGATTCTGGGGATGTTCCCCTTTTCACTGCAAACCACGCCTTACCAGAGTGCGAATAAAACCAACTCCTGGCGGCACGTCAAAAACGATCGCGTGGGGAAATCCCCGCGCTATCAGTTCATCGGCGCAGATGAAGAACCGTTCGTACTCAGCGGCACGCTGTACCCCGAAATAAGCGGCGGTGATGTGTCGCTTGTCATGCTGGAAACTATGGCTTTTTCCGGGCGCCCGTGGCCCCTGATAGAAGGCACGGGCAGGATCTACGGCATGTATGTCATTGAGCAGATCACGCAAAACCGGACGGAATTTTTTAAGGACGGGAAGGCAAAGAAAATTGATTTTACGCTCAACCTGAAACGGGTAAGCGAGGACATACGGGAAAAGCTGGCTGAAACAACTACCGACGATCTCTTCTCTCTGGTGAAAACCAACCTTTCGATATAAGAAAAGCGGGCCTTTGCCCGCTTCGTCTTCCGGAACACACCGCCATAACTGACCGTGCTACAGCACCGTTAAAAATGACTGTACTCGATACGCACGGCCAGCACGGTTAGAACCGGCCATGCGTGCCGGAATCCTTATTCCTGGTCGCAGGGAATTTTTTGTAAAGCGTAGATATCCCAACATCGTAAATTATAGCAACCCTCCGGCGAGATTCTCCTGCCGCTATTAATCTACCCGCCTGCGCCCATTGTTCTGGTGTTAGTTTTGGTCGTCTACCTCCGATCCTTCCCTGCGCGCGAGCGGCCACCAGTCCTGCACGCGTACGCTCGACAATCAATTCTCTCTCCATCTCTGCCAGTGCCCCCATAACATGAAAAAAGAAACGCCCCATTGGCGTTGATGTATCAATACTGTCAGTCAAGCTGCGGAAGTTCACGGAACGTTGCTTTAGCTCCTCCACGAGAATTACCAAGTTCCGCATACTCCGCCCAAGACGATCCAGCTTCCAGACAACAAGCGAGTCTCCTGGAGAAAGGCGCTTTAGTAATTTTTTAAGCCCTGGCCTTTCCGCTGTTCTCCCGCTCATTTTATCTTCAAAAATTAGCTCACATCCTGACCGCTCAAGCGCATCACGTTGCAAAGCCGTGTTCTGGTCATTTGTTGATACGCGCACATACCCAATAAGCATGGTTTTTCATTCCTTTAAAACGATAAATCATGCCATTCGGCTAATAATTATGCATTTTCAAAAACGTTCAATTGGGAGAAGCGGCAAAACGGGATGTCGGAACCGGTAATAATCAACTCCCGGACATGTCCGCATTTGGTATGTCGCGAAACGGACAAACTGCCTGGGATATTCTCCCAAATGGTATGATTCGACAGGCTGGCACTGTGACACTGACACCAGTTGGTAACTTCAACGCGCAGGTGCTTGGTGGGGTGACGTACTACACCCATTACTACAGGGTTAATTTCCCCAGACAATTCCCAAATGCACAAATAACAACGCTGGCAACACTAGCGAGTTACAGCTATTCGACCCAGGCAACAATGGCCGGAAAATCACTGGCAACGCATCGCGATACTGATTCTGGCACTGACGTATCAAGAACGCGATTCACTGTGGCGTATACGACACCCAATCTCGGCGAAACACCGATACTGCATTTTGAAGCAATAGGATACTAAATATGGAGAATATCTATTTCAGCCCAACGACCGTTGGTTTTTATGTTTCTGAACAAGAGCGACCTGATGATGCGGTTGAAGTCTCGCCAGAGGTGGAGGCATTTTTGAGGGAGTGTGTTATCTGGGGAGCGGATACATTTAACGTAGAGCGAGATGCAGCAACGGTGACATATCCAACAGAACTGCTTGAATATGTCACCACCTACAACGCCCCCGTTAAATATCCTGCGGATTGACAGGCCATACGGGTTTTGCTGTATCAACGCGCATCAGCAAGACCCGGTATTTTTTCCATTCAGATAACGCGGCGGTTTCTTCTGCCGTCGCGATTTCCGCATCAAAAGCATCCTGTCTCCAGGCTATTTCCTTATCAGCCATAGAACGCAATACCGTTCTTTTCTGTTCAGCCTGAATAATCTGTTGTTCAGCGGAGAGTGGCGGGATATCAATCCACGCAGGATTACCATTTTTATCAGCCCCCAGCGTTTTGCCTTGTGGCGCTACGCCTGTGTAAATTGCCATTGTTTCATCATCAACATCAACGCCATTTTCAGGCCATGAACCGGCGCTGATATATACCTCTTTTAGTGCTTTCGGATAGAAAGAGCCTTTATAAAATTTATTCATTCTTAATACCCCAGCGCGATAAAACAACAATCTTCGGTGCCCTCTCCGGATGGCGACCAGTTCTGAATACTGATATGCGTTCTGCTGGCAATACGCACATTCATCGCGGCATTGTAGCCAGATGTTCCACGGTTTCCGGTCGCAAATAAGCCTGCATAGGGAAAAGCAAATGGTAAGGCATATCCAGCATCAGCTCCCTTTTGTGTTGCCACCGTTCCCCACTGCAACATAAGTTTCACCGGGTTTCCTGTCGTCGCAATGCATGGAATGTAGATGTAACCATTCCCTGACATCATTGACCTGAAGCTGTCTAAATCCAGTAACTTCGAGGCATTATCTGCTCCAACATCTCGTGTTGCGGCGGTCCCTAACTGGAGCGCATTTCGGAAGGCTGATACATCAGAAATATCAGCTCCATTAGCCGATTTCTGCATAGCTCCGGAGGCTTTATTTATCGTTTCGCCCAAACCAAGGTTTTGTAGAAAAACAGAAACGTTTTCTATGTCTGAACCATTTGCCGATTTATCCATCTTTCCAGCGAGTGAATTTGTTACGGTGGTAGCAAAGTTAGGATCATTACCCAAAGCCGCAGCAAGTTCATTCAGCGTATCCAGCGCTTCAGGCGAAGAGCCAACCAAAGCAGCAATAGCAGCCTGAACGAAAGCTGTATTTGCAATTTGAGTAGAACTATCTTTGCCTTCCGCCGTTGGCGCAGTCGGCCTGCCAGTAAGAGCGGGACTTTCTTTTGGTGCGTATTGTTTATGCGGATCAGCCGCAGCTACATGCGCTGCCATTTTCTGATCAACATAGCTTTTCACCTGGATGATCTGATCATCAACATACTGTCGGGTTGCCAGAACTACCGAAGGGTCAATTTTCAGCGTTACGGCAGCGGTGCTGCTGACAATCAGGATCATGCGTACAACCTGTACGCGCCCGCTTCCCTCCTGTAACTGCGGCTTATACGTTTCCGCACAGTTGGCTACGGCAATCATATCGCCGTCTTTATCGAATAAACCGATTTCACGGATCCACCACCCGCCCTCGTCTTCAGGTATCACCTGCTCGGCAATAATCTGGTTGGCGTTATTCGGGTCAATGCTCAGACTATTAAGCGGCTTGCGGCGCAGCTCATGAACCAGCGCCGTTTGTGCCGGGTTCGGCGTCGGCAACACGCCGTTACCATCGCCTACAGCCATCTGGGTGATTTCAACCTGCGCACCCAATGCCGTGGCATTTGCCAGTTTCGCCGCGCCCACATTGGTTAGCACGGCATAATATTTAGTCGCCACTTGCGATCTCCACGGTGTCAATTAAATGGATTGCCGCCCCGGTGTAATCATCACCGCCCACGGCTATGGTTTCAGGAAAATACGGGTACACGGTTAGCGTATCGCCGGAATAACTGCCCGCGCCGATATACAGATCGCCGGTTGTTTGCAGGTGAAGAGACATTCCCAGCATATGACGGCTGCACGGCTTCACATCGGCGATCAGGCGTTCAAGTTCCTGATAGGTTTCTTCACTAATGCCCTGGTCTTCCACGCCAATATCCAGCGTGAAGGTGCCCGGTGCGGTGTCGATGTTCCACCACTCGTTAACCCGGATGAAGAAGCCGAACGGCTCCACAACCCGGCGCATGGCGCCCGTTGTACCCTTGTACTTATGCAGGTAAAACGCATCGGCCACCGCCTTTCGTTTTGTGTTTATCGGCCAGGCCTCATCCCAGCGATCAACGGAGAAGGCCCACGCCAAATAGGGCAACAGATCAGCCCGACACGTCCACGGGTTCCACAACTGGCGCAGCGGCACGGGCACTTCACCCAACGACGCACAGACGCGCGCGGCGACGCGCTCCATTCGGCTGGCGCTGGGTGGTAACAGGTCATTACTCATCGTAACCACCCACCGTTATGGTGTATTCGGTGCAGTGCGATGCCTGGTAGTCACTCAGCACAATATCCGCAACAGGCTGCGCCAGTTCCACGCGCTGGACGCCTTCGACGTGCAGGGCGGCGTAGATAGCTGAAAGACGGATATCGCGCCCTAAGCGATTCTGCGCGGCAATATACGCCTGTAACTGCTGTTCCGATGCCTGCCGGACGGGTTCAGCTTCCGGCCCCGGATAGATGTAAAGCGTTGCATCAATCTGATACGGCACGATCTCCGCAGACTGCACCGTTACCCTGTCGGCCACCGGGCGCACTTCTTCATCGTTCAGGGCAGCAGCGACCACGGAAAGCAGATCATCGCTGGCCGTTCCGTCACCTTCGCGCGACAGCACCGAAATGGTGACGCAGGCAGGCGTAGGACTCACCGCCGAAATATCAGCTACGCGCCCGTCTGCTGAACGCCCCCAAAATTCATACGCCGCAGTTGGCCCGGCCACGCTCAGACCTTCAAAAGCCTGCTGGGTACGCGTGCGTAAATCTGGGTCTGACTCCATCACGGCTTCAATTGGCGGTGTAACGCTGTCGTCTTCTTCCTGAATGGTCAGACGTTCAACGTTGAAATTGACCGCCAGATTATCCAGATCGCTATCCGTGGAATAAGCCAGCATCACCGCGCGGGCTGCTTCATTCACCCGCTGGCGCAACAGCAATTCGCGATAGCAATTCTCTTCCAGCAGCATGGTGATCGGCTCCGATTCAAGCTCAAGCGTGCGGGCGATCTCTTCCTGCTCGTCTTCCGGGTACATCGCAATAAATGCCGCCTTGCGCTGCGCGAAAAGCGTTTCGAAGTCCAGCGGTTCAACCACCACGGGCGGCGGTAGCTGCGATAAATCGATCGTGCCGCTCATGCCTGGCCCCTCAATGTAATATCAGCGTTAAATGGCGTCTGATTGTCGGTGCGATTGGCCTGGATAGTGGCAACCAGCCGACCGGCACCCGGCGCGCTCAGGGTGATACTGGTCAGAGAGATCCGCGGTTCCCATAAATACAGGGCGCTGTAGATGGCAGACATAACGCGCAGCTTCGTTATGGCGTTATCGACCGGCTGATCTATCAGGTTGAAAAGCTGCGAACCGTAAGCGCGGCGCATTACACGGGAACCGATCGGCGTTAACAGAATATCGCCGATAGACTGCGCTATATGCTCGTTGTCGGTGATGGCATGGCCTGAACTGGCATTCATGCCGCTGTAACGGACTGTACTCATACCGGGCCACCTGTATTACTGCCACCGGACTGGACACCGCTATGTTTGTGCGAATGGACAACGACACCATTAGACGAAAGCGATCCGCCTGAATGGGTAATATTGCCCTTCATTTCCCCGCCGTTTTGCACTTCCAGCGTGGCGGTGATCAGCTTGTTGGTACAGACCACTTCCGGCGTGTCCAGGGTAACGCGCGTATCTGCCTTGACCGTTACCACCGGCACGGTGGCGGTAATGGATTCCGACGCGGTGACGCTTGCCGTTTTTACCCCGCTGACAACCAGCGCGCTGGCCTCCGGGTCATATGAGATACGGGCGCCATCCGGGTGCAGGATCACGCAGGTGGTAGCGCCAGCATCTGGTGGCGGTGCGTCTTCGCTGTAAAGGCTTCCGGCAATGAATGCCGTTTCCATCTCACCGCAGGGGCACAAAATATAAACCTGTTCGCCCACTGTCGGCGCCCACCACGTCACGGCTTCACCGGCGCGCGGCACTGCCCAGCGGATCCAGTCGGTTTTGTTCTCGCCGGTTTCGACGCGCGCAAGGTACTTTTCCGTGTCCACTTCCAGCACGGTGCCAATGCGGGCGAGATTGCAGATAAGACGGTAGAGTTCGTTTAAATTCATAGTGCTGACTGTTTCCCGTAGTGCCGGTTACGCTGTCCGGCGTCGCTTCCACCCGGTAGCAGGCTTTACGACCGTTTCGGCTTTTGGGTTATGCAGTCAGTATCAGGAGTCGCGCGCGCGCAAACAACGCGGCGCCATTGTGGCGGGTTGGTGACAATCAAATCTCTTGCATGAAGGCGACAACAGTATCGGCCAGCCAGTCTAAATCCCCCTCGGTCATGCCCAGGAGTTCACGCACCGGGTAGCGCGCACGGGCACCCGGCACCACGTTATCGACTTCACCGTACTGGTGAACGCTGGCAATTTCGGCGGTATGCCCCTGAAAGCCAACCACGGCCATGCCGCCCGTACCGTAAGCCTTAAGAAAGCGTGCGGTGCGCAGCTTACGGAACATCGGATCCTTTCTGGTGCGGTTCTGCTTTGACTGGTTGAGATTGATTTCAATATAGCGCTGGATATCGCGCTTATAGAACGTGCGCAGGGCACCGCGATCAACGTCATAGCCGGTGATTGCGCGGTGCTCCCCCCTTCCAGTGGTTCGCCAGTTGCGTAACTCCCTGGCCTCATCATTCCATATGAACTTTATCCCGCCCTGGGTTCGCAGGATTTTGCGGCGGCGGTCCTGATAGCTTTCACCGCTGGGGTTCTTCTGGCTGGCGATACGCTTTTGCTGGCGCTTACGCAGCCCGATCGCAACGTCGCGCGTCAGCTTGCGACGGTGCCCCGGCGAAAGCTGCGCGGCCACGCTGGCTAGCCAGTCGTCTAACTGCTGGAAGAGGGGATCGGTTTGTTGTCCTGCCATGTTTCGCCGCTGACCTCATCAACAAATACCAATGACCACGCGCCAATTTCTGGCCCCGGCGCAGGGTCAGCACGGTGACGGGTGACGATCTCGCCATCTTCACGGGTGACTATCACCGCTTCATCAGCCTGAATCTGGATCAGCACGTCCATCGTGCTGTTACTCAGAATATCGGCTTCAAATGTTATGCCGTTCTGCTGCCTGTCCGGGTTAAACAACAGATCAGGCTGATATAAGCGCGCCCATGCCAGCACCGGCACGCTGATAGTATCCAGAGATTCAGGGTAATCCATCACCAGCACTTCCAGGGTATAGCGATACTCAAACGCAGCAGCACGCTGGCCGGTGCTGACCATACGACCTTTACGCAGGTAAACCGCCAGATTATCGGGATTCTCGCGCAGCCAGGGCACATGCTGGCTTATCATCTGGCGCAGCAAATCGGGTTTAAGCATTACTTATCCCTCCCTGACTTAACCGCATCATATGCAGCCTCACAGGCTAATCCTCTGGCTCTTGCTTCATCAGCATCTTTTGCCAGTAGCCCCGCTCGATCGTCAGCGCGGCGGAACAGGTCGGCGAGCAGTACGGCGCCGCTGGTTTCTGCCTCGCTTCTGCCGGGAGTTCCGGCACCGCAGGCGCGTTCACGGTCTGCCAGTTGCCTGGCGAGTTTGTCGGCCCTGTCGTGCAGCCCACGAGAAGCAGCACGGGCACGATCGGCATCAGCCTGCACGCCAGCAAGCTGCTGGCTGGCTTGTTTTCTGATCGCATCAATTTCACCTTGTCGGCGTTGTTCTTCTGCCCTGGCCTCAGCCTGCCTTTGTGCCAGCGCGGTGGCGTCGCGTGCATCACGTTGCGCCCACTCTTCAAGCCAGTGCTGATCGGCATCACCGTAACCGGCGCTGTAACGCCAGTGGCTAAAACCCCCTACAGCAGCAGCGGCCAGCACAAGACAAACGATCACTTTCCAGCGTGACAACCCCATCTCTAAACCTCTCGCCAGCTCGCACCGTCAATACCGGACGTGCTGGAGCACTGTCAAAAATGACCGCGCTCGATACGCACGGCCAGCACAGTTAAAAATGATCAGGCCAGAAATAACGTACGCTCGGCTTCCCGACGCTTAACCAGCCCCGGCAACACCTTGCCACCTGCTTTATTCCATTTTGGAAACTCAGCCGCAGCCCCGGCGTAATCGCCAGCATTCAGCTTTTTCAGCAGCGTGGATCCTTCCAGCGCCTTTACGCCCAGGTTGTAGGCAAAATCAACCAGCGCATCGAACTGATTTTGATTGATGGTGACTTTAACGAGCCCCGTAACGCCTTTTTCATACTGCACCAGACCGCTACGCAACAGGCTATCGGCAGTGTCCTGCGTAATGGTCATGCCCTTGCCAACCGGCACGCCGTTGACGGGTTGGGTCCATCCATAACCGATCGTCCAGACGCCTACAGAATCCTGATAAGCGGCCAGCCTGCACCCTTCAAAACCTTTCAGCATGTTGATGCCGTTATTGCTCATCTCCACCTTTCATCCCTCCGATTCGGTTTTCGATAAACCCGGTAACTTTGTTGCGGACTTTATCCGCGCCCATAAATCCGATTGAGGCGCCCACGAATGTTACAGCGTTGGACGGAAGCCCCAGATATTCCAGCGAACCGGCCACAGCAAGCGTGACAATCCCACATACCAGCGATCCGGTGGCGGTTTTAAGCAAAGACTGCCCATCGTAAAGGCTCATTAGCGCCGAAATACTCAGCGCCGCACCAGCCGCAAACAGTGTCGGCAGATAAGTAGCGATCCATTTCATTGTTTGTTCGAGTAATCCCGGTTGTGTGTCGTGCATACCCTCCCCCTTAATCCCATAGCTGCACGGTTTCCCGCTGGGCTGGCGGCTGGATCTCTGGCAGGTAGACAATCTGCCCGGCCTGCAACTCAGTGGCGGCGGAAATGCCCTTATTGGCATCGATCACCGCCTCGGTAACGCCTGCTGTTCTGCCGTAATAGCGCCAGCAAAGCAGGTCGATCGTGTCGTTTTGCTGCGCCTGAACGTTCATTACACCAACTCCGCCAGGCCCCGGCTTTCGTCCTGGATATCACGGATTGACCAGCGCACATCCCGCCACAGCGTATCGATCTGCGTGCTCAATGCCGCCGCGTGGTCTTCGCCTTTACTGGTGGTGTCAATATCGCGGTAGCCTTCAATCAACAGCGCCTTAGTGAGTGAATACACGGCGTTTTTATAGCGCCATACCTTCACGGAAGTGCCATTCACCGGACTGGCCGGAATTTCTGCCAATGACTCATAGCCCGCATCAATCTGCACCTGGCGCCACAGGAAAAGCTGATCATTAACATGGGTCACCGCTTCCACCGTTCGCGACATCAGGCGATCGGTTGTCACCTGCCCATCAAGACGCATCGCGCGGCGTAGTTCAGCCAGCGAAATGACCGGCCAGAATGGCAGGCTTTCAACCTTCGCGCCGCCATCATCAGGCACTGGATCGGATGGTGGCCGTACTGGCTCAGTGGCTATCAGACTCATGATCTCTACTCCGTATAAGTCAGGCGGTGGACGGCAGGACGAAGACGCAGCGTTGCCTGTTTTCGCCTGCCGTGCCGCCTGGGTGCGCGGGGGCACGTTCGGTTATGACGCCGCCTTCTGGCGGGCTGTCGTGGTTCTTTTCTTCGCTGCCGGCTTGCTTTTAGCGGCGGGCTTTTTGGTTTCCCGCTTCGCTTTTGGCTGGGCTGGCGGCGTTGCCGTCTGGGTTTCGGTGTTGTTTGCTTCTGGCTTGCCGTCTGCGCCCTCACCGTCAGCAGGTTGCCCGGACTTCTTAAGCGCACGTTGCAGAAGCTCAATATCACGGGTTACGCCTGCTTTTTTCGGGTTCAACACTGCCGCCTGGCGCAGGTATTCAACCGCAGCGGTAAGCGATTCAACGTTGTCAGTCAGGCGCAGCGTATACCCCAGCGCCTTAAGCAGCTTTGAGCGCACCTCATCCGGCATATCTTCGTTCAGGGTTAAGCCCCGTAACGCTTCCAGCAGGTCAGCAGCGACCGGCGCAACAGCCGGGTTAGCTTTGAATGCAGCCAGGACGGGATCGCAAATTTCTTCCACCAGTACGGTGGCAGTGGTGCGGCGATACTGATCCGGCATCGGCAACTTATGGCGCAAGACATACTGACCAATGCGCAGGGCTTCAGCGATGTTTCCGCAGTCACAGCACCAGATCATGACGGTGGTTAACACGTCGTCAGACTGGCCGGAATCTGCCGTAAGTACGCCTTCGATCCACGGCTGGTAGTCCGGCAGCAGTTCGCGTTTTAAATCCGCTTTAGCCTTCTGGGACTGGACACGGCTTAAACGGGCTTTATCCAGTCGCAGGCGGTGAAGCATGGTTTCGTAGGCCGTCATTTCAAGCTGCGACGGCTCACGGCTGGCGTGGCGGCGTTCAGCCATCACGCGGTTAAAATGTTGTTGAGCAGGTGTCAACATGATGCCCCCAAAGCGGCCAGCAGTTAGCTGGCCTGCGCTGATTTATGGTGCCGGTGCTGGTTCGGCGGCGGTAATGCCTTCGATCAGACAGCCGAAGCCGTAATCTTCAACAACATAGGCATCATTTGACGAACTGTAAGTAGAGACGCGGTTATATTCCGGCTCTTCCACAATGCGGCGACGGTGCGCACCTTCCTGCCAGTAAATCGACAGGTTTTCCCACGAAGTGATAAACATGCTGCCATCAGGGAAGAAAGGCGCGATGAACGAAGGCAGGTTGCCGATCGTCTTACGCGATGCGATCAACTGACCGGCCAGCGCTTCGGAGTTCGGGTTATTGGTGCTGACAGCGTTGATGATCGGGAACGAACGGCTAACCGTCAGGTTACGACCGGTGATCACCACCAGATTGGGCGAATCTTTGTACCACTCGTCCATCAGTGAGTTAACCGCGTCATAAACCAGCGAGTCGTAGTTACCGTAATCACCTTTAGCGATCACCTGGTTGGAATCGTCGCGGCTGGTCACGGTGATATCTTTCATTACACGTTGCGGCGCGTTTGCGCGGTACTGTTGCAGCCAGCCGATGCCACAATCCTGCAAAAGCGGGTTGGCGTTGCGGTCTGACTTATCCGCGTAGCTGGTTCCGTTAAAGCCGATCATGATGCGATCAAGCGCGATACGCTGGATGATCTGATTGCTCAGACGCTGCTGGAAATCGGGGAATTTAGCCCAGGCATCAAGCTGCGCATAAGAGGCGAAAGTATCCGCGTTCACCTTATTACAGGTGTACTTGTTTGAATCCAGCGCCGTGACGGAAACAGGCTGGCGGCGATCGGTGGTGGAATTGTTGGTGCTGGAGATCGGGCCGCTCACACCCAGACCGATTTTTTCACCGGACTGATCGTTAACGCCGTAGATATTAATCTTCTTCAACATTTCGGAAGACTGCTGCACCTTGTCTTCAAGCGTCTGCTCAACGCTCGGATCAATGCTGAACGCCTTTGTTACGTGGGACTTATTGATGTGATTCAGTTCAGCTTGTCGCTCAAGATACGCATCAAACAATTCACGGGTAGAATTACGCATAGTTATATTTCCTGTACTGTTCCTTCGTTACTGGCGGCGATCAGCAGTCAGCAAGCTGGGCGTTAGATTTTTCAGTTGCGCCGGTCGCTTCCGGGCGGCGGTATTTACTGGCGTCCTGGGTAGAAAGCTGCGCTTTCATCTCGTCGAACTCAGAGCGCAACTTATCCACCGCTTCGGCGGTCTGCTTGTTCTTAAGCTGCCCTGCGCTCAGTTTTTCCATCTTGTCCAGCAATTCACCCTGACTTTCCGCTACCAGTTCAACCGCCTGGCGGATATCGCCATTTTCACGATCGAAGTGCTGGCGGGTTCCGGTCAGCATTTCCTTGATACGGGAAAAGAAATTCTTCCCGGTGTCGGACGCTGGCGGCTCTTCCTGCGCAAATTCGAGGGATGATTCCAGGGTTTCAGTGAAGAAGCATTCAGGTGCGTAGTGACGCGCAGCCAGTGGGTTGGCGCTGGCGTTCTGGGTGCAAAACTTCATCATTTCGGTGCCCAGGCTCGCCGGGTTATCGGTACAGGCCAGCCCCATAAGGTAGGCTTTTCCGGTGTCGGCAAAGGACGGATGCACCTCAATGCTATGGTAGATTTTCTGGCGTTTGCCTTTCAGTTCTACCAGTTCGTCCGTGGCGTCCACCTTCACCAGAAGCGCCAGTTTGCCCTTTAGCGGGCCCTCGGCAATCTCTTCTGCTTTGGCTTCAACCACGTCACCATACGCGCGGAAATCGCTTGTCGGCGACCAGCCTAAAATGTGCTCCAGATTGACGCGGGCGCCATATACCTGGGGATCGTACTGTTCGGCCATTTCGGTGATGTGCTGACGTTCCAGTACTCGACCGTCACAGGTTGCGCCCTCTACTGCGGCGCGGAAAAAATTTGTCATTGGCATGGTGACAAAGCTCCGGGTTGGTAAGCGATTGATATTAACCAGTGCCCCAATCATTCCCTTTGCGGCCGGAAGGCGCAAAGCCTTCACTTTGTCGGACTCAGGCGACAACCAGCGGCGATATTGTTGCGCGCGCGAGCGCGATAGCCTGTTGCCATGAATACAGCCGAAGACCTCAGCACAAAAGCCAAAAGCCTCTACTGGCAGGCGTTTAGCATCACTCAGATTTCTAAGGAAATCGGGGTGAGCATTAACACGATCTACAGTTGGCGCCGCCGCTATGAATGGGATAAAGCTACCCCCATGCAGCGGGTGCAGGATCGCACGCACGTTCGTTACCTGCGCCTGGTGGAAAAGGACGACAAAACCCCGAAGGACTTTAAAGAAATTGACCTGCTGGCGCGCCAGCTTGACCGCTTTGAACGGCATGAGCGACGCGACCAGGAGAAAGAGAAGAAGGCGAAGACCCCGAAAAACCATTTCACCGAAGAACAGATAACTCAGCTTCGCGCCCTGATCTTTGATTCGCTATACGAGCATCAAAAACGCTGGTTCAAACAGTGGAACCGGCGTAACCGCTTTATCCTCAAATCGCGCCAGATTGGTGCCACCTGGTACTTTGCCCGCGAAGCGCTGTTGCGTGCGCTGGAAACCGGAAATAATCAGATATTCCTGTCAGCCAGCCGCGCCCAGGCGTTCCAGTTCAAGCGGTTCATTCAGAAGCTGGCAAGGGAAATAGGAGTAGAACTTAAGGGCGGTGATGCCATTGAGTTAAGCAACGGTGCGATCCTGTATTTTCTCGGCACCTCCGCCGCGACGGCCCAGAGCTACACCGGCGATCTGTACCTTGATGAAGCCTTCTGGATCAGTAATTTCATCAAACTGCGCTCGGTGGCCGCAGGCATGGCGACACAAAAAGGACTGCGCCGCACCTACTTTTCGACGCCTTCCAGTGAAGAACATGAAGCCTATCCCTTCTGGACTGGCGATCAGTTCAATGAAAGCCGCCGCCGATCCGATCGGGTGGATATCGACACCAGTTATAAGGCACTGAAAAACGGCAAGCTATGCGGGGATAACATCTGGCGCCAGATAGTCACGCTGGAAGACGCCATGAAGCTCGGTTTCGATCTGGTTGATATTGATGAAATCCGTAGCGAAAACTCCCTTGACGAATACGCCAACCTGTACGGATGTACCTTCGTTAAAGCAGGGGAACGCGCCTTCGACTACAACACAATTTTGGGCTGCGGCGTTGATGGCTACATGCCGGACGCGTGGCCGGACTGGAACCCGTTTGCACCTCGCCCGCTGGGTAATCGCCCTGTCTGGGTTAGCTATGACCCCAACGGCAGCAGCGGCAAAGGCGACAGCGCCGGGCTGGTTGTGCTGGCCCCGCCAGCCGTGCCGGGTGGCAAGTTCCGCGCGGTAGAACGCCACCAGTTACGCGGCATGGAGTACGAAGAGCAGGCCAAATTTATTAAAGAGATCACCACCCGCTACAACGTGCAGCACATTGCTATCGACGGCACAGGGATCGGCGATGCGGTTTATCAACTGGTGATCAAGTTCTTCCCGCAGGCGGTTAAATACAACTATTCACCGGTTCTTAAGCGGTCGATGGTGCTCAAAATGTTGATGGTCATTCGTGCCGGGCGCTTTGAGTTCGACGCCGGAATGATGGATCTCGCACAGTCGTTTATGACCGTGCGTAAAGTCACCGCAGGCGGCGTTATTACCTACCAGTCCGATCGGGCCCGTGGCAGCAATCACGGCGATCTGGCATGGGCAACTATGCAGGGCATTTACAACGAACCGATCGGCGCGGAAGTGACCGGCGATAACGGCAGTTTTGTGGAGGAGTTTTAATTGAGCGGCAAAAAAAAATTCAGGGCGCCAACTGCTGCGCCAGCCAGCACGGCCAGCAACGCAGCCACCCCGCTGGAAAGCGTGGAATCTTTCAGCTTTGGCGACCCGATCGCAGTCAACGATCGCGCGTCTCTTATGGAGTGCCTCGAATGCCATAACAATGGCCGCTGGTATGAACCACCGATCAGCCCCTACGGGCTGGCGCGCATGTTCGACGTTGCCGCCTATCACCAGTCACCGCTGATATTTAAACGCAATGTTATCGCCAGTTGCTACATACCGCACCCGCTGTTGACCCGGCAGGAGTTCACCGCCTGGGTGCAGGATTATTTAATTTTCGGTAACTGTTACATGGAATGCCGCCGCAACCGACTCGGCCAGCCGATCGAGCTGCGGCATAGCCAGGCAAAATATACGCGGCGCGGCATAGACCCGGCGCAATTCTGGTTTGTTCCGCGCTACGTTGACGATCACGCGTTCGAACCGGGCAGCGTCTGCCAGATCAAGAACCCCAGCCCGCACCAGGAGATCTACGGTGCGCCGGAATATCTGGCCGCGCTACAAAGCGCCATGCTGAACGGTGAAGCAACGGTGTTCCGCCGCAACTACTACATTAACGGCAGTCATGCGGGTGTGATCGTCTACCTCACTGACCCGGTGGCGAATAATAACGATGTGGAAAAGCTTAAGAAGTCGCTGAAAGATGCACGCGGCAACGGTGCTTTTAAAAACCTGTTTGTCTACGCGGCGGGCGGGAAAAAAGACGGCCTGCAAATTATGCCGTTCAGCCAGGTGGCGGCGAAGGATGAGTTTACCGGCATCAAAGACGCCACCCGCGACGACCTGTTAGCCGCGCACCGCGTGCCGCCCGTTCTGATGGGGGTAATGCCGAATAACTCCGGTGGCTTCGGCGACGTAGAGAAAGCGGCGAAGGTGTTTTCCATCAACGAACTGGCCCCGATACAAGAAAGCCTGAAAGAGTTAAACGACTGGCTGGGGATCGACGTGGTGCGCTTCAACCCTTACGCACTGTTGCAGGCAGCAATCTGACGCCAGCCCGGACACACCCACCACCGCGCAAAGGCCTACACGGCCATAACTGACCACACCGCACGTAAGCCCCTCAGCAGCCTGCTGGCAGGGGCTTTTCTTTTTCCTCAACCCACCACGGCGAACCGAAAACGACGCAGCAGCGAGGCGCAGCGGCGCGAAAATCGGCGTAGATAATACCGACCCTATCCCACCCCTCAGCGCGCGCTCATTCCCCCGCCTCGCCCGCACGCAGAAACCCCGCTTTTTTGTGCAAATGTGCAGACCACCGGAAGGCCCACCCCGCCTGGTCTGCCCTGAGAAAATCACCATCATAAAATTTGTGCAATTTTGCTCCAATTTGTGCGTTGAATTCTGAACGTCTAAAGCTCATTTTTTTCTAAGCAAAATGGACGAAAATAAGCCAATCATGTATAGATAACGCCATGAACCGTAATAGTATTTATTGCAACTAACTATGACAATTTAGAAGGAACCGTTATGGACGTTTATGTTTATGCTGATGAATCTGGACATTCAGGTCGCAATATTTTTGACGAGAGATCACCGACATACTTTCAGGGGGCGATAATCTCTCATGGTGACGTTGATCCTATCATTAACGAAGTTGTCCAGCGGCACTGCAAGGCTTTAGGCGTTCCGCGTCTTCACTCAAATGAACACCAAGAGCATGTTGTTTCAGTAATTTGCTCAGATCTTCTTGATGCACTTGAAAATACCTCTTGGGAATTTTCACTCTGCGTTATTCACAAACCTTATCTCGCTCCAACCAAGTTTGTTGATCTGTTTTTTGATAGTGCTGATAATCCTGGCGTCCCGGTCTTGTGGTACAACACCGAATTATTTAGACATGCTATGTGCTTAGGTATGGCAGATATCTTGTCCGATGAAGATAACAAGGCTTTTTGGGATGGTTTCCTGAGCGACGACATGCCAAAAATGCTTCAAGTTGCGGAAATTGCACTTTCAAGAATTGACCGCATACTAGATCCGCGAATGAAAGAAGTTATGACTGATGGTTTAACTTACGCGATCAGCCACCCTGAGGAATTCACCTTAATTTGTACCCATGGGAAAAGCGCCTACAAAGGCCAAACGCCTAATATGGTTGCTTTTTCTAGTCTGATGGGGGCTACACATTCTTTCTGTAAAAAGCATTCCTCTTCCGTAAAAGAATTGATCCATGACAGAAGCGACGAGTTTCGCGGGACGATGAGAGAATATCACCGCATTTTTCATAAAATCGATCATGTAGAGGACGATTTGGGGGGCCCAATTCTTTTTGAGGAGGCTCAATTCGATTTAGGTAAATTCGATCTTCGAAGTTCAGAAAGTCATCCAGCGCTGCAAGCTGTAGATGTTTTTTTGTGGATGCTGCAAAGAGACTTGATTACTGATGAAGGAAAAAAAGCTCTAGAACGACTAAAAAAACATCTCAATGATTTCGTGATATCTCCTTCCATGTCTCAGTTGATTGTAAGGGCACGTACATATCAACTTAACAGTAAACCTCTTTCATCTGAACAGTTCAAAGCGGGAAGAAAATTTTCTGCTCAGTTAGAAGCTAAACGACAGAAGCGTTTGAGAAGATAATTAAAACATACCCATAAATGGCGCCTCATGGCGCCATTGCTTTTGGCTAATTATATCTCATTTAATAAATGGCCCTTAAACGCTGCCTTCATCCTGTTCACAAGGTCGCTTGTCTTTTTCTTCGCTGCCATCACCTGTGACGGCAGCTTATCCAGCCCGGATGCGGCGCGGTTGCGCGATACCAACCGCCCGTCCTGCACGGTCATAACAAGATCACCACACGCCACTGACGCACCGGCCATCATCGATCTGACCATTCCGGCGCTTGCATCAATCCCACGTAGCGCCAGCAGTTCACTGATCTGCTGCTCTTTGACTGATAGCCCTGCTTCCTCTTCCCGTTCCGGTGGCCGCGTTTTCCGCTTGGCGCGTACATCGTCACTTAATCGCTGCGCCAGTTCCCGCTTTTCTTGCCGTGAAAGAGCATCAAAATTCACCGTCTCGCCCACTTCGTGATCGGCATGTTCAAGACCGTCAGCACCTGTTGCGGGATCCCGCGTACAGTTATTGACAGAACTCCGAGGGGCGGCGCTGCCGCCTGAAAAACCAACGTCAACGACCACACCGTCAGCGCTCTGGCGCTTCGGCACGATTTTGTATTGAGTGGTGCGAGTGAAGATCAAAGAGTCATTGCCCGTAATCGGGCAATAGATACCGGTGATTCGCTGGACGTTATCGCCGTAGGCGTTGCCGTTTTCAGTGGTTTCATAATTCAGACGGATGCGCAGCTTATCGCGCTCAACTAACGGGCCACCCTGGGCTAATACGTAGTTATCCCATTCGCCACCGTTAGCGGCCTGCCGGGCGGTTTCCAGTTCAGGGTGTAACACCAGTTCGCGATCGCCCAAGCGGCGAAGTTCGCGATATACCGTGACCGGTGCACCGCCGATCTGCTGAAACTGACGAATAGCCCAGCGCGATGCCCACGCGCTAACGCGGAGTGACATTTCTTTCAGGTCTTCCCCGGTTTCGTCGTCCTTCTCACCATCCAGCGCGAAGCCGTCGATATTCTTCGAAATGTATTTCGCTATGTAGCCGGTTGCGCTGCCGTGGGCATCATCGATCGGCACAACCTGAAAGCGGTTTTCCTGTGCTCCCGGTTCGTTGCCGTCTTCTTTCAGGGCATATTTACGGAAGATTTCGCGCGCCTGCTCGACGCTTTCCGGGCGCATAAAAAGAAGTAAATGCCAGTGTGGCGTTGCATCGTGGTGCGGTTCGACCACGCGAAAACCAAAGACGCGGATCCCTTTTCTCTTCCACGCTGCGCGGGTTCTCGCCCAGACGTTGCAAAGATATTGCTGCGTCTCGCGCGGCGATGCGCCACAGTATTTATTATTGCGGCGCCCGTTATGCTGCATGGAGTGGTAACGGGAAGGTGCTGTCAGCGTGTAGAAGTCACCGGCCAGCCCTTCCAGCTTCGCCAGATCTTCAAATCCGCGCATTCTCGTCATGAGTTCGCGGCGACGGTTGGCCGGATTGGCAACACTACCGGCGACTTTATCGATCAGTGAAATGCGTTCGCCCGTGTCCTGGTCTTCCAGTTCCATAGCCTTAAGGTATTCACGGTTAGCCTTTTTTTGGGCCAACCATTCCGTAAGGCACGGGGCGCTACTGTATGGGGAAGATTTTTTCTGGACGTATCCCGCTGCTATCATCAAATGCTCACGCCACCGGGCATGGATACGGCGCAGGCGGTTTAACCACCACTGCGGTGACTCAAGGCGAAGAACCGCGCGTAACGCGTCCTCCGCTTCCAGTTCTTCATTGCAATACGCCGTCCAGCCGGGGATCGGCGTTTTCAGATGCACCGCCAGCGACGCAATACGGCCATAGCCAGAAAGCGCCGCGAACTCAGGATCTCCGGTGCGTGCCAATTGGTGATCGGACTCGCGTATAAACTCGCTCGTAAAGATATCGGCAAGCGTATAAGACAGTCTTTTTAACTCTTTCTTCCCTGCCCAGAGCATACGGAACAGCTGATCGCGGATTGGCAGCAGAATGCCGGGCATCACAGTGTCAGGCTGGTAAACACTGTTCACGCTATCAATTCGCGTTAATACGTGGCGCTCAAAGGTATTAACCAGCCAGTGATCTGCCGCTTTGCGGTCTTTCGCGTCCAGTGCATCCAGCTTCGCGGCAAAGTGGCGGCGGATATACTGCGGAAGTGAAGCCAGGCGGCGACGCAGCAGCTTGCTGCGCTCCGGCTTTTCGTCTTCCGCTACCAGTTCACTGAACGCAATATGCTTACGCGTGCCGTCCGGCGTGAGATAGTCGAAACCATCCAGCCCCGGCGCTACATCAACGCCAATAGGCTGGTATGGTTTGTTTCCCCCATAAGCGTAAGGAATAGCATTGTCAGTGCTACCCGGATACGGTGGAGGTGGAGAAGGGGCGCGACGGCCACGGGTTTCCGAGGTCATATTTGAACTACATCCCCTACTTTAACGGCTTTGGCTTCCTCTTCTGATTTCTTCAGAATTGTGGTTATTGACTCCCTTCCATAAGCTGTTACTTTCGCCTCAACCAACCAATACGGCACAATCTCGCCACGACTCACGCTTATGATTTCAACGATCCAGGCGTCTATAAGATTCATTAAAAAGCCTCCAGATCGTCAAACGTGCCCGCCGCAACCATCGCGTTGTAAGTCGCATCACCCATCACGGCGCCACAATCAGGGCAACCGCCGCCGTAACGCCCGCAGCAGTCGCAGACAGGCAGCACGCCGATCACTTCTTTGGCCTTCTGGCGGTTGTCTTTGTCGGTGCTGACGGAACGTTGCACGCTGATTTCGTGCATCTTGAAGGGCTGATAAATCGCGCGGGTGGCTTCGGTGTCGCTGTTTGAAATGACGACCTTCACGCCATGCTTACGGTTAACTTCCAGCAGTGCCTGGACTAACTGGCGGTGGTTGTCTTCCGTGAATGGTTCGGTATGGTATTGGGTGAAGTCCGCTGTTTTGCTCTCAGGCAGGTAAGGCGGATCGCAGTAAACGAGAACATCGCCACCCGTGACGACCTGTAGAGAACGCTGGAACGGCGCGCAAAGAAATATTGCCTTTGTATCGTTGGCCTTTTCGGCAAACAGGCGGATTTCATTTTCAGGAAAGTAGACGCTCTTATACTTGCCAAACGGCACGTTAAAGCCGGTCTTACGGCTGTAACGGCATAAGCCGTTATAACCGTGGCGGTTCAGATACAGGAATTGAGCAGCACGCATGATGCACGCCATTTCAGCGCCATAACGCAACCCACCGCTTTTAACCGTACCCACCTGCTTATTGAACGCGGCGCGGACTTCGTTGTATCCCTGCGGGCTGTTCTTACTGTTGAACAGTTCGCGGGCCGCATCGATCACTAAGTCCGGGTAACGGGTGACTTCCCGATACAGGTTAATAAGATCCGGGTTGATATCAGCCAGCACATAGCGGCGGTATTCAGTCGCCAGAAATACAGATGCGCCGCCTACGAACGGTTCGATCAGGCAGTCGGCTTTAGGAAGGTGCGGCAGCAGGTCAGGAAGGACACGGGTTTTACCCCCTGCCCATTTGATGAACGGGCGGATCATTTTACAGGACTCCGTAATGGGAAGCCGGAATAGAAGGGCGCTGCAACTCTTCAATGCAGTGCTGGCGCAGATTGCTTATAAAATTGGTGGTTACTGACCCACTGGCAGAAAGGGTTAACTCGCCATCACGGCGGGTTTTAATGGTTAAACCTTCATTTTCGATAGCAGGTAAAAGAACATGCAAAATGAAGCTATATTGATCACGTCTGGTCATTATCTCTTCCTCAAAAAAGAATGAGTTGAACCGCCGCCACTTAATAAAGAGGCGGAGAAAACAGAGTTGATTTTTTAAAACCGAATTACTTAATTAGCTTTTTAAATAATTCAGCCAGTGCAAGCAGGAATCCTTTATTTATTCTTTGGGTATAAATAAACGGTTTATTTTTACCTTTGATAAATTGAACCTTCGCCGGTTTGGGCTTAAAAAATCTTCCGTCCGGCGTTTCCAGCCAGCCGCGTGAGTTCTTGAAGTGTGTAACCTGGCACCCGTGCTTAAGCAGGCTTGCCAGTGATGGGCCTTCATCGTGCATTACTGCCCCCTTGCTTATACATCTGATCAACCGTGCGCATGGCTTCCGCTAAAGCAAAGTCACGCCCGTAATAATCGCCATTGCTGGAAATACGATAAGAGTGCTTAAACGTAAATGGATTACGCGGGCACTTTTGAATCGTGAAGCCACGATATAAATAAGAGTGGCGGCTTAATTGCACTAACTGGCTCATATCATCTTCCTGTGATAGCCACTTTAAGATCAGCAATTAAACGATTTAATTGCTCGCGCCCTTCTTCGTTCAGCGCTTCAATGCCGTAATCGTAAGCAGCAAGAATAGATATTTCTTGCTCACGCGAATCAATGGCAACCGTTACTTTAGTGCCCGGCTTTATATATGTCGGTACATCATAGGTATTGTTATCAGAAAAAGGGTTGATAACTGCCGTGTAGCTTTTATTCAGAGGATTAAACATATCGCCCTCACATTCCCAGCTTAAGCAATTCACCATCAACATGGCGGGCCACGTCTTTGGTTATTTTCTTAATCAGCTTTTTATCCCTGATCATGAACTCGCCGCTATTGGTGCGAATCATGAAGCCCGTTTGCATATCTTTTAAATGGGTGTCCAGAATGTCGTTGCATTCACGGATCCGGTTGCTGCCTTTTTCCATAGGAAACCTCAGCTATTTGCAATTGCGTCTTTAAGCATCGCGACCATATTCACTTCAACCTTGCCGCCTGCAAGTTCTTTAGGCCGGATGATGATCCGCCCGTCCTTCACCATATCCCGACAAGTTTCAAAGGGGATTCCGGTGACGCGGGCGTACTCCTTAAGGGAAAGATAAGGAGCCAGCACGTTTAAATTGATTGTGATGTTTTCCATAGAAACACCTCGATCGGTTAACGCTTTTTACTCATACCGCGCAAAAAAACTATGCGCGCCATGCTGGAGATCGAACGGCATTCTTTGGCGGCTAATTCCTCCAGTAACGCACGCTCTTCGGTGGTCAGCCGCATTGGGATAGGGTTGCCGGAAGATAACCCTTTTGGAAGTCGTGACCTTTGAATGTTCTCGTCTTGTGTCATAGTGGTATATTGTGATCTGCTAAGTGTCTGTGAAAAACATATTGGTATAATTATTTATACCAGTCAAGGGATTTTGGTATGCAAAATAATATCGGAAGCCGCTTGCGTGAGGAGCGCGAGCGCTTAGGCTTGAGCCAGCAAGCCTTGGGAGAGATAGGCGGGGTTAAAAAACTTACTCAACTCAATTATGAAAAAGGTGATCGGGCACCAGACACGATTTACCTTACTTCGGTGGCTGAGGCTGGTGTTGATATTGTTTACGTTCTCACCGGTCAGCGAATACCCTCACCGGTTACTGTCACACCACAAAACGAAGAAGAGAAAAAACTCCTAGAGAACTACCGCGCTATGGACGAGGCGGCACGCTTAAATATACAGGCGGTTGGCGCTGCGTTCGCGCAATCAAAGTCCAAAGTAAAAACTGGTGATGATAAATGACCGAGCAAGAAAGACAGGAAGAGCTAACCCGTACCTTATTCACACGATTAGAAAAGGTAACTCCTGAGCTATTCGCTGAGTTTCTGGATGAGAGGGTTGGCAAAGAAATTAAATGCCTCAACTGCGGTAGCCTTGATATTGGTATCCCCCAGGCTCAAGTAATGACCGTTGGCCCAGACGGTTCCACCCACGGAGCCTATGTCAGCTTTGTGCGAATTGAATCGTTTGAACCAAGGCACTCTTTGCTGAATTACCAATACCGTTTGATTTGTAAAAATTGTGGATTTACCAGCCATTACGCTGTTTATCCGGTGTTAAACTGGATAGAGCAGGAAAAAGGAAGCTTCTGATGGTTAACAATGCAGAGTCTATCAGCGTCTCGAACCTTATAGACTTTCCGCGCGAAAAGTGGAAAAAAGGAGGGGCTGACGGCAATGATGGGGGTAACGGTATGGACGATCTGAAAAAGCGCGTTGAACGAACCGAGGAAAACATTGCACAGATCAAGATTGACCTTGCAACCCTAACAACAAGGTCTGAAAATTTTGCATCTAAATCCACTTTGGATGCCTTGGTTTCGCGTTCAGAAACTTTTGCTACCAAATCGGATGTTGAGAGCGTCAGAACCGAAATCTATAAAGCTAAAGCTGAATTATCAGCCGAATTCACAAAGGAAATTAGATCGGTAAGCAGGTCAATCTGGATACCATTAACTGTTGGCCTAGCAGGCGGTTTACTGCTTTGGGCTGTTAAAATGTTTCTTACCAGATAACAGGCCCTCCCATTGTCAGTAAAAAAACTTCCTTCAGGTAAATGGCTCTGTCAGTGCTTCCCATATGGTCGTGATGGGAAGCGCATTCGTAAACAATTTGCCACCAAAGGCGAGGCGCTCTCATATGAACGCCGCACTATGAATAACGCATCCAGCCAAGCGGTTAACGATAATGCCGTAACGCTCTCCGCATTCGTAGAGCGCTGGTATGAAATGCATGGTAAAACGCTGACCTCAGGTGAAGAACGTAAAGCGAAGTTACTCGCCATCTGTGAGCGCTTAGGGGATCCGCTCGCTGCTCATTTTGATAAAAATACTTTTGCGGTTTACCGGGAAAGGCGCTTAAGCGGTGAGTGGAATCAGAAGGGAAAGAAGAAACTCAGTGAGGCGACTGTAAATCGCGAGCAGTCTTACCTGCACGCGGTTTTTTCGGAAATGAAGCGACTTGGAGAATGGGAAGGCGATAACCCATTATCTGGGATCAGGCAGTTCAAGGAAGGGGATCAGGAACTTGCTTTTCTCTACGAAGAAGAGATTGACCGGCTACTTGCCGCTTGTGATGAGTCAGCAAATAAGGATCTCGGCGTTATCGTGAGGATATGTCTGGCAACCGGAGCACGCTGGAGTGAAGCACAGGAATTAAAACAATCACAGATTTTGCCAGGTCGTCTCACATACACCCACACCAAAAGTAAAAAAAACCGCACTGTGCCAATTTCCGACCAGTTACAAAAGCTGCTGCCAAAAAAACGCGGTGCGCTGTTCTCCCCTGCTTACGAGGCTTTCAAGGCGGCGCTTGGCAGGGCGGGAATTGAGCTACCGAAGGGACAACGTACACACGTTTTGCGCCATACGTTCGCCAGTCATTTCATGATGCGCGGTGGCAACATCTTAGTACTGCAACAAATACTCGGACACAGCACGATCATGATGACCATGCGATACGCACATTTCGCCCCTAATCATCTTGATGCAGCGGTAGCGCTTAACCCGTTTGATAACCGCGAAGAATCAAAATAAATCGGTAGCAAAAAAGCGATGCCGCCACGCTGCTGCCATTTTGCTGCCACTGTCCAAACTCAACATATAAAAAAACCACCTCTCGGTGGTTTTTCACGACACTGCTTATCATTGATTTTATTCTACTTTTCCCATGGTACCCGGAGTGGGACTTGAACCCACACAGCGCGAACGCCGAGGGATTTTAAATCCCTTGTGTCTACCGATTCCACCATC
>OGGF01000340.1_pt1 | contig 32654 bp, 32 predicted proteins | sample 1571211 | NCBI WGS metagenome assembly OGGF01 (sample SAMEA2582020, study PRJEB24529) | metagenome | biome: Human gut stool | place: China | collected 2011 | reverse complement strand
CATCTTTTATCATCGCTTTTGAACGCTCGTTTGTAATCCAGCTATCCTGATAAGTGTTTTTAAAATAAACAACAGGATTATAAATTGCTTCTTCCATATTCCCAAAATAAATATTTAGCATTTATAATATGCCTCCAATTCCGATATTTACCAAAAATATATCCCTGATGTATCTTTGATTATACGAAAAATATTATGCTTCTTCAATGAATTCATTTGATTATGTATTATTTTTTTGTTTGAGAAAACTCTCTAACGAAAATTATCCAGACCAAAGGTCTGGATAATTTTTTAGTGTAGTTAATTATGTCACATTGATTGTAAATCTCCACGTATCACTCACTGAATTGATTTCTGTTTTTTCTTCTGAAAATGGATTAGCACATCCTGCTAAAATGGTCAGAATTATTGTGAATATACATAGTATCTTTTTTTTCATTATTAATCACCGAATTTGCTGCAGTTTTCCATGTTCCATTTCAAATACTTCATCGCATAAAACCTCTATATCTTCTTTGTTATGGCTTGCAAGTAGTATTGTTTTTCCCTGTTCTTTCAGCTTCAATAAAAGCTGACGTATTTCGTTTACTCCATCCCTATCCAGTCCATTCATTGGCTCATCCAAAATCAATATATCCGGATCTTCCATTAATGCCTGGGCTAATGCAAGCCTTTGTCTCATTCCCAACGAATACTGTCTCACTGTCTTTTTAGATTCTGAATTTAATCCGAGCATCTGCATAACATCTGCAATCTTTTTTTTATCGCGTTTATGCCTTAACATATACAATAGCTCGAGATTTTTCCTTCCCGTTTCATTTCCAAGGAATGCCGGTTCTTCAATAATAATCCCTGCGTTTTTTATCATTTCACGTCCAATTTTTTCTCCGTTGACTCTGATCTCTCCTGCATCTACATAAAGTAACCCACATATACATTTAAAAAGAACTGTTTTCCCAGATCCATTGTATCCTACAAATCCATAAATCCTACCTTTTCTGCATTGCAATGTTATATCTTTGAGCACAACTTGTGATTTAAATTTCTTTGACACATTATTAACTTGTATTACAACATCATCTGTCATCTATGTTCCTCCTTACTCACCCAGTCCATTCTTTTTATTTTCCATTCACTGATTACAGCCAGTAGAAATAATAACATACAAAACGCCGTGTAAATGTAAATAAGGTCCGGTCTGCAACTATCATATCCAAATCTCCAATGCGAAGCAGATATCCATGAAAATGGCAGGAAATTATCCAACACTAACCCCATTTTTCCAAAAACAGATTGCAAAAAAATTAAAACAACAACAATTACATATGACCATATTTTTGACACAAATAAACTCAATGTATATAGCAGCATTCCCATGAATGCAAAGGTTAACGCATCAATCAGAAAAATATTCAGCATTAACGCATAAGGTGAATAATAACTCATTGCCTTTGAATTTATAATCACACAACCTGCCGTTCCTGAAAAAGCAAATGTCTGATAAAGCGTTCCCCATTCATTTTTTAAACTAATTGCAGGTAAAATTGTCAACAAGCTAAGCACCGTAAGCAATGTGCTTAGTAATACACCACTCAAGACTATATAACAGCAATTAATCTGTGACCACTTTTCTTTCCCAATCTTAAGCACTACATAAAGTTCTTCTCCTGACATAAAGGGAATATCTGCAAAAAAAATCATGCCACCAAGCAACATAATTTTGTTAAAATAAAAATCATTCTGGACATGTGGCAATATTGCAAAACTATCTTTTAACCCTAATGTCATTGCCATTGATCTGTAATCAGCCAAATATACATCCAATATAAACAACCATATAATGGCAATCAGAAATATTTTTACATTTTTTATTCTATATTTTATAATACCTAATTTATTTGCTCCCCACATTCCTGTCACCCCATATATCATTATGCATTTTACTATATATTAACTTTCCTGTTATTGCTGCAATTGCAACTGCGACGAACAGTGCATAGCAAAAACAACTAAAGGATTTTTCAAATATTTTTCCATTTGATATATAGATCACATTCAACTTAAAATAATCATTCTCTCCAAATATTCTTGTAAAATAATTGACAAAAAAGTAAAACCCTACTATAGGAACCATAACTGTAAACATTTGATTTTTTACAAATAAAGACAACCACATAGCGAATACAGAAAAAATGCCAGCCATTAGCCCTGTCATTGCCGCATCCGCTATCAGATACCAAAATATTGTTTCTGGCGTAATAAGCTGACTCAGATAATCACCATCAGCAAGATATTCCAGCATATCATTATCCGGGGACAAGAGCGGCATTTTAAAATGAGCCATTAAGCAAAAAATGGATGTTCCAAGTACCATCACGATAACAGCTGAGATAAATGCCGTAATTACTTTAGACCAAATATATTTTCTAAAACTTCCCTTTTGTATCTGCAAATAGTAGTTTTTATACTCCAAATCCTCCATCATGGCATTAGAATATGCAACAGCGCCAAATATCAGCAAAAGCATATATGTACTATAGAATTTAATGTAATAATTTAGCAAATATACATCCTGACTTTTTAACTGCATCAGTGAAAGTCCATATACACTAACAACGCCTAATATTCCAATTCCAAAATACTTCGATGTTAACATACGATAAAAATCCATTTTCAAATATGACTTCACATTACCCCTCCATATCGTAAAATTCCTCTCCTGTAATCGCATTAATCGGAACATATAATTTTTCTACATACTCACTGCCTTTTGTTTTTCTCTCTAAAAAACATATCCAGACCGGAACAACTGCATTTTTCTCCTTATCAATTGCGAATGGATAGGCACCCAATACCATTTTTTTTACAGTAATACAATTCTCATCTAACGTTTTTCCATATTTTGTTTTGATGCATTCTTTAATGTTGTCAATTGGTGCAAATTTTACCTTGTCAACCCCTATATCAAATAAAAAAAACCATTTCATATACAGATAACGTATTCCATCATTTCCAGCACACACAATAATCTGTGATCGATCATCCCCTGAATAATCATTTACACTTCTTTTAGAAAAAACCGGGAGTCCCTGTGTCGTTTCGTCCAGATAATAATAATATGCCTCATCCGAAGTTGACCATGACTCTTTTTTCTCACTTTGTTCTATGTCCCCTGCTTCAATCTTTTTTTCTTCCTGTTCCTTTAATTTATCTACATTTAAATCATATTCTTGGTGAACTTCCAGCTCCGCTGCATCTATTCCTATTTGCTGCATTTTATCTAAAACGGTACGTAAATTATCTTGTCTGCTTTCAAAAGACAGATCCATCTTTTCAGAAAAAAGCTTTCCATTATTTTGTGGACTATACTCATTTGTATCCAGAACATTATAAATAAATACCATATCCTGCTTTGCCCACAATGCTTCCTCTGATGTTAAATACAAAGTATTTTCCTGTTTATCTGTATACGTCTGAAATTCGATTTTATCCCCTATACGGCTTTCTGTTTCATAAACATTATAATCCCACGTATTATCTACCCCAAAAAACTGCTTCCATTTTTCTTCATCCGGTTTCATAATCCTTGCCGTACTCACATAAAAATTATCAGGATCAAAATTTTCTCCAATTACAACCTCTGCATCAAACACCAGGCCGTCACTCACTTTTTCATTGATATAATCCGGAAATCTGATTTCTTCTACCTCTTCATATTGCATATCAGAAGTTTTATCTGAATACTCATCATAATTTATATGCGTCCTTTTCCATAATACAAGTAACATCATGCAGAGCATGCCACAGCCAATGATCCATTTTATAAGCACTTTCTTTTTCATAAATCTCCTTTTTCACAACACCGAAGTCAATCAGACTCCGGTGTTTTTATTATGACGTATATCTTCCCGAAATTACAATTTTATGAGGTTTACTTACGTTTTCATTTCCACTGACATAAAGAGAATATGTCCTATTCTTTGTAACTTGTTTTTGATATTTTATAGCTCCACTCGACGTCGTTGTCGATTTCAGTGGATATGGATTGAGTCCATGCATTGCCGGATCAACATCATTTGATATAGCCAAAGCCCTTACTTCTTTTGAATCCAACTCACTCTTTTGTGTTAAAGTAAGATACCAATTCTGTTCATTGTCAACTTTCGCTTTTGAAGTCACTCTTTCCCATTTTTCTGCATATGGTATAGTTGTAAATGTAAAGTTAGCAAATGAAACACTGGATGCCATTGCCCCATATGTTGGCAACATCAACATAGCAGCCATTGTGCTTGCGGCAAAAATTTTTTTTATTTTTCTCATATAAGCAATTCTCCCTTCTACTACTATAAATCCTCGTGAAATCAATGACAACTTCATTATCTCTTATATTGTCATGATTTCAATACGTTCTGCGCCAAACGACATTTTTTGCTATTATTTGGTCATTCTTTAATAATTCTCTTTAGAATACATGGCACTTGAAGTCCTGCAGTCAATAATATCCCCGCGCAAATACATACTGTTTCACGTTCGAAACCAATACTCCTTAATATCCACACTGCCATATATGCCACACTTGTAAATATACCTATGACTTTTTTATATACTATTTTTTCCTTCAAACCAAGAATTCTATTTTCATGATCAATTGGACTGAATATTATCAAGTTCAAACATGCAATTAATGTAATAAACATTAATATTGTATTGGCAGGTATGCTGCAAGCAATCAGAATGCACAAAAGCAGTAACAGCAAAGAACATATCAGACATACACTTAAATGCTTTGCATGATATCCCCCACTATATTTTCGAATTATCATAAATGGAATTATTACAAAAATACTTTCTTTAACCTTACCCATAATGATTCCTAACAATAATGCGATAATCATAGGCGACCAGAATAATATATAGCTCTCCATCGCATAGCAATATAATTCTTTTTCCTGTTCTTCAATAACCTGGCATTTTACCAACCACGCTGCTACTGTTTCTGTATATTTTTGCATTACTTCATTCTCCTGTATTTGGATAATTCTTTTGGTGCTTTAGGCTGATACATAACGAAACAAGATGTTGAATTTCACATCATTATCTTAAATATTTCTACGAATAAAAGCGAGAGGTTCTGGCTGAACAGACGTTTTTTTGTCTATCTTGGTATTAGATAAAAAAAGAGGGTATACATGGAATCGCAATATACAGAAATGGGCAGACGCATCAAACTACGTCGTAAAGAACTAAAAATCAAACAATCCGAAATGGCAGAAGCACTCAACGTTTCCAACAATCACATTTCATCCATAGAGACAGGGAAACAAAAACCTAGCCTAGATATTTTTATATCCATTTGTGAATATTTGAATGTTACTCCTGATTACCTGCTTTTGGGAGCTCTTCATTCCTATAATGTTCCTCTGGATATTCTTGACAAATTACGTCTATGTTCACAGGAAGATATCGAATTGACAAAAAATTTTGTTGAACTTCTGGTAAACAGAAACTCTGCAAGCCACACTACATTTCATACCCCCACAAAAAAATAACCAAAATCTGCTCTTTTTTGTCGTTTTGCGCATTACTTTTGCCAAATATTATATTTCTCGGTATAATGTAAAAAAAATACGAGGAATACCCAAATGCGAATTTTAATATGTGATGATGATCCATTAGCAATCGAACAAATCCATAAAAATTTAAAATGTTTTTTTACATACAAGCATATAAAATGTCCTGAAGTTATTTCATGGAGAGATTGTCAAGTGTGTTTGTAAACTTTTTTTGCAAAAATATGTAATATGAAAGTACATGCAATCGGCTATTTTCTCTAAATATCTTCATTTAAAAAGGTGTAACACACCGAGATTCTATTCTCAAATGTGATACACCTTGATTTCTGTAACGCCATAGCCACTTCATAATTGCATTTTATTCTATATGGAATTTCAACAAAATGTGGAGAATGCGTTAACAGTCTTTTTTATAATATTATCTATTATTCACAGTCAATTAAATTTTACCCATTCAACATCACCATTACTATATTCTATTTTTTCCTCAGCCAATACACATTCTCCAGTCGCAGCATCGAAATCTACATGAGCAAAATTACCGTTTGGAGAAATTCCAATTACTTCAAGAAATATTCTTATATCATCAGGTGACTCCGCCAAAGAACCATATGACATCTTAAAATTGTAGCCCGAAATCCAATCTCTCTCATTATCTGGGTTTCCACCTACCAATCCCATTTTCTGAGCCTTTTTAACTGCTTCCTCAGCTGTTAAATTTATCTCAGATAAATCTAATAATCCTGTATTAGCATTATTATCAAAGTGCTCTACAACATCAATCTCTCCATCGCTAATTAAAATACTTACATAATTTTTATTTTCATTTGCAAAATTAACATACCACCATTGTCTTTTCCCATCATCCCCTGCCGAATTATCCAAAATATAATCATTATCATAACTATGAATTTCCGTCAACTGAAGGTCATTATAATATTTTACAGCTTCTTCCCTTCCCACAGAAATTGCATCTTCCATTGATATTTCTACCTTATTACTTTCACTTTTCTTTGAACTCTCATTATCATTATTTTCCTTTGAAACTTCTGATGTTTCCATATCCATTGAGTTTCCTTGTGAACATGCAGTCAAAGTTATAACAGCCAAAATAACACCTGCCATAACTATGACTCTGCTCAGACCACTCAACAGATTACATATAATACTGCAATCTCTCTTGGTCATGTTTACTCCTTTTTAGTCTAAATTAATAACTCAAACTTCGCACTTGAATAAGTGCCTATGCACCTTGAAAATTCAATAATAACTGGCATAAAAATAGCATGAAACCATCTGGTTTTGGTATAATTGAGTTGTCCAAAAACAATCATACTTCCGGAGGCTCATGCTATGAATAAAAGTATAACACAAGCAACTCAAAATGATAAGCAGATTTCAAAATCTATCAAAAGATTTTTTACGAGATTTCATGTTTCTTCAACTTTGAAAGCATCCAATGTCTACAAAAAGAAAGGCGTTCCAGTAATGGAGATCTTCCAGTATCTGTTTCTGTTGATTTTTTCTAACAGAAGTATGTATATGAATCTGATCACAGGACGGAACACTCCTGATTTTGCGAAGGATACTGTATATCGTTTTATGAAAATGATTCAGATCAACTGGATCCGCTTCACAACAATACTTTCAACCCGAATCATCAGGGATGCCATTCTGCCTTTAGATTCTGAGGATCGTGCAAATGTTCTTATCATTGACGATTCCATGTTTGAGCGTAACCGCTCAAAAAAGGTTGAACTCCTTGCCAAAGTCTATGACCATGCAAAACATAAATATCGCTTTGGTTTTCGAATGCTTACTTTAGGCTGGTCAGATGGAAGCACTTTCCTACCGGTCAACAGCATTCTTCTTTCCACAGAAAACAGGAAAAACCGCATCAATGAAGCAACAGAAGTGGATAAAAGAACTGTTGGTTACAAACGCCGGAAGCTTTCCATGGAAAAAGGAACACAAGCTATGCTTACGCTTTTGGACGCAGCCAGGAAAGCTACAATTCCGGCGAAATATGTTCTTTTTGATAGCTGGTTTTCATCACCAAGCACTCTTCACGCAGTAAAAAGTATGGGTTACGATGTAATCGGCATGGTCAAGAAAACACCAAAGATGTTCTTTCGCTACAATGGCGAAGATATGTCTCTAACTTCCATCTACAACAAGAACAAAAAGAGACGCGGAAGATCAAGATATCTACTCTCCGTTATGGTTGATGTTGTAAAGGATGGTGAAATCATTCCTGCCAAAGTAGTTTATGTTCGCAATCGTAATAAACGCAAGGAATATCTCTGCCTTATTTCCACGGACGTAAATCTGGATGAGAATGAAATTATCCGAATCTATGGAAAACGTTGGGACATAGAGGTGTTCTTCAAGGTGTGCAAAAGCTACCTTAACCTAAGCAAAGAATGTAACTCCCTTTCCTATGATGCAATGACTGCACATACTGTAGTCATTTTTACACGATACATGATGTTGTCGCTGGAAAGCAGGGAATCCAATGATAATCGATCCCTGGGCGAGCTTTTTCTATACTTTTCAGATGAAAAAATCAACGAATTGGTGGATACATTTATGAATACACTTCCGACCATGTTGAAAACACAACTGCAAGCTGCATAAAGTCTGAACATTGACAACTGAATAACTGCCAGGTATTGAATTTTCAAGGTGCATAGCTAAAATTTATGTGCGAAGTTTGAGTTAATAATAATAGTAATAGCTTACGGTTTTTACTCCATAATTAATCGCTGCATTATAATTGGATGTATTATTTAACCCAAAATATATATCTATCCAATATGTTGTACGGTTTGAAGGATTTCCCCTGTCTTCTACAACAAATGAAGAACAACTCGTACCGTTCACATCTACACTTTCATCCATGTAAATTGTCGTTCCTAATTTAACTTTTGTACTTGTTGTGGATCCAGTTTTTGTAGTTGCATTAATATGCATTGCACACATACCGACTGTCGGTGTTTTCCCACTGGCTGTCAGAGCACCAGATTTAGCCACGTAAGCTGTTGAATCCTGATTTGTCTTACTTGCCTTTGTAGACCTTGCTGATCTTGTCAAAGAATATTCTACCGATTCTGAGGCTTGGGTATTAGGAGTCCGAGTTGCCAAACTGGAAAATGGTGATGCTTTTTCTGTATTCAATCCTTCTTCAATTGCCTCTTTTAACGCATATGGATTAACGCCATTTTCTTCTGCAATCTGTTCAACATCAACAATAATGCCACCAATGTCCACATTCAAATTATTCGAATCCTCTGCTGCAAATGCTGTAATGTTCATAGCCATTGCTAATACAACAGCTGTAATAGCTGTACCGATACGTCTTCCCTTTCCCATAACATTTTTTCTTCTCATACTTATTACCTTCCTTTCATTAATGAAATCTTATAGGCGTTTGCGAAACTCTGAACCCATTGAAAATACTAGATTCTCTGATTGTGAAAAATCAATATCTCCTCAAAAATGCCAGTTTTTACGCTTTCAAATTCTTGTGGAAATGTGGATAACTTTCTCTCATTATACGATTTTTAGTAATCATTCTCGTTTTATCCCTTACAAAGCCTATAGCTTCGTTAAAAATTTCAAGAGTTATCCACACCAATCACATTTTGAGTTTCGCAATCACCTAATGAAATCTTACAAGTGTTGCTTTTGCTGTTCTATGAAATCAATGACAATTCCCATTATCCATGTTTTTGTCCATAACTTCAACCCCTCCTGCACCAAACGACATTTTTTGCCTTTATTTGGTCAATTCGTCAACATTTTTCTCAATTCTTTGAAAATGTAGGGAAGCTGTAACCCTGCAGACAACATAATACCAATTGAAATACATATTGAATATATATGTAACTGGCACACAAAAAGCAACGCATCTACAAGCATAAATATTATTACAAGCACAGCTGTTATCATTTTATAACAACCACATTCTTCTTGGCTCAACACTCTGTTCTCATTGTCAATCGGACTAAAACAAATCAGGCTTACAGCTGCTCCTACAGTAATCAATGCAAGTACCCATCCACATTTGATGTGAAATGACAATACCATGCACAATACTAATAGCAGGCATGACCATATCAGACACGACCATGCGTGTTTTGTATGGTATCCTCCGCTAAACTTCCGGATTATTACAAATGGCATGATTATCATGACGCTTCGCCCGACACATCCCATACCAATCCCAAATCCTATGGCTAGCAACAACGGAGATAGAGACAAAAGAATACTATACACAGCATAACTGTATAATTCTTTATCTGTTTCCTTTACAACCTCACAATTTATCAGCCAGTCTGCTATTGTATTTGCGCATTTCTCAATCATTTCGTTCTCCTGTATCTTGCTAATTCTTTTGGTGCTTTGGGTTGATATGTAATAACACATGCCGCTGAATTTGCATCAGCACGCAGAAATGTATTCAAAACTGATACCATTCCCTTTGCAACCGCTTTTGATAACTTACCTTTCATTGCAAGTTCCTCCTCTCTCCAGATTATCATTGATATTCACAGGAACTATAATAAACGATTTTCCTTCTATAAACGAGTCCTTTGGTATGAACAGAACAATTCTTTACAATTTTGGGATAAAATAAAACTTTTCACGCACAAAATATATGTGATACAGAAAACATTATGCAATAAATTAATTAAATTATATGTAACACAGAATATTTCTGTATCACATTCTTCGTTCTTGCTGTTTCTATTGATAAGATACAATAAGAAAGAAGGTAATTCATATGGAATTTCAGTATAAAGAAATGGGAACTCGCATAAAAGTACGCCGAAAGGAATTGAAAATAAAACAGGCAGAATTAGCAGAGGCTCTTGAAATATCAAACAATCATATGTCCTCCATAGAAAACGGAAGGCAGAAGCCAAGTCTGGATACCTTTATCGGTATTTGCAGATGCCTTAATGTTACGCCCGATTATCTTTTGCTTGGAACAATGCACGCATATAACATTCCACAGGATATTTCAGATAAATTACGTCTATGCAATCAGTCCGATATAGAACTTGCCAAAGATTTTATTGAACTTCTTGTAAAAAGAAATAGCACAAACAATACCAAAGACGGCTATATGCTTTCATAATTTTGCATTTCTCGCATTCCTAGCATTCTATGCGGGAATTTCTCTTACTTTTTTCCATTTTTTAACTTCAGCCCAAAATCCACTAAAAAATGTCTTTTCATACAGTTTTTTTGTATTTTCCTAACCTTTATTGTATAATGTAGAGGAAATTATACGTTGTAAATGGAGTGAAAAAGATGCGAATACTCATCTGTGACGATGATGCTCTGATAGTCGAACAGCTTCAGAAATATATAAGAAATTTTTTTGAAAAAATCGGTGTGAAATGTCCTGAACTGGTCTGTTTTTCTGACGGGGAATCTCTACTGGCAGACAAAGGTGAAAAAGACATTCTTTTTCTTGATGTAGAAATGCCCGGAATGAATGGCATCTATGTGGGAAATGAATTAAAAAAAAGAAATGATAATATCATTATTTTTATTGTGACTTCTTATTCCGAATATCTTGATGAAGCAATGCGTTTTCACGTATTTCGGTATCTGTCAAAGCCTTTGGATAAACAGCGGTTTTTCCGTAATATGAAAGATGCTGTCGACCTGTATAATACCATGACAATCAAAATTCCCATTGAAACAAAACAGGGTGTACATACGCTTCCCGCATCCTCTGTCATAGCAGTGGAGGCACAGGGAAGAAAAGTAGTGATACATACAACTCAGCGTGATTTTGAATCCATCCGCAATATGCAGTATTGGCTGGAGCTTCTTCCCAAAAACTGCTTTTTCCAGACACACCGCAGTTTCATTATCAATTTTGAACATGTCACAGATTTTGACCGTACTCTTGTTCACATGGCGGATGAACAATTCCATGCCTATCTGACAAAAAGGAAATACAGCGCATTTAAAGAAGCCTATCTTCTTTATTTAGATAGTACGAGGTAATCCAGATGAAAAATGCTATTTGTTATTTTTTCAGTTTTCTTGTAGAAGCAATTATACTTTGGCAATATTCCTCCAATCTGTTTTCTGCCAAACGCAAACTCTTGGTAAAACTTATCGCACTATGCTGCTTATATTTTATCCTGTTTTTTTGTTCGCTGTTTGAATCTATATGGTTAAATGTAGCTTTCTATTTTTTGTTGAATTTCATTTTCTTAGTTATCCAGTTTTATCTAAATTGGTACACAGCATTATTTCATTCATCTATCCTGACAGCAGTTATGTCCATGAGCGAGTTGATAGTATATGGAATTATCAAGCGGTTTGCTCCTCATTTCCTTGATAATGGTAGGGAATTTAATCATCTTTTGGTTTTTACAGTCTTTAATAAACTTATATTTTTTACTGTTATATATCTCCTCATTCATTTTATAAAAAAGCAGGAAAAATGCAGTCGGCAGTATGATAAGTCCATATTTTTGCTTGTTTTCATCCCTATAGCCTCTGTCTTTGTTATGTTCACGTTTATAAATATTGGAGAAAACGCCACCCTTCCACCATCTCTTGACTGGATGATTACATTGAGTGCTGTTTTTCTACTGACAGCTAATCTGCTTATGTTCGGAATCAATCAGTATCATCAGAAAAAAAATATGGAATTTACAGAAATGCAGTTATTGCTCCAACAAGAGTCGGATTCAGCGAGGTATTATGAAATGTTACATCTGCAGAACGAAAATCAGCGTATTTTAATCCATGATATGAAAAAACATCTTCAATCCATTGCACTGTTGAATGAAGATAACCAAAATGAAAAAATCAGAGCTTACATTCATCAACTAATGCAGTCCTCTGATTTATTGGAATTTTCTAAGATATGTGATCACAAAATATTAAATAATATTTTATGCCGCTATAAAAAAGTGTGTAATGATCTGCATATTGCATTTCACGCAGACATCCGCAGTAATACCACTACTTTCCTCTCGGATTCAGATGTTACTTCCCTATTCTGTAACCTGCTGGATAATGCAGTGGAAGCGTCACAACGCATCAAAGATTCCTATATTGAAATCTCTGCCGCCCAAAGAGAACATACACCATTTATCATTATTACAATGATTAACTCATGTGCCTGCAATCCGTTCTCTCCAAATGGGGAACTTATTTCTTCCAAACCTGACCCACAGGCACATGGTTTTGGTATTAAAAGCATAGAAAAAATTGTCCATAACTATAACGGAAATATGCAGATGTACTATGATGGGGAAACTTTCACTTTTCACACGATTATTATGTTGAAAATGAAGCCATAGTTTACCATTACGGAGATTTTTATTTCACGCTCACTTCCCCGGCAAGCACGCGCTTATAGTCCTCATAATTTTTCTGCAACAAAGTTGGTGTATCAAGTCCATACGGACATTTGCTCTTACATTTGTTGCAATGTAAACAATTCTCAATCTTCTTCATTTTCGCCTGCATTTCCGGTGTGAGCTGTGCATCCGATGGTGCGCGGCGCAGCATCAGTGACATTCTCGCACAGTTATTGATCTCGATTCCTGCCGGACATGGCATGCAATAACCACATCCACGGCAGAATTCGCCGCTTAATTCTTTTCTGTCATGCTCGATGAGCGCTTTGATCTCATCATTCATCACCGGAGGATTGTCGATATAGGAAATAAATTCTTCCAGTTCTGATCTTCTCTGGACACCCCAGATAGGGAGCACATTGTCATACTGCGCCTCAAAAGCATAAGCTGCGGCAGAATTATTGATCAGTCCACCGGAAAGTGCCTTCATAGCAATAAAGCCCATATCCGCTTCTTTGCACTTTTTCACAAGTTCCAGATCCTTTTCTGTCGCAAGATAGCAGAACGGGAACTGTAATGTCTCATACAGACCAGAATCAATTGCTTCGTTTGCCACTGCCAGTCTGTGGTTTGTAATTCCGATATGGCGGATTTTTCCCTGTGCTTTTGCCTCTAACATCGCTTCATACAATCCGGTTCCATCCCCCGGCTTCGGGCAGAAAGATGGATTGTGGAACTGATAAATATCAATGTAGTCCGTTCTTAAATTATGCAGGGAAACCTCTAAATCTTTCCAGAAGTCTTCCGCATTCTGGGCAGCCGTTTTTGTGGCGATGCAGACTTTCTCTCTCATTCCGTCGAAAGCTTCGCCTAATTTTTCCTCGCTGTCCGTATAAAATCTTGCTGTATCAAAAAAAGTCATGCCCGCTTCATATGCCCTTCTCGCAAGCGCAACTGCATCATCTATGCTGATCCTCTGTATCGGGAGCGCTCCGAATCCATTCTTATTGACCGTGATCCCGGTCTTTCCAAGTGTTACCCTTTCCATTCTTCTGTACCTCCTTATTCCTGTAAATACGGAAAGAAAACCTTACTCTGCTTCTTTTTGTCGAACATATTGTTATACTGCAAAATCTGATACCGATCAATCCACTCAGCCTCTTCTTCCGTCGCCTCTTCCAAATGTTTAAAACAGCCACTGGAAACAGAATAGTATCCCCTCGAATTAATTGCAGGAATCGTCTGCTGCATATCCGCCAAAAACTGATTGTAAGACGGAAGTGCGATCCCGGCACGCTCCAGCGCCATCGTGGAAAGGTAATTCAGGCTTGTGATCGGAACTTCCTCTGTCTCTGTCTCATAGTTCGTCCAGATAAAGAACGGCACAGTATAAAGATTCTCCAGTTCATCCTCTGTCAGCCCCGACAAACCTTTTCCGTTCAGCCCTTTGTAAAAATTCGTGTTCAGACTCGGCTGATGATCCCCGAAAAAGACGATCTCCACCGGATCATCCACGCTCTGGAAATAACTGATCAGATATTCGAGCGCCTTGTCGCTCTCATGAAGCAGCGACAGATACTGATTTGCATCGGAATAACTTGCTCCAAGTGTCCGGATCTGCTCATTAAAATTCGGATATTTTTCCGTGTAGCCACCATGATTCTGCATGGAAATACTCATGATAAACAGATCTTCGTTCGCTTTTTTGCTCTCATAACGTGCTACGATATTCTCATATAATTCCTGATCCGTAATATATTTTCGCAGCAGTTTGGTCTGGTCAAAATCATCTATAAAATGTGTTTCATCAAATCCCATGGTCGGATAAACCACGTTGCGGCTCCAGCCTGTCTCATAATAAGGATGCATCGCCACACAGGTGTAACCGATATTCTTCAGATTCGACACAATCGAGGTCGGCGTATCGCTGATATACTGCTGATATACAACCGAACCGCTCGGCAGAAATGCCATGGAATTACCTGTCATAAACTCCCACTCGGAATTTGGTGTCTTTGCCCCAAAGACAGAGGACAAGGCATGTCCCTTGATCATATTATCCTTTAAGGAATCATAATAAGGCGTCACCTGCTCATTCGTCAGAATATCTCCAACGACAGACAGATCCGCATACGACTCACTCATCACCACAATGATCGTCGGTTTCTTCTCTATATTTTGGTTTACATAACTTTCTCCATCGTCGCTATACTGGTTTTCAAGTTCTGTCACCACTTCCTCGGAATATCCGTCCGGCTCTGCGATAAAGCAGTCACGGATACTCAACACATAATTCAAGATATAACCGTTCCGGTAGCTTCCCTTCTGCTCCCACGTCTCAGTCACAGTGCCTTCTGTCTCGGTTCCAATATAAGCACAGCAGAATACCGCAATGGAAATACATACCACTGCCATCCACAGCCTTTTTTCAAATTTCACATGGATTTTCCGCACGAATGCCACATAAAGTACCGACAGCAGTACCACATAAACTGCTCTGTCATCCAGCACAAACTCATAATTTCCAGCCACACTTAAACCGGTGGAAATAGAGCGCAGATCGCTGAAAATAAATTCATTTCCCCGGAACAGATAAACGAAATAGTCAATTCCGGCAAAGCTTATCAGTGTGATATGTGAAATAATACAGGTCAATCCCGCATTTTTTGTAAACACCTGCACGACCACATAGACAACCAGACAGCACAGGACATTCAAAAACATCTTCGCGTCCGTAATCTTCGCCCGAAGTTCCGCATCCAGCAGAAGATACTGCACCATGTACGCCGTCAGCACACTGCTGCCGCCAAGCAGTACCACGTTCAATGCCAGTTTTAACCATTTATTATTAATTTCAATTTCCAGACTTTTGATCAGGAAATAGCAGGCTCCAAAACCTGCCAGCACATAAATCGGAAATGTTACTTTATAATATAATACCGCCGCAAAAATCATTGCCACGATAAGACGTATCAGATTTGTTTTTTCAAATTTCAGACGAATCTTCATCTTCCTGCTCCCTGTAATTGTTGCACACGCTGCATCAGCCCGTGCATCTCACCTCGATTTTACCCGTTTTTTACACTTTACCAACGATATTCTATCATCCCACAAAAATTTGTCAATTTTGTGAAGCTTAATCTTTTCTTAAGACCTCTTTTTTCTCAAAAAAATACCCCACAATGACTTTTATGAAAAAAGTCATTATGAGGTATCAACCTTTGCATCTATGCAGACTGTGTCATCAAAGATTTTCCATCGCCTGACGCTCTCTGATCTTTCGTGTGATCACCACGATCACACCGATCAAAAATGGAAAAACAAATGTTGCAAAACGGTATAACAACGATGCAGAACCAGCCATGCCTGTCCCGACAATCCCTGCAAAAAGTCCGGTAAACACAAACTCCGTGGAACCAATGCCCGCCGGTGCCGGAATCACTGCTGCCAACATAACCGACAATGCCGTGATCGCCATTGTTTCCACCAGATTGATATTTCCCTGTCCTGCAAATAAAAGATATGGCATTCCATACCAGAAGCAGAGTTTTAACAGGTTTAAACCGATCACGCCGGCTACCATTTTTTTCTTATGCAGAAGATATTTAGAGGCAGTTTCCAGATCTGCGCACTGTTCTCTCAACTGGTGTTCCAATACATCAAACTTTCCTTTTTTATTAAAGAAATCAAGCATTGCAAAAATCAGCTGATGGAACTTTGTGGAACAGCAGAACAGGATCAGTGCCAGTGTGATCACCATGGTAATAGCATACCCCGCCAGAAGCAGCCAGGTATAAGCTCCAAAATGCCCACACATATAATTCCAGCTTAGGAAAAAGAAAATCGCCGAATAAATTGCTATGCTGATCTTATGGAATGCATACTGGAGCATGTACATTCCAAATCCCTTCGAATAATCAACTCCGTGTTCATTCAGATAGATGATCGCTGCGACACCAGCACCGCTTCCTAATGTTGCAACACGATAAAAGGAACAGAAAAACATGTTTTCTATTCCCCATTGATAACGAAAATCAGGGTTATACTGTTTTGCGAGCACAGTCGTGATCAGTGCCTCCACAAAACAATATATCCCTGACATCACGCATATACCTGTGAGAACAGACGGTGTCGTTTCTTTTAACTGCTCTAAGATCGGTCCCGCTGTATCCCGGAAGGTATATACGATCGCTCCTATAATTAAAATTACAAATAGCCATTTCAAAAGATTTTTCTGCTTTTTACTAATTGTTCTCGCCTCTTATTTCTTCTTGAAATTGGTGTATCCTTTCTGATGATAAGGATGCTCTTCCCACAGTTTATCCGCAGTCTTCTTCCACTCACATGCATATGTCTCACATTTTCCACATAAGTGTTCTACCGGTTCAGCCTCTTCCACATCGGTAGAATGTGCTCCGGTTTCATGTACCATCTTCTGTAATAATTCCGGATTCTCAAGCATTGGACATGGTCTTAACATATTCTCGTTGAATGGCTGACCATCTCTGTATGCCATAAATAATGGCTGTTTCAAACACTCTAATAATGATTTTTCACGAATGTTTGCACCGGAATAGTGAATGAATACGCAAGGTTCCACATCTCCCTTTGGATTGATATGGCAGTAGTTTCTACCACCTGCGATACATCCGCCAACGAACTCACCGTCGTTCTGGAAGTCCATAACGAAGATCTCTTTTCCGCCTTCTTTTGCACGGACCTCACGGATTCTGTGGTAAATATATTCACGCTGCTCTGCTGTAGGCATCAGTTCCGGAGCTGCCTTCATACCAACTGGCATAAGGTGGAAATACCATGCAAAACGGCTTCCATGCTCGATCAGAAGATCAAAGAACTCATCAGAAGTAACTGCATCCATGTTTTTACGAGTATAGCATACGCTGTTACCAAAAATCAATCCATTTTCATGGAGCAGATCCATTGCGTGAAGCACTTTATCATATACACCGGCTCCTCTACGGAAATCGTTTGCATCCTCAAAACCTTCCAGAGAGATTGATAAGGAAAGGTTTCCGACACGTTTCATCTCATCACAGAATGCCTGATCTACTAATGTTCCGTTTGTATAGCAGTGGAATGCACACTCATTGTGTTTTTCACATAACTTGATAATATCTGCCTTACGTACCAGTGGTTCGCCACCAGTCATCATATAGAAGTAAATACCAAGCTCTTTGCCCTGTGTGACAATGCTGTCCATTTCATCAAATGTCAGGTTCAACTTATTACCATACTCTGCTGCCCAGCATCCCGTGCAATGCAGATTACATGCGGATGTCGGGTCCATCAGAATCAGCCACGGAATGTTACAGTTGTGTACTTCCCTCATTTTACGGATTGTCTTTGTTCCTAAAAATGCAGCCTGAAAACCAAGATTTAATGCTGTCATTTTAGCAACGTGCGGATCTGTTTCGTCCAGAAGACGGTTCACATATCTCATCCATTTATGATCCGGATTTTTGATCATCGCTCTTGCACCATCATACGCTTCTTTGCTGAAGTTGTTTCCCATGAATTTCTCCGTAAGGTCAACAATCTGCAGAAGTGCTTTCTCACGATCCTTATTCAGATTTTTTAATGTTGCATCGACTGCGACACCAAATGCTTTTCTTTCCACTGTCTCTACTAAATTTGCCATCTCATAATCCTCCGTTTTCCACACCAATCAACCTATCTGTCTCGTTTGTATAGATATTTAGGCTTTCACAACTATATTCTCTCTTACTAGTGGAAAGTATATGAAATTTCATGTTTTTTTTAAATATGCAAAAATTTTTCTTTGTCGCATGTCAATATACATTTTCCACTTATTGTCTATCATCTATATACAGAAACCGCCATATTGAATATCGATATTATGATATGTAGTTTTTAATACTATATGCATTATAGCATTATTTTTTTCAAAGTCAATTTATTTTATCCACATTTTCGCACAGTTATTATATTTTTCTTAATAATGACTTCTTTGCTTAACAGCTCCTGATTTTGTGGGTATAATAAAAATGTACTGAAAATGAAATACTTTTACTTAGGAGATGACTTTATGCCCGGCTATGTGACACATTATATTTTTGGTCGTGATATGTATGAGAAATTGAACGATCCGGTTTTGAAAAACAATTTATATAAAAACAGGGCGGTTTATGCCTTAGGGCATCAGGGCCCTGACATTTTTTTCTATTATCTGCCGGCTTACGTACTGCACGGACACAATCTGGGCGACATGGCGCACACCGAAAATACCGGCGCTTTTTATGCCGCACTTTTAGAGAGCCGCAGTATCTTTAAGAAGCCGGAAGATCTGCAGATCGCAAATGCTTATCTGGAAGGATTTTTGGGACATTATATATTAGACTCCATCTGCCATCCGTTTATTTATGGACGCACCCATTATAAAAAAAATGACAGAGGTTATTTTTCCCGCCACGCTTATTTAGAGACTGAGATCGACACCTCTCTGCTCGAGCTGAAGTACCACAGACGGCGTGCTGACTTCCATATGGAAAATACGATCATGTTGACACCTCGTCAGAAATGGATCGTTGCGCGTATGCTCCACTACGCTTACCAGCACACTTACCATGGTCTGTTTGTGAGCCGCTATACGATTTTTATGGCGATTTTTGCAACGCAGCTTGGTTTTCGGATTTTATACGATGGCACCGGACAGAAAAAAGTGCTGTTCCGTTTTGCAGAAAAACATTTTCTCGGCTACCCGGTATTTTCACCGCTGATTGCCAACGATTCCCTGCTTTTCCGCACCGATCCGTTTAACATGCAGCACAAAAAATGGACAAACCCGTGGGATTCGTCCATTACATCCGAGGAATCTTTCTTTGATCTATACAAGAAATCCGAAGAAAAATACCTTTATTGTTTAAATGAGCTGTCCGCCCTCTTGAAAGAACGAATACACTCTTCTAAGGCTGACCTTCTGACAAAGACATTCTTAAAAGACTACGGAAATGCTTCTTTCCACAGCGGATTATCATGCACGCTTCCGTCCTGACCGCAGACTGCCCCGTCCTTTTTTCGGCAACCTGTTTTTACATTGAAAAATGCGCAGATGTTTTTGGCACCTGCGCATAATTTTTATCCTATTTCAAAAAATTCCTTCACCTGACCTAAGATGATATTCATCAATCTTGTTCTTGCCTCCACACTCGCCCATGCGATATGAGGTGTGATAATCAGCTTATTGCTGTCCTTGATCTCACGGAGCGGATTGTCTGCACTCATCGGCTCAACGCAGAGTACATCCAGACCTGCCGCTGCGATCTCATTGTTTTCCAATGCGTCTGCCAGATCCTGCTCCACCACGATTGGTCCGCGTCCGAGGTTTAAGAAAATAGCAGAGTTTTTCATTTTTGCAAAAGCCTCTGCATTCATAAGGTTTTGTGTATTTTCATCCAACGGTGCATGAACAGATACAATATCCGAAGCTGTGAGCAATGTGTCAAAATCAACCCGCTCATAACCTTCCTGATTATTTTTACCGGAAGTGGAATAGTAAATCACATGGCAGCCAAACATTTTTGCAATATCCGCCACACGTCTTCCGATATTTCCAAGACCGATAACTCCCCATGTCATACCATTTAAATCATGGAAGACATTGGAAAAATGTGTAAAAATGGTATCTCCCACATATTTTTCCGATTTTACATAATCATCATAATATCTCAATTTTTCCAACAGATAGAACAATAAAGCGAATGTATGCTGTGCCACAGTCTCGGTGGAATAGCCTGCCACGTTGCGCCATTCAATCTTTCTTTTTGCCAGATAATCTTTATCCAGATTATTCGTGCCGGTAGCAGTCACGCAGACAAGTTTCAAATGCTCTGCCTCTCCGATCGTCTGCTCGTTGATCTGTACTTTATTGATAATGACAACATCCGCGTCCTTCGTGCGCTCTCTTGCCTCCTCTGCTGTCGAAAATCCATATTTTACTACTTCACCTAATTTATCAAAGCCGGAGAGGTCAATGTCCTCTCCGATCGACTTTGCATCTAAAAAAACTATTTTCATCTTACTTTTTCTCTCTTTCCTCTGTATCTGCCTGCATTATTTTTCAAGATACTCGCGCAGCGCGCTCATCCGCTCTTTTCCAATGCGGTAGCCTTCTTCATAAAGTTCCCGCAGTTTTTTTGGATCAGACTCTGTCCTGCCAACACCAAGTGTTGTCTCCGGCGCGATCACAAAAACTTTTCCCTGTTTTTCAAGTTCCTCTAACTCTTTTACATCCTGATTGTAACGCTCTGCCCTTGTATCCATAGCCTCTACGATTTTCGGATATTTCTTGTAGAGCTTATCGGTCAGCCGGACTGCTTTCTCTGTAGTCTTCATATAGCCGTGTTCTCTCGTTAACACAACGATCAGCTTGTCACACTGCTCATCCTCTAACGCATGACGAAACGGAATGGAGTCCGCGATTCCACCGTCTAAATAATAATGTTTTCCAATCTTGATCGGCTGGAACAGAATTGGCAGTGAGCAGCTTGCCACTAATGTGTCTTTCATGTCAATGCTCTGCGGCACTTTTAAATATTCTGCTTTTCCGGTGTGAATGTTTGTCACACCAGCTTCCACAACTCCTTCATATACTGCAAAAGTCTCATAATCAAATGGCAACAGTTTATTCGGCACTTCATCAAACACAAAATCAATGTTGTAATATGTCTTTTTCTTCCGGTCAAACAGATATTTCATTCCCATGTAACGCTTATCTGCCATGTATTCTTCCAAAAGTTTTAAATTACGCCCTTTCTGTTTTGACAGATAGGACACACCAAATGCGATTCCTGCCGAGACACCGATAAAATAATCCGGCATCAGTTCCTCTTCCAGAAATGCGTCCATCACTCCGCAGGAAAACGCTGTCCGGCTTGCGCCACCTTCAAATACCATTCCTAATTTCATATTTTGTCACTTCTTTCTATCTTTCTGTCATACCCTGTTGTCTGGTTTTTGTTTACTGTTCTGATTCCTTTGGTGCTTCTGCTTCCTCTGCTTTTTTCGGCATTGCATCACTCTCCACCACATAAAGAGTCACACCGCGGATTTCTTTTACTTTCACGATTGTGCCTGCCTCAAAGGTTTTTCCGTCCTCATAGGCACGCGCGGACCATTCCTGTCCGTTTAATACGGCTGTTCCGGTTCCTTTTATATTGTCTACCGCTTCTGTCAGGCATACATTTTTGTCAACTGCTGCCTCATAGTTTGTTTTTACAAGGCGCGGTTTCATGTATTTTAACGCCCATGGTCTTGTAAATATGAGCAGAATTGCAGACACGATCACAAACGCTGCAAACTGCCACACCGGTCCAAGTCCTGCTGCATCTACAAGTAATGCCACGAGGGCTCCGCCTGCAAACCAGATAGAGGTAAGACCTACCGTGATAATCTCCACCACGGCAAATATAATAATTAATGCGATCCAGATAATTGCTGCTTCCATAATTGTTCTCCTTTTTTTGCACGTATTTTTACGTTGTTACTCGCAGTGCACGCCATGAACCGCTTCGCGCTTCATGGCTGTCGGGCATTCGCCCTATTGCACGCATTTTTACGTTGTTACTCGCAGTGCCAGCCACGAATCGCTTCGCGCTTCATGGCTATCGGGCATTCGCCCTATTCAAAGCAACGATAATGCCCTCTCGTCTGCAAGCAGCCGGATTGCATTATCATCGCTTTGAGCACTGCTCATTGCTAATACACATTATAAACGATTTGGGGGAATTATACTAATTAATTTTATCTTATTGCCGATAATTATTGTAGAAAATGTGAGTATTAATAGTTTACATATGTAGTTTTTTAATTATTTTTATTCATGAATGATTGATGATTCCACGGAGGGAATTTTATGGCAGCAATCGCAGGAACCGGCACATCTCTGAGTGCCAGTTATTATCTTAGAAATTTTTATACAGCAAACCGTAACGCAGTCACTTCATCCAAGCGCAAAGAGATGACCGGCGGTACTCTTTCACAGGCGGATGCCACAGCGCTCCACCGTGCAGCGAAGAAGTTACGCAATTTTAATTATGAGGATGACACGACAGACAGTGCCAATATTTATGGAAGTGTCAGCGCATTTATACAGGTTTACAATAACACGCTGTCATCCGGAAACAAAACAGATGACGCTTCTTTGAGCCGCTACTCCAGATATCTGAAGTCACTTTCCAAAGAGCATTCAAGTGAATTGTCCAAGATTGGGATCACTGTTAATTCCGATGGAAGCTTAAGTGCCAATGACAACCTGCTAAAATCAGCCAAAGTTTCCAAAGTCAAAACATTATTTGCTGATGATGCAGAATATATCACAAAGGTAAGCCGTTATTCCAAGAAAATGGCAGAAAAAGCTGACAGCGTTGTGCTAAGTGAAACACTTGGCAGCAATATTGATCTGACTTTATAGAAAAAAGACTGGTGTGCGAAGCATGATGAACTATCATCCTCTTCGTGTTCCAGTCTTTTCTTCCTTATATATACTTCATATCGATCTTAATATCATTCCCCTTCACACAGACCTCTGCCATACTTCCGCAGACAAGCGGCATCATCGGTGGTCTGTGTCCGATATCCATATCCATAATAACCGGCACTTCGAAATCTTTTAAAATGTCGGTCACTGCATGATAATGATCCAGTCCCATCATCTCTTCTCCGATGCAGCAAGGTCTTCCGATCAGAAAGCCTTTCACATGCTGAAACCATCCAGCATTTTTCATCTGCCACATTGCCCGGCGGATTCCCATGACGTTTAGATCGCAACACTCTAAAAACCAGATGATTCCGTCTTCTTTGTATTTCTCATTGAATTGGTTTACATAATCAAACTGTGTCCCCAGTAAATTTACGAGGCAGTCGACACAGCCTCCTACAAGACGACCTTCTATTTTTAATGATGCATCCGGATTTTCATTTCCCACATAAAGTTCCTGTTCGCCCTCTTTCAAATGAATCCATGTATCCGCCGCAACATCTTTCGCCGGATAAACCACGTGCCGGGCTGGTTCTGTCACATTATAAGGGACATAAGGATTTCCTTCATCCTTCAGATCATCTTTTTCCCAGAACGGATAGCTGTGAAGCTGCTTCGTTTTTCCAGTCAGAACATCCATTGTATCTAAAAGGCTCTCATGCCACGGCTCCATGCCAAATGTTCCCGCACACGGTCCATATACCGCTGCCGTGTCACAGATCGTATTCAGCAAAAATGTGAAATTCGTGTTGTCCGAATAGCCCATATACCATTTTGGTTCTGCCTTCTTAATTTTCTCGAAATCAACAAAGTTCATTGTCTCACACATCATTTCCCCGCCACCGCAGGAAATTAAAATGTCGTTATCCACACTACAGTAATATTCTGTCAGCTCTTTTCCACAAAGCTCCGGTGTATTGCTGATTCCAATTCCTTTTGCCACATAACAGTTCGGTCCTAAGTCCAGTCCGTAACCCATTGCTTGAAATTTTTTCTGTGTATTCAAAAATGCCGTATAATATGGTTCTGTTGCGCACCCAAAAGACGGTGCGACAAAGCCGATGGTTCCGTTTTTCGGTAAAAATTCTGGATATCTCATAAATATTTTTCTCCTGCTACTTTGTTTTAATTGTGATGTTCTTGCCTGAAAATGCAATTCCAAGCTGGAAAATGTTCTCTACACCCTCCATAAGATTCTTTATGCCAAAATCTTACTTTTATACACAGCCGCAATTTCTTTGTTAGGGATCGACACCTCACACAGATAAGAACCATCCGGCTGCAACTCCTTTTTCGCCGTTTTCAAATATCCAGCTACCAGAAGCAGACTGTAAATATTAGCCGGATTATCGCCAAGCGCCCGGTAAATCACATTCTGATCAATCCGCGCAATCACCCGCTCTCCCTGCACCAAAGCATACAGTCGTTCTGTTATATCATCGGTTGCCGACCTTAGAACATCCTCCAATATCTCGTTTTTCCCTGTATTCACCCAATATGCCTGTGGCAGACAGTCTCTGGAAATATAATTAATAACCGGTGCAATATGATAATGCTCATGAAGCATCCGCGACAGATTTTCCAACGCAGAAGACAGTTCTACTATCCCGGCAGTTCCATTTAATATTTTTGAAAAATATTCTTTTTCAAAATCTGCAAGACACTCACTTTCCTGTAACTCCATATGTCTGCCGTATTCCACTTGCAGCAATCCACGGATCTTATCCAGCGTCATCGACCATGAATCAAATTTAACATCCTTTAACGTCAGAAAAATAACTGGATATTTTCCCTGATGTTTTCTGTATGCATCCCCACATTTCCAGATTGCTTTATCACGGAAATACACACTTGTGTCCTCCGATGATATTTCAAAAAAGACACGAAGCATATCCATATTCAGCGTTTTGCCAAATCTTCTCGGTCTTGTAAACAGGGATACCAGCGCCTTTTGATCCAGCAACTGTTTCATCATCAATGTTTTATCTACATAATAATACTCTGATTGAGCACGTATATAATCAGCCACTCCGATTGGAAGTGCTTTTGGGTCTTCTTTTTGTTCACTTTTTCGGTATTTTCCCCTCTTTTACCTTGTTCTCATACCATTTGAATAAAGTTTCTAATTTGTGATAAAAGATTTCTTCCCCCTATTTATTGATAATATGTCAACATATCATCCCGTTTTTCACATTTTCCGTCAACAATTTATAATATTCTTCCAGCGCAACTTCCATCACAAAATTATCTTTCCGGCAATAGGCGCTATGCACGGTTTCTAATTTATCCCGTCTGAGTTTTTTCTGCTCAGGTGTTTTTCCCATTTCTGTTTCTTCTGCCGCAAAACGGATATAGCAATCGGCAGATGTTTCTAACAGTCTGCGGAAAAGTCCATTTGTGATCGTTCCATAAACAAATTCATGGAATTTCTTTTCGGCTTCATCATCCTCTGCTTCAAACTTCCAGTCAAAAGACTGTTCTGCAAGATCCTTCAGGGCTTTCTTCTCCACATTTCCAACCATATCAAATATTTCTTCAATGTTTCTCTCTGAAAAATCTGCTACAACAACATGACGGGTTGCAAGACGCCTGACGAGCCCTTGTTCCTCTAAAATCTGTAATGCCTCCCGGACTGGCATTCTTGAATAACCAAGTTTCTCTGACAGATCCTCCTGACGCAATGGCTGTCCTGCTTCCATCCGCCCGGATAAAATCTCATTTTGTATTGCTTCTGCGATATAATCGCAGGTGCGTTTGTTTTTCATGATTATAATTCTCCTCTTTGTAATGCAACAAGCAGTGCCGCCTGCTCATTGCTTAATATACAATGTATCCAATTTTTGTTGATTTGTAAATAAAAAAAGAATTGCAGACTCACTTGCCCACAATTCTTTTTTATATCTCTCCGATTTAGCTGTTCGGATATTTATTGATCATACGCTCGATCAATTCTACTGACTCTTCAATACCGTAGCTTGCACTGTTGATGCATAAATCATAGTTAACAGCATCTCCCCACTTTCTACCGGTATAATCAAAATAATATTTTGCATGCCTTGCATCTAATTTTACCAGAAGGTGCGCTGCCTGCTTATAATTTAAATTGTGCAGCTCCATCATACGGCGCACGCGCTGTTCAAAAGAAGCTGTAATAAAAATACTGATATGTGGGATTCGATGATTCGTAAGTACCACATCTGCACATCTACCCATAACAATGAAGTCTTCCTTCTTAGCCATCTCACAGATCAGATCACTCTGATTGAAGAAAATAGCATCCTGAACCGGAAGTCCATGATATTTCTTAAAGTTCTTGAAGAACTTTCCAACACCTGTATTTTTCTCAATCTTTCCTTTGAGTTCTTCTACATAATTGCTGTGGTCTTCAATATCCTCTTTCTCAGCATCCATTCTCTTTAATACCTGATCAAAAATCTCAGCATCATAGTAATTGATTTTCAACTTATCCGCCAATGCAAACCCGATATCCGTTCCGGCACTTCCGTGTGTACGACCGATACAGATGATCAGATGATCGTCCGGTGAAAACTTCTGTCTTAAATTGGAAGTATTCAGCGCAGCCATATTTTCATTGATAATATCAACGCTTCCGAAACTTGTTGGAATCTGAGCGATTTTTTTCAAAATCTCGTTGTACTGGGACATCATTCTGTGATGATCTTCTTTATTCTTAATGGTTCTCGCCATATTGCCGATCAATGCAATATCGCTTCGGATCTCATGCCCCTGTGGTCTTGTGATCAGAAGTCTGGTGATCTCTTCAACGCAGGTTGCCTCATCTCCGGTAAAAGTTCTACCCAGAGAAGAACCTACACACTCGTATACGTCTTTATCTAACTGATAGATCTGTTTTGCGATCTCGTAACAATTCTCTCTATTTTTTTCCATGATTCATCATACCTTTCTAGCACTGCAATTTATAGGAAGAATACCAGCATATCAATAAAGAATACTGGTACTAAAATACACAGTGACCATCCCATATATCCGAAGAAGGATGGCATACGGATACCGTTTTCATCAGAAATTGATTTTACCATAAAGTTTGGCGCATTTCCAATGTAAGTGTTTGCACCCATGAATACCGCACCACAGGAAATCGCTGTAAGAATCTTCACAGAGATAGTTCCAACTGTGGTAAGAATACCGGATGTAAATCCGAGTGTTCCTGCGGTTGTGAGGAATACCAGATAGGTTGGTGTGTTATCCAAAAAGCTGGAAAGAAGTCCTGTTGCCCAGAACATCTGGTATGGCTCGGTAATTCCAAGGTTTGGTCCCATTGTTTTAAGTAATGCAAGCGCTGGCTGCATTGTGATGAAAATACCAATAAATAATACGGCAACTTCCTTGATCGCGCCCCATGTAAAGTGGTTCTGGGTACGGATCTTTTCGTTTGTTGTCTTAAAGGACAATAATGCAGCTAAAAGAATAATTGCAACCTCAATAATTGCTGGGAATGTTAATTTTACAGATTTGTAAATTGTAATTCCAAGTACATTTCCGGCTGCATCCTGGAACATTGGCAGACTTGGAAGAGTACCACTTAAAATAACTGCTACAACGATTGCTACAAGGAAAACAACATTATGTAAACCTTCTACTTTTAATTCTACACCAGGTTTGCTGATATCCGGGCGTAAGCCATTCGCAATATCTTTACGATACTGTTTCTTATCGGTAAAGTAGAAAATGATCAATAATAAAATCATATTGAAAATCAAAATTGGGAACAGATGTAAGCTCCAGAAAAATGGAACGCCACGCATGAATCCCATTAAAAGTGGCGGGTCTCCGATTGGTGTAAGACATCCACCCATATTAGAAATCATGAAAATAAAGAAGATCATGATCTGTGCTTTGTTCTTTCTCCATGAATTCATCTTGATCATTGGACGAACAAGCAGCATACTTGCACCGGTTGTACCGATACAGCTCGATAATAAAGTTCCGAATGCTAAAAATAAAGCATTCACAGCAGGAGAACCTGCAAGGTTACCCTCCAGCGTAATATTTCCGGATACACAGAACAGACCGAATAATAAAACGATAAAGGTCAGATAATCATTCACGATACACTCTAACACTGTTTCGGTCGTCTCTCCTGCGCCGTTTAACACGATAGACGGGATAATAAAAAGCAATGACCACACGATCACTGCCAAAGCCTGATGTTTTTCCCACCACTCAGGCTTTACCAATGGCATTACCGCAATGCAGAGCAATAAACCTGCAAACGGAATGCAAAGTAATAAACTGTTCATGTTTTGCACCTCTTCTTTTTTACATATTCAAATTCAAACCCATGTCAATATTATCAGATTTTCTAGAATTTTCAACTTTTTTCTAGCTAAAATTCGGTTAAGAACTACATATTCCAAAAAATGTATTGCGTTCCACTACAAATCGATTCTGATGTGAAGCCGAATTTCTTATTTTTTTCGGAAAAATAAGCATTTTCCGGAATAATGCACAAAAAAAATCGCTACAAAGCTCGTTTGCAACGATTTTTTAAGCAAGTTTACCATAAATCTGCTAACTCGTAAATCAGCTTTTCTGTTTTCTCCCATCCAAGACAAGGATCAGTGATGGATTTTCCATAGCAGTGTTCGCTGACTTTCTGGGCACCGTCCTCAATATAACTCTCGATCATAAGTCCTTTTACCAGATTATGAATCTCTTTTGACACTTTACAGCTATGTAATACATCTTTGCTGATACGAATCTGTTCCATAAACTGTTTTCCTGAATTGGAATGATTGGTATCCACAATAACCGCCGGATTTGCGAGAGTTGTCTGTTGTGCTTTATTGACATCCTCATAATGTTCTAATAAATTCTGCAGATCCTCATAATGATAATTTGGGATATTACGTCCAAACTTATCTACGTATCCACGCAAAATAGCGTGCGCATATGGATTTCCGGTTGTTGTCACTTCCCAGCCCCGGTATAAAAACGTATGTCCATGCTGTGCAGCAATCATGGAATTCATCATAACAGCAATATCCCCACCTGTCGGATTCTTCATTCCGACCGGAATACCAACTCCACTTGCGGTCAGACGATGCTGCTGGTCTTCCACGGAACGTGCACCTACTGCCACATAAGACAACAGATCGGACAAATATCTGTGATTCTCCGGGTAGAGCATTTCATCTGCACAGGTAAATCCGGTTTCTTTTACCGCTCTCGTATGCAGCTCCCGGATTGCAATGATCCCTTTTAACATATCCTCTTTTTTCTCCGGATCCGGCTGATGCAGCATTCCTTTATATCCAACGCCGATTGTTCTCGGTTTGTTTGTATAAATACGGGGAATTACAAAAATTTTATCTTTCACTTTTTCCTGAACAGTTCTCAATCTGGATATATAGTCAATGACAGCATCTTCATTATCTGCGGAGCAGGGACCGATCACTAAAATCAGCCTGTCATCTTTTCCCTCAAAAATATTGCGTATCTCTTCATCTCTCTGGGCTTTCGCTGCCACAACTTCTGTGCTTACCGGAAACTGCTCTTTCAACTCCTGTGGTGTTGGCAGTTTCCGTAAAAATTCCATCTCCATTTCCATTGGTACATCCTCCATGTGTAACTCCAAGCCTGCATAAAAACTTCTCTTTGCGTGTATCTATGATCATATACTCTGTGCTATCTACATCTTATGCAGTTTTATTTTCGTACTTCAACGCATTGAAGTATTCTTTTTTATCATAATAGTTTCACAGGAATCCGTCAAGTGATAATTTTAAAATGCATCCTCGATATGCTATTTTTGTAATGCTTCTCCCATACTATTTTAAATATTTCTCCGTTGTCCTGTTCATTACTGATTTTCGTTATTTTCTACTGAATTTTTCAAATCCTCTGCCAGTAAATAAATATTTTCCAGCACTTTTCTACAATTGGACATCTTCTCCACTGTAATGTCTGCCGTGCGGAGGCCCTCAGTGGAAGAAGCTGCTACCTCCTCACCTGTTGCAGACAGATGCGTGATGTTATCTGAGATCACTCCTGTCGCATCCAGTATTTTCTGAATACTCTGTTCTGCAACATCGATATTTCCCATTAAAACTTCCACTGCATTACCAACATCATTAAATTTATCTCTGGTATCATCAATCAGTTGATTCTGCTTCTCTACAGATTCTGCCGCTGTCATGATGCTGTCATTCGCACGTTTTGTATCTTCATTCAATTTCTGGATGATCTCTGTAATATTTGCAGAAGCATCCTTCGTCTGCTCTGAAAGCTGACGGATTTCATCTGCCACGACTGCGAAACCTTTTCCGGCTTCACCGGCTCTTGCTGCTTCAATAGATGCATTTAGGGCAAGCAGGTTGGTCTGATTTGAAATGTTGATGATGGAGTCGACAAATGTTTTTACTTCCTCCACTTTATCCGTCAGGCTTCTGATCACATCCACCGTCACCTGACTCGCATCTGCAACGTTCACTGCCTGTTCCTTCAGTTCGCTGACAACACCGGCACCTTCTTTCACATTGTCATTCGTCTTATGTGATGCCTCGATCATTTCTTTGATGCCCTGCTCTGCCTGATCGGTATTTCCCTGAATATCAGAACACATAACCGCCTGTTTCTGGATTGCTTCCGCCGTGCTTTCTGTGCTGTCTGCAATTTCCTGAATGGAACTGTGACTCACATTAATGGATTCCTGCAGACCGTCAAGCATATCCATTGCCTCTCCAAAATGCTTGGAAATATTCTCTGCAACGATAATCATCTTTTTGTTACTATCCTTCTGGATATCCGATGCATTTTGAATTTCTGCAAGATTTTCTTTAAAGAAACGCTCGAGCAGACGCTCTGCACTATTACAGGCATATGCGGTCAGTAATAATACAAACAGCCCAATCACATTATTCTGCAGATCTGATCCGTCACCCAGAAAGCATCTGACTAAATGAACTATAATGGTAGCCAGTGCAATACCATTTGTCATCATCACAATTTTCTTGTCCAGATAAACCATTGCAACGATCAGCAGCGGCAGACCATATGTCCATGTTCCAACGGTTGTGTTCAATTGGACAATTACGAAATAACCTATCATCATTGACAGTGTCATGATCACCGCACATGTGCGTGTTGTTCTTTTACCAAGATATGCCACAACCGAGATAACAATAACTGCTGCTGCCGTGACTGCCTCAATCATAATCTTTGCTGCGTGTTCGCCCTGACTGACGCCCAATGCTAACATAAAGGTGGCTACTATGTATCCAAAAACAACCACTATTGCAAGCAGTACTCTTTTATTTGCTCTGGAATATTGTTCTTCACTCATAAAACTTCCTCTTTTCTGGTTAAAGTGTATTTTTTCGTGTTGTATCCTATTATACTACAAGGTATTTTGCTTATCTACATTTTTTTGTATATTCTGCATAATATTTTGCATAATTTTAGTATAATTATACGTAAATAAATCCGTATTGTGACAATTAAATATTGTTTAGATTCAATTACCATTCCTGCTTTTTTCACACAAAAATAGCGGTAAACCATAAAGTTACTGGTTTCTCCGCTATCTTACAGTCATGAGGCATCGGGGATTCGAACCCCGGACAACTTGATTAAAAGTCAAGTGCTCTACCAACTGAGCTAATACCCCGTATTATATTGTTTTCAATGCCCAGTTCCGGAATCGAACCAGAGACACAAGGATTTTCAGTCCTTTGCTCTACCAACTGAGCTAACTGGGCATAATGCCTAAGCATTGAGTTGCGGGAATAGGATTTGAACCTATGACCTTCGGGTTATGAGCCCGACGAGCTTCCAGACTGCTCCATCCCGCGATAAATATTGTCTTCTAAAAAGAAGAATGGGCAGAGGTGGATTCGAACCACCGAAGCAAGTTGCAGCAGATTTACAGTCTGTCCCCTTTGGCCACTCGGGAATCTGCCCATTTATCACAAAACAATATGAAATTGATTTGTCTCACAATCCAACTGAATGAATTATGAAAGCCGATGATCGGACTCGAACCGATAACCTGCTGATTACAAATCAGCTGCTCTGCCAATTGAGCCACATCGGCATATATTATCAGCTGATTTGTAATCAGCTGCTCTGCCTACAATTGACTCGTTCCTCGTCAATTGTCGAGAAATGAGCCACATCGGCATAAGAAATGGAAGTTACAGGGCTCGAACCTGTGACCCTCTGCTTGTAAGGCAGATGCTCTCC
>OGGF01000259.1_pt1 | contig 39100 bp, 40 predicted proteins | sample 1571211 | NCBI WGS metagenome assembly OGGF01 (sample SAMEA2582020, study PRJEB24529) | metagenome | biome: Human gut stool | place: China | collected 2011 | reverse complement strand
CAATGGTATTCTGCATGAACTCCATAAGGATAAGGTTAATCGCAACCAGTCCCACCGAAAGAAATAAAAATACATTCTGCATATCATCGTTTTCTGAATAAAACATAAGAATGAAACCGACCACCGTAAATACAGGAACACAGAAAAACTGAAACCACTCTTTTCCGGTAATCAGACCGTAGCTTTTTCTTGTCTTGCTAAATCTTCTGATAAACAACATCAGAATGATAAAAGCAGTCTTTGATATCAGTGCCTGTAAAAACCATTTTTCTTGGATTGAACCTCCTCTTCCCAGCAAAACAGTCACATAATCAATCAATACAAGCATTGTATAGTTGATGATTGAAAATAAAAAACTCTGCCGGAAGGAGACCTCATAATAAACCAGATTTAGGAAAGACATAACCAGTATAATCAGGATACATTTTAACATTCCGATCCATATCCCTGTGACTGCTGCCAGATAAAGCACTCCGCAATAAACAAAAAATCTGTATCTGTTCCTATATCCGCCATCTCTTTTTTCCATAAAAGTATCAAAAAAGTATAGCGTTCCTTTTACTTCCAGCATTTCCGCAATAAATACCAATACCCAGAATGTCATGTTATTCTTCTCCCTTATACAACATATATTCCCTCTTTACCTGTGCATATCGTGCCTTGGGAACCGGAATCTTTTTCCCTGTCGTAAGTGTCATCACATAACCGCTGATTTTGGTAATGTATTTCATATTTACAAGAAAACTTAAATGTGCCCGCACAAATCGCATATCCTTGAATTCATTTACCAGTTCATCCAGTTTTTTATAAATCTGAAACGTACCTTTTTCAGTATAAAATACATTTTTGTGAAGCTCTGTTTCTATATAAATGATGTCATCTGCATAAAGTTTTATCGTTCCTTCCACAAAACTAAATTCGAGAATCCTACGGTTTTTATTAATTTCTGCTATCAAATCATCCATACATTCTTCTATAGTATCTGCAAGGTTATCTTTCAGCAGAAAACGGCTTGCTTTCACCTTATATCCATCCAATGCGTAATTCATGTATGCCGTCACCAGCACAACCGGAAGTTTTGGATATTTTTCTTTAATCCTCATAGCAGTTTTCAGCCCATCCATCCCCTGCATATTGATGTCCAGAAATAATAGCTGACACGCTTCCAAAGCCGATTGTTCTTCGCATAACTGTTCTCCATAATCATATTCTGTAATAGCAAACTCATAATTCTTTTTTTCACCATAGTCTGACAGCAAATCTGACAGATTTTTTCTGTCATCTATCCTGTCATCACAAATAATAATGTTCATATTTTTCATTCCTGTCTTTGATTTCTCTCATGCCTGTAAACCATACAAGTCTCACCTAGCACTCTTTATTATATCAAACAAATCTTCCGCTCGATCATTCTCCGCATCAAATGACTATTTTCCGCATAGAACGACTATCTCCTATAGAAACGCAGAAGCATTGTATCTCAAACTCTTTGAAATACAATGCTTCCCTGCATTTTCTATATCGTCATGTTGATATTATTACTTTACTATCCTGCACACTCTCTGGGAGTGACTGTATCTATCAAAAAAGAAGCCAGCAGTTTATTCACGCACTACTGACTTCCTATATTATTCATTTTATTTACTTCGCTGCGTCTCAGACAAGTTTTCCATCTTTAAACACAATCTCTTTTATTTCTTAATATGCTTAAAAAGTTTCGTAACAAACAAGGCTTTCAAGCGCTTTTCTATCCTTTGAATGTCTGTCTGGTGATGCCTTTTCTGTGTCAGCATATCCCACCGCAATAATTGCTATACGTTACCTCAGCTTTTCAGCTTCTTTGCTCCTGTCATTCAGTATCGCCCTCACTTTCATTTTCGGCATTGTAAATTGTGCTTTGCGTTGAAGTACTTTCCCTGCTTTCTGACTTGATTTTAGCGATAATCTGCTGACACTCCCTTGTCTGCAATGCAACTGATAAGATACGGTTCAGCTCGTCCTCGTCATATTGGTAGCAGTCGGGAAAATACTTTACGATAATACCGCCCATAATGTACTTGTGGTGATTTTCCGCTTTACGCTTTTTCTCGTTCTGCTTCTTCTTTTCGTTGGCTACTCGCTGTTTCGCCTGTTCTAATGCCTGTAATGCTTTTTCTAAATTTCTGCTTGCTTCGTTTTGGTTTTCAATCATTTTGAGACCTCGTCCTTTCTATGCTGTTTTGTTAGTTTCTGAAATAAAAAAGGTAGCTAATTTTCCGTTAAGATAAATCGCTACCATAGGTAAACAATATTCAATTTTTTCTGATTCATTAGAACTACTTAATCTTCAATACCTTCTTCAACCTTATCAAGAATATATGATGTAAATTTACCCTCCACACTATCACTCGAAAAATCTTCTTCCAGTTCTTTCCGTTCTTCCTCAAAATTTTGCCGTACTTCTCCTTGTTCTTCGGGTGTCATGTCGTCCCAATTCTTGTTATTAACATAAACACAACCACTCATTGTTATAGCATTCATGCTAAACAAAAGAATAATGAGATACAACTTTGAAATCCTTCCTGTTCGCTCCATAATTTTTTCTCCTAAATTCCTAATCGTGAAAGCAATCCTAACGCAGTAATAAATAGCACTGTAACTATTGCTGTTGCCGCTATTATAGCAATTATACCTATTGCTTTTTTGTATTCGTGGCTCAATTCCTTCTTTTCCGGCACTGGAACAGATACTTTTTCAGTACCTAACAGAATATAATCTGCACTTACATGGTATATTTCTGTTAGTTTAATGATATTGTCAATTTCTGGCTTTCCCTGTCCACTTTCCCATTTGGAAATTGCTTGCCTTGAAAGTCCTAACATCTCGGCAACTTGCTCCTGTGAATAGCCTTCTTTTTTACGCAGCTCTTGAAGCCTTTCCGATATATCCATGTTCATCACCTCCGTTTGTATATTTTCTATTATGTCCATGTTAAGTACCTCCTTGTGAACATAATAGAATAATTTGTTAGTTGCATACCACCAACAGCTATTTAATTGGTGTCAACCAATCGTTGCAGTTACGAAAATTTGCGTTGCAATAGGATTTATGGAACGAATTCCATTGATTATAGCATAATTCTGTGCGAATTTATATAACAAATATATAAGTAAAAAATCTGTGAAAACACAACTCAAAAACTCAAATTTATTTTGAATTATTCTGCTTAATCATCATCTGCCTTGCCCGTTCTCTCTGCTCGGTGTTGACTGCCCTCGGCTTGCGGTAGCTGACAAATGATTTCGGGAAGGAATAGGTCTTAGATACCTCGTCCTGCTTCATCAGCTTGTATGTAGCAGGGAAGTCGGCAACCAATGTGTCAAGTTTCCGCATGACTGCCTTATCCCTTGTGTAGATGGTGGCGGTCTGCTCCCCTGCATTGTAGCTGACAATGGTTTCCTGTTCATATCGTGACAGCTTCATAGCTCCATGCCTGCCTTTCCTTTTCTGCCAATCCTGTTCTGTTTTCCCTCGGTAATTGTCGGCTCTTTTAATTGTTTCTCTGCCTTTGACAATCTTACCTTGATGGAGTGGTCACGCTCTGTCAGTTTTCGTCTTTTTGTGGTGGCTGCCAACTCCGCACACGTTTCTTCTGACAAGACATTTAATTTCTTCAAAGTGCTACATACAATCTGCCTGGTGTCATTGTCCTTTATCTGTGGCAGGGTTGTGGATAAATGAGCGCATGTTTATGCTTTGCTCTGTTCCCCAAACTGATAGATAAGATTGATTTCATCAGCAGTAAAGGGTATCTGCATATTTGCGTCCTTACATAGGCGTTCCACACTCACGCATTTAGGGATATTCCTTGTCAGTTCATAATTGTCCCTTGCTGTTATTGTTCCATGGCTGTCGGTCTGTCTTACCTCCACATCATGCTGGCTTTTCTGCTACAACACAAGCCACTGGTATCTGTCATTCTCTTTTGTGAATACGGTCTGATTGCTGTCAGAATAGCGGTCACTGCGAATATATCTGTCTGTGGTGCTGTAATAGTCTACAATCTGTTGTTCTTGCCTTTTATTCATGGTCTTTGCCCTCCTGTGGTGGTACATCTATGGTTAGATGTATAAGTATTGATTGATAAGATAACTAACATCATTCTCTATCTCTCTGTCTTTTACTTTTCTTTGGTTCTTTCTTTTGCTTTTCTGTCTCTCTTTCTCTTGCCTGCCATTGGTGAGTGAAATTGATGCGGTAAATGATAGCTGTTGCATTTGGTACTGATTTATGATTTTCTCGCCCGCTAGTTATCGGGGGATTAGATAGCGGAATATTGTAGGTGGGTATTTCTTTGCTTTAGGGAATATGATTTCATTTCATACGGTAGTTACCGCATGAAAAAAGACTATAACCATTACTGTCATAGCCTTTAAAGGATTGAGGAAGTCCCTTGATTTACTTGTATTTGTTTGTCGCCCCTACGCACTATCCAACATCAGTGGCTTCCACTAATCCGGTTACATCCTCTCTTTCCATCAGTTTTTTCAGAATTCCGAACTGCTTTCGGGTTGCTTCTGCAATCTGGTAATTCCACTCTGATGGCAGAATTGGAAGATCCTCATATCTCCACTTTTCATATTTCTCATCATAGGACTCTGGTGATGCAAGCTCCACCAGATGCCCCACACACCAGCTGACAATATAACCATTGCCCTCCAGGTATCCGTCCTCTCTCTTATCTGCACCGATTACCTTTGCGATGGACTGCGCCACCGAAGGTTTCTCGGCAATTACTAATTTTATATTTTTTTCACTCAAATTTTGTTTTCTTCTTTCATTTTTTATTTGCTTTTTGATAGCATAAATGCTATCATGTATATAGAATAAATATTTCCACTTGGAGAACATATACTAATGTACAACATTGAATTTTACGAAGATTCCAATGGCAGATCAGAGCTTTGGGAATTTCTTGAATCTCTTCGAGTCAAAGCAGCTACAAACAAAGATGCCCGTATTCAATACAAGCAGATAAGTTTGTACATCCAGCTCCTCGAAGATAATGGTACACGGCTTAATGAAAATATCACAAAACACCTTGATGATGATATCTGGGAGCTTCGCCCAGGCAATAACCGTGTTTTATATTTTTATTTCAAAAATGATACCTTTGTGCTTTTGCATCAATTCCGCAAGAAAACTCAAAAACTCCCAAGCGCGAAATTGAACGGGCAAAGGCTGAACGTGATGATTACCTTACCCGAAAGGAGGCTGAATGATTATGAAAACCTGGAATGACTATAAGGAACATGTAAGAACCGTTGATCCTGAAATTGGAAAAGACATCGATGAAGTTGAAAATATTTCCTCCATCGTAAGTGCCATGGTGGAACAGCGTACTTCTCTTGGACTTAGCCAGAGAGAGCTTGCTGCTATGTGTGGTATTCCACAATCATCCGTAGCACGGATCGAATCCTGCAAAACAACCCCGAATCTCGGAACACTGCTTAATATTTTTCAGCATCTCGGTTTACAGCTTACAGTAAGACCTACAAAACCTGCCGTTTAAAATCAAGGAGAATCTCTGCGAAGAGGTTCTCCTTATCACATTTCTTCAATTCACGTAAAAAGCCCGTCCAGAATAGATTGATTTATCTAATCTGAACGGACTCTTTTAAAATTCTGAAGTGTTCCCAGCGGGAATCGAACCCACAACTAGTGCTTAGGAGGCACTTGTTATATCCATTTAACTATGAGAACAGATACTTGTTTATTATATTCCAACTATCAGAGAAGTTCAATCTTTTTCTTTCATCAGATTAGTGATTTTGTAAGAATCACTAATCTCTGTAATTAATACTTCCCTGTAACCAGATGTTTCCTTTGAACCTTCTTCCAACTGCTGGTTCACCAATCAGATCTTTCTGATTGATGCAGATTGGAAATTCTACATCATTACATTTGATATCTATCGCATAAACATTTTCTTCTGTATACGAATTTTGCAATAGCCTGCAATCCATGATTTCACCAAGAATGGAATACTGATCACTTTCAATTCCATAAGGCATAAAGTAAGAATCCACAATACTCAAAATGTCTTCATGCTGTACACGTCTTGAAAGAAGGGAATAAGTGTCGATATCTTCCAAAGTCAGATTCTCGATAGCATCTTCATCTCCCTTTCTGGCTGCAGCGATCAATCCATTTCTTTCATTCATAGTCTGTTCTGTCAACTTCTGCTTATGTTCATCTTTGTTAATTGGAAGTAAAATTTTTCCTTCTGTGGAAAGCGCAGCAAGCACTGTTCCATTTGCCTGACTCATGTAAAATTTATTATTTTTCACAGCCAGATAATCCGCCACATTCTGCAAATAAAAAATCAATGTAACGCCAAGTCTTACCTCATCACAGATTCCTGCATAAGACTCTTTTTCTGCATGTTTTTCAATATCAATCTGTTCCGTCGTTGAAATTTTATTACCACAAAAATAAGGATAGTAGTAGCTCATCTCAAAAGAATCATTCTCATTAAATGTTCCTCTCAAAGACAGTCCAAAGAAATCTCCAAACTCGATAGAGAGTTCTGCAAACTCATTACCTTCGGAATCCTCTGCCACTTTCTGCAGCATTGGTCTCTCTATTATTTTTTGAAAAATATCATTCAGCTCTTCTTTTGTGATTTTTGAAAAACCGACTGCTCTTAAAAATTTGTGCATACTACTATCCTCCTTTCCGATTTTTTAAAATTATGTAAACCAATTTTACTATTTACAAGACGGACTTTATTATATAATATGTCTTTCTATTTTGCAATGTTATTTTCCCCCATTGCGTTGTTTAATGCTTCCTGTTCTTCACCAGATAAAACAATCACTGAATTTCCATCAATGATTTCTTTAATATAAGTATAACAGCCCTCTCTTGTGTGCATCGCATTAATGATAAATCCATTATTTTTTACATCAAGCATTGCCAGAGAAAAACTCAGCTTGCCACCCATCTCATTAAATGCATCATATTTTACAAGTCCCATTTTCTGATATGTTCTCTGCATGTTCTGGAATAAGGTTTTTATATTTTTTTCGTTTGCGGAATTTGCATTGATCAGATCATCCACCTGATTTAACCTTTTAATCAGTGTATCCTCTAAATTTTTTGCATTTTTTCCTTTCATAAAAATCTTATAACTCTTTTTTAATTTACTCATTTGAACTACATTTATAATCATTAAAATAATAAGTATGAAAACAAGTGCTGCCAGTCCAATGATAATATAATCTGAATCAAATCCTAAATACTGTGAAATCATTTTTTCTCCTTCTGCTATTCTATATAATGAGCCTATTTTTGTTGATTTTTTTATAAAAATACTCTATTATTTTTCAATGGTTCTGAACAAATCCATAATGCGATCCAGTTCATCCATGGAATAATATTCAATTTCGATTTTTCCTTTTTTGTTATCCTTCTGATTAATAGCAACCTTTGTTCCTAAAATTCCTTTCATCTTCTCTTCTAGGTCATGACAGATTGCTTCTAATTTTGGATCTACTTTTTTATTTTTTTCTGTATCTTTCTGATTTTTTTCCTGCTGAATTTTTTTGACTAATTTTTCTGTCTCCCGTACACTTAATTTTTCATCAAATATCTGCTGAGCAATTGTGTACTGTTTTTCCAGATCATCAATACCAAGTAATGCTCTGGCATGGCCGGTAGAAATCATATCATCAATAACCATCTGTTGAACTTTTTCATTTAATTTCAGCAAACGCATTGAATTTGTTACTGCTGTTCTGCTTTTTGATACACGTTCCGCAACTTCGTCCTGTTTTAAATTGAATTCTGTTAAAAGTCTTTTATATGCAATTGCTTCTTCAATTGGATTTAAATTTTCACGCTGGATATTTTCAATAAGTGAAATTTCTACAACTTCCTGTTCTGTTAATTTTTTGATAATAACAGGAACTTCTTTTAAATTAGCAAGCTTGGCAGCTCTCCATCTTCTTTCACCGGCAATGATTTCATAGTAATCATCTTTCTGTTGTACAAGTAATGGTTGTAAAACTCCAAACTGTTTGATAGACTCTGCTAATTCCAAAAGTGCATCCTCATCAAAATTTTTTCTTGGCTGTTCTCTGTTTGGCTCTACTTTATTGATATTAACAAGTACACCTTCCACTACTTTTTCATCTTTTTTAGTAGCTGGTTTTGTTGTTGCTGTTGTTTTTGTAGTATTTACTTTATTAGTAATAAGTGAATCAAGTCCCTTGCCTAATCCATTTTTCTTTGCGGTTGCCATATTTTAAATATCCTTTCTATCTATTACTTCTTTTGCAAGTAAACGGTAACTTTCTGCTCCGGCAGATTTGGAATCATATAAGTTAATTGGCAATCCATAAGATGGTGCCTCTGCCAGACGAATATTTCTTGGTATCAGTGTATCATATATTTTTGCATCTAAATTATTTCTTACATTTTCAACTACCTGATTAGAAAGATTTGTGCGCACGTCATACATTGTAAAGACAACCCCTTCAATCAAAAGATTTGGATTTAATCTCTGTTGTACAAGATCAATGGTATGTATTAACTGGCTCAATCCTTCCAGCGCATAATATTCACATTGAATTGGAACCAGGACAGAGTTTGCAGTTGTCATTGCGTTAATTGTCAGCATATTTAAAGATGGCGGACAATCAATTACAATAAAATCATAATCTTCTTTGATATAATCAACAGCATTTCTTAATATGTATTCCTTTTCTGGAATACCTAATAATTCAATTTCAGCTCCGGCAAGATTTACATTTGATGGAATTACTTTCATTCCGTCTACAACCGTATCCGTCATACTTTCTTTAATGGAACATTCATCAAGCATTAACTCATAAACTGTATTTTCCACTTCATTTTTATCTACTCCAAGTCCACTTGTCATATTTCCCTGTGGATCAAGATCAATTGTTAATACTTTTTTTCCTGCTTCCGCAAGACAAGCAGCCAGATTAATTGCTGTTGTTGTCTTACCAACACCACCCTTTTGGTTTGCTACTGCTATAATTCTACCCATTATATTTTCCTTTCCCATAGTCCTGTTATTAGCTATTATTTTTCCTTATTATAATATAAATAAAGACTGCTCTGTGAATCACATACTTTTTTGTGTATGATATAATCTACCGGGCGAAGCGGGTATAAATAATGATCATAGATTTGTGCTTCATGATATGATCAATTTTTATTTCATAATAGCCGGATAATTTACTATTTTATAAACAAATATTTTCGTTATTTTTTTCTACGTTGTATATTATAACACTTCTATATTTCAAATGCTATGATTAATTATTTCAAAATGTTTCACGTGAAACATTAATATTTCTATTGTGTCACTTCAAACTATAGTATTTCATATTATAAGAACCCACTAAATATTGTTAAAATATAAAATAGACCGTAAAATGTTTCACGTGAAACATTTTACAGTCTTGGCTATTTATTGTTTGTCTTTTTTCCTAAATTATCAATCCATTTATATATAAGCATCAATAGTATTAGACAACCTATTATTACGATACCAGCCTTGCTTAATTCATTGCCTTTATACTGATTTTTTGGCAAAACCGAATTAATTGTTGCACCATAATAGTAATGATCTTTTGTATAAGCTGGAAACATATCTCCTACATTGTATTGAAAATACACTTTTTGATTTACTTGCATCCGCTTATCAGTATCATGTCCATAGTAAAAGAAATAATTCGTTGTCCCTGATTCTGAACCATAATAATCCTCTACAGTTTCCTTATCTGTTATTACTATATCTTCAATGTAATAATCAATCCCCTCAACCATTTCTGCAATCATTTTATGAAATGATATTTCTGTTACTATTATTTTCAAAAATAATAACACAAAGATAATTGATAATGCGATTAATGATATATTCACAAATTTTCCAAGTAATCTATTTTCGTCTTTCATCTTACTCTTATATAGTTTGTTACTCATATGTATTTTTCCTTTATATATAATTTATCTACCTAATAGATTTATGAATTTATTTTAATTGGGAAAAGTGTCTCTTTTAGAAATATATATTTCAAAAATCCGATTCATCTTTTTCTTCAATCAGATCAGTAAGATTTTTCATAACAGAACTTAATTCCAATCTGCATCGAACTGGATCAATATCAATTAACCGGCTGCACAACTCCACTCGGTTCAAAATATCCTTCATACCATCAAGCAAATTATCTTCAGATGATTCTATTTCTTCATCTTCACTTACTATGTTCTGTTGTGTCATTGTTTCCGTATATTTCTGGACAATTTCTATCTCTCGATTTTCTTCTTCCACTATCTGATCTAATTGTTCGATCTTACTAGAATATTCTTTGATAGAATTTTTCAAATTATCTATAGACTCATTGATACTTTTCTGTTCTTCTATCAGTTCATTAATTTTAGCTTTATTTTTTGAATTAACATTTCTGGGTGTAAACAATTCATAGCACGAATCATTTGTTTCCTCCAACATTTTTATCATCCCAGTATTTTCTTTTAATTGAATTTCTAATAAATTTAGCTGTTTTTCTAATGCATGTTTTTCTTCAATATAAGAATCTTTTATTTGCTGTAAATATTCTATAACCATAATCACTTTTTCCTTTACTTTTGAGTAATCATCAATAAAGCTGCTATTCTGGCAGTTGGGCATTCGTCGCCCGGCAGTCTTTATTATATCATATCATTATTTTAAAAACAATTATACTACAGTTATAGTTGTTTCATTTTGTAGATAAAATAAATTTTCAAAATATGTTAAAAAAATGAATGATTTTTCAAAAATTAATTTGTATATGTTATAAAAAGCGGATATAATATTATTAAATAAACATTTATGATTATGAAATGGTAAAACAATTTTTCAAATTATATCAAATGCATTTTTTAATGATCATAAAATAAATGAGGAGGTTCTTATGAAAAAGAATATTAAACATTTTTTTCTGCTGACAGCTCTTGCCGCTGGAACAATCCATTTTGTTAACAGATTTATTAATATGACAGCCGATATCAAGAATATTTTAAAATCTGAAAACGGCAATTTTTACGATTGGAAAAACGGACAGATTTATTATACGAAACGCGGATCAGGCAGTCCGTTATTGCTGATTCATGATCTGGATCCGGTCAGTTCTTCTTATGAATGGTGCAAAGTGATCCGTAAACTGGAAAAGAAACATACTGTCTACACATTGGATTTACTTGGATGCGGACGCTCTGCAAAACCATACTTAACTTACACCAATTATTTATATGTTCAGCTTATAACTGATTTTATCAAAAATGTGATTGGAGAAAAACCAGATATTGTTGCATCAAATGAATCTATTTCATTTGTTACATTAGCATGCAATATGAATAAAGATCTTGCAAATTCTATTATTGCGATCAATCCGACCTCTTTGAAAGAGCTTCATATTACAACCGATAAATATGCATCCGTGAAAAAAACATTAATGGAACTTCCAATCCTCGGAACCTTCCTTTACAACATCCGGGTAAGCAACTCCTGCATCACAAAGAATTTCCGTGAGGAGTATTATGCAAGACCACAGCTGGTTTCTTCCAAATTGATTGACGCATATTATGAAGCAGCCCACATGAATTTCAGTCATGGTAAATATTTAATGGCAAGCATGGAGGCAAATTACACAAAGAACAGTATCGAACATGCTCTGAAAAAATTAGAAACACCAATTTATGTGATTGAAAGCCGAAACATGAAAGATGCTATCGCAATTGCTGATTCTTATAAAAAGACAAACTCCAGAAATGAAATCGTATATCTATCCAACTGTAAAAAATATCCTCAGCTGGAAGTTGCCGATAAAGTTGTGGAAACAATTGACATGTTTTTAAAATAAGATCATTTAAGAATTAGATTACAAAAACTCCTGCCTTCCAAATGATGCATGATAAACTGTGAAAACATTTATTACATTTCAACATGTTATTGCATCATGAAAAAGACAGGAGTTTCTTCATGCAGTGATTTATCATCAAATGATGATATCCATCAGTGAACATCCATTTTACAAAGGTGTCTTTGTCGGTGTTCCGGCTTTTCTTGGATAAGTTTTTGGCGTACCCTTCACTTTCTCAATCACAACAAAGGAACGTTTCTGCTCATACAGATCAAATTTATAGACTTCTTTCATTTTTCCGCCAAGCAAAAATGTTGCATTTTTTGCATTTGCCACTTCTTCCTCAATCTCACCGGATTTGTAAGAAATAAAGTTTCCACCTAATTTTACAAAAGGAACACAATATTCTTCGAGAGAAGAAAGATTCGCGACAGCTCTGGAAACTACCAGGTCAAATTTTTCACGATACTCTTTATTTTTTCCAAGTTCTTCTGCTCTCGCATGAATCGCCTTGATATCACTTAAACCAAGTTCGTCAATCACTTCCTGTAAAAAAAGGATTCTTTTATTCAGTGAATCAGCCAATGTGACTTTCAGATTTGGAAAAGCAATTTTGAGTGGAATACCCGGAAAACCTGCTCCGGTTCCCATATCCATAACACAAACTTCTTCTGTAAGATCATATACTTTGATCAGTGAAAGGCTGTCTAAAAAATGTTTTTCAATCACTTCGTCAAATTCTGTAATTGCAGTCAGATTCATGACCTTATTTTTTTCCACAAACATTTCATAATATCGTATGAATTGCTGAATCTGATTTTCGCTGAGTTCTATATGAAGTTCTTCCAAACCTTTTAAAAATTTTTCTAAATTATATGCCATTATTATTTTCCTTATAAATCCTTCCCCTGATATCTCATCTGTTCCATATAAACCAGCAGCACAGAAATATCCGCCGGCGAAACTCCGGAGATTCGGGAAGCCTGACCAATTGACAACGGTTTATAAAGTTTCAGCTTCTGTCTTGCTTCGATACGAAGACTCGGCACTTCATCATAATCAAAATCTTCTGGAATTTTTTTATTTTCCAACTTCTTATAATGTTCTACCTGCTTGATCTGACGCACGATATATCCGTCATACTTTATATTTATGTTAACCTGTTCTACAACATCATAAGGAAGATCAGGTCTGTCTTTATCAATTGGCGCTAATTTTTCATAATCAAGTTCAGGACGACGGATCAATTCTGTTAAATTTGTTCCTGTATTAAGTGGAATACTTCCGTAACTTTCCAAAAGAGCCTGAACCTCTTTATTAGCTCCAACTTTCACTCCTGCAACACGTTCAATTTCCTCTTTGATCAGAACTTCTTTTTTGCAAACCCAGTCATAACGCTCTTGGGAAATCAATCCAATCTCATATCCTTTTTTCGAAAGACGAAGATCCGCATTATCCTGCCGAAGCAGTAAACGATACTCTGCGCGAGAAGTCATCATTCGATAAGGCTCATGATTTTCTTTTGTTACAAGATCATCAATCAAAACTCCAATATAAGCTTCGGAACGATCCAGCACCAACGGCTCTTTTCCGAGAATACTCATGGATGCATTGATTCCAGCAACTAATCCCTGACAGGCTGCTTCCTCATAACCACTGCTTCCATTAAACTGTCCGCCGGAAAAAAGACCTTTGATATTTTTAAATTCCAGAGTTGCATACAACTGATTCGGATTGATGCAGTCGTATTCAATCGCATAAGCATTGCGGACAATTTTTACATGTTCTAATCCCGGCAAAGTCCGATACATTTCGTGCTGCACATCTTCCGGTAAAGAGGATGACATTCCGCCAACATACATCTCATTCGTATTAAGTCCTTCCGGCTCAATAAAAATCTGATGTCTGTCTTTGTCTGCAAATTTTACAACTTTATCTTCAATGGAAGGACAATATCTTGGTCCTGTACCTTCAATAATTCCAGCATAAATCGGAGAACGATCTAAATTATTCCGGATGATCTCATGTGTTTTCTCATTCGTATAAGTCAGCCAGCAGGAAACCTGATCAATCTGAACATCTTCCGGATTGGTCGTAAAAGAAAATGGAACAACACGCTCATCTCCTTTTTGCTCCTGCATTTTAGAAAAATCAACCGAACGCTTATCAATTCTTGCAGGTGTTCCTGTTTTAAAACGGAACATCTCAATTCCGTGCGCCTTCAGAGAATCGGTCAGATGATTTGCTGCCTGGAGACCATTTGGACCGGTATATGTAATCATCTCACCGGTAAGACATCTTGCACGAAGATAAGTTCCGGTACATAATACAACCGCTTTACATTTATAAACAGCACCGGAAAAAGTTTTCACACCTGTCATCTTCTGGATTTCTTTTCCATTTTCCTGCGTGATCGTATCGGTAAGAATCTCAGAAACTTCTGCCTGACGAATGGTAAGATGATCCGTATTCTGAAGTGTTTTCCGCATCTCCATGCTGTAATTCATTTTATCAGCCTGCGCACGCAGGGAATGAACAGCCGGACCTTTGGATTTATTTAACATCTTAGACTGAATGAAAGTTTTGTCGATATTTTTTCCCATTTCTCCGCCAAGTGCATCAATCTCTCTCACGAGATGACCTTTGGAACTTCCACCGATATTCGGGTTGCATGGCATCATCGCAATGCTATCGACACTCACTGTAAAAATAATCGTTTCCAGCCCTAGCCTCGCACACGCCAATGCAGCCTCACATCCGGCATGTCCGGCTCCGACTACAACCACATCATATTCTTCTTCTACATACGGAATCTTCTTTTCTTCCATTTTTCTATCCTCATTAATATTAATAATATAGATAATTATCAAAACTTTTTAATTCTTCACAATTTTCATATAGTAATTTATTTACCCATACAGAATTTGCTGAAGATTTCATTTACCAGATCATCCTCCACGGATTCCCCGATAATGTTTCCAAGTTCTTCATAAGCATTCATCAGATCAATCGAATAAAAATCTTCCGGCATATCATCTGCAATACTCTGCAATACTAAATGTAAACTTCTTAAAGCTTCCTGTAAAGATGTTTTATGCCTTACATTTGTAATATAAATTTCATCATTGAATGTGACTTCTCCGGAGAAAAACATTTCCTTGATCGTGTCTGCCAAGTCATCAATTCCCGTCTGCTCTTTTGCAGAAATCGCGATCATTTTTTTATCCAGATGTTTTTTGATATCACTCACAGTTGTAACCGGAGTCAGATCTGATTTATTTAACAAAATGATAGCATGTCTGTCTTTTAACAGTTCCATGATTTCATAATCATTCTCATCTAACGCAGTGGATGTATCAACCACATAAATAGCAAGATCCGCATCATTCAAATATTTCTTGGCACGTTCCACACCGATTTTTTCCACGACATCTTCTGTATCGCGGATTCCGGCGGTATCTATAATGTTCAATATAATACCGTTTAAATTAATCTGCTCTTCCAGAACATCCCGTGTTGTTCCCGCAATATCTGTAACGATTGCCTTCTCTTCTCCAACCAGAGAATTTAAAAGAGAAGATTTTCCGGCATTTGGTTTTCCAACAATAACCGTAGAAATACCTTCCTTTAATATTTTTCCATTATCACTGTTTGCAAGTAATTTTTCAATTTTCTTGATCACTTCAGATACTGTAACGGAAAGCTGCTCCGGATATCCTTCCAGACTGATATGTTCCGGATCATCTAATGCACTTTCGATAAATGCAATCTCATGTAAAACAGTTCCGCGGATTTCTTTAATTTTTTCTGAAACAGAACCGGAAAGCTGGCTCAACGAACTTTTTAATGCAAATTCATTCTTGGAATTAATAACATCAATGACTGATTCTGCCTGTGACAGATCAATTCTGCCATTTAAAAATGCGCGCTTTGTAAACTCACCCGGCTCGGCAGGGCGTGCTCCGTATTTGATCACAGTTTCTAAAATCCGTTTCATGACATAAACGCCGCCATGACAGTCTATCTCGACAGTATCTTCTCTTGTATAACTTTTTGGTCCACGCATCAGCAGAACCATAACTTCATCAATCACTTCATCATCATCATGAATGTGTCCATAATGAATGGTATGTGTCGGCATGTCTGCTAATTTTTTCTGATTTTTCATTTCAAAAATCTGGTCTGTTATAGCTACTGCCTCATCTCCGCTAATTCTTACAATTCCAATTCCTGAACTTGACATTGCGGTTGCAATTGCAGCAATTGTATCCGTTCTCATATCATTTCTTCCTCTTTTTTTCTAAAACAACTCTGAAAAAAGTCTGGCTGCTTTTTTCAAATACTTTAATGCACGAAACTGCACGCCGCAAAACTTCATAAGAACCTGCCATATCATTTCCGGCATTTTCATAAAGCTTTGTAACGTGCAGCTTCTGGTCTTTTAAATTCTATACTTGAATTTATCTTTCTCTATCTCTTTTTAAAGTAACAACAACATGTCTATATGGCTCTTCACCTTCACTGTGTGTTGTTACAAATTTATCATTCTGTAATGCAGAATGAATAACTCTTCTCTCGAAAGGATTCATTGGCTCTAAAGAAACAGGACGTTTTGTTCTCTTAACTTTATAAGCAATGTTCTTTGCAAGATTCTCCAATGTCTCTTTTCTTCTCTTGCGGTAATCTTCTGTATCAATCTTAACTTTAATGTATTCCTCAGAATTTTTATTCACTGCAAGGTTTGCAAGATACTGCAGGGAATCGAGAGTCTGTCCTCTTTTACCAATGAGGATACCCATGTCATCTCCCTTCAGTTCTACGTTGTAAGTATTACCATCTTCTGCTTTTTCAATAATGATCTCAACTTTCAGATCCATGGCAGCAAAGATTTTCTGTAAAAATTCTGTAATATCGCCTTCTACAGAATATTTCTTACGTACTTTGATCACAGCATCTTTTCTTGCGATTCCTAAAAATCCTGTGCTTCCTTTTTCGATTACTTCATATTCAATCTGATCACTGGTAGCTCCAAGTTTTACAAGGGCTTCTGTGATAGCATCATCGACTGTTCTTGCTGATACTTCAATATACTCCATAACAATAACCTCCACATATACGTTATCTTACCAACACGTTTTTGAAAAATAATCTGTTAGTTTTTCTTATTATTTCTCTCGTTAAATTCACGGACCAGGTTTGCTTTTGCAGCCATACTTTCAGGTTTTGCATTCGCTTTCAGTGCATTTGCCTTCTCAAGCTCAAGTTCTTTCTCTGCCGTTGTCTTAACGGAACTCTTGGAACTTGCTGTAACCTGTCTTGTGTTCATACGTGCAGCATTGGAAATCTGGTTTTCGGAGATTCCCATTTTCTCACGTTTTTTCTTTGCTTTTTCCTGATTCTTTGCAATAATATCATCCAGATCAATCTTATCAAAATGTTTATTTAAGAAGAACTGCTGGATACTTCTTACAACCGCACTTGCGATCCAGTAGATACCGAGACCGACCGGAACAGTAAAACACATTACCAGTGAGAATAATGGCATGGTACGGTTCATCATCTTCATCTGCTGAGCCATCTGGTCATTATCTCCGCCTGCTGTTGCAGCCGTTGGCATTAACTTGATATTTAAAACCTGTGTCAAATAAGAAATCACAGGGATCAGCAATGCAAGAACTGCCATCAGAATACTTCCACCTGCAAATGCAGCTTTGATGATCTGAAATGGGGTATCCGAAATATTTAATCCTATAAAGTTGTTTACATGAGAAACTACACCATATGTAGAATCAATAGAATCTGTGAGCGCCGGGAATGACTCTCTTAAGGAATCCCATCCGGTAGAACTCATTTTTGATAAAACATCTACTACATAATTCTGTAAGGTTGTTGTATCTGTTGCCGTAAAATCAACCTGTACTGTGTTCAATTTTAATGTGCTCATCAGGTTTGTCATAATATCCTGATAGCCGCTTGTTGCCATGATCTTATCAACCAGATCAAGATAAACATCCTTCACACTGCTGATATAGGCAGGAACATTCATAAACACACGGTACAAAGCTAACAGTAAAGGCATCTGGATTAACATCTGCACACAGCTGCCTGTCGGTGAAACACCATACTTCTCGTAGATTTGCTGTGTCTCTGCCTGCATATTCTGCATGGATACTGTATCTTTTTTATCCTTATACTTTTTCTGGACCGCCTGAAGCTCCGGGTTCATCTTCTGGGATAACTTCGAAAACTTCTGCTGTTTGTAAGTCAATGGGAACATTAAAGCATAAATAACAATGGTAAATAAAATAATAGAAAGTCCAACGTTGGTAATTCCAACTTTTTCCATTAAAATATACATGCCATTCATTATCCAGCCAAGTAATTTTGCAATTGGTCCAAGAATGGCACCATTGTATGCTGTTAATAACATCTCTGACACTGAAAATACCTCCAATTATGGAACGGGATCATATCCGCCTTTTGAAAAAGGATTACATCTTATAATTCTCCAAAGCGCTAACGCCCCACCTTTGACAGCTCCATACTTTTCGACAGCCTCTAACCCATAGGTGGAACAGGTTGGGTAGTATGGACATTTTGTTGTTTTCATCGGAGAAATATACTTTCTATAAAATTTAATCAAAGCAATCAATGTTTTTTTCAAAATGATTCCATCTTCTTTTCTAAAATCTTTACTTCAAAATTTTATGAAGACCTCCAAGATGTAACAAAGCACTTTCCACTTCATGATATGAAATATCTTTTGCTGTATTTCTTGCGATGACTACAATGTCTAAACCACTATTAAACATGTCTTCCTGTAGCCGGTAACTTTCTCTGATCAATCGGGTTACATGATGTCTTATAACACTATTTCCTACTTTTTTACTTACCGATATACCTAACCGGTTTCTGTCTGTATCATTTTTCAGAACGTACATGACCAAATAACGATTTGCATAAGACTTTCCTTTTTTATATACGTTCTGAAAATCTCTGTTTTTCTTTAATGATTCTGAATATTTCATCTAATATTCCTTTACCAAAAATTGATCATAAAAGAAGAAAAGACCACAAATATGTGGCCTATGCTGATAATTTTTTTCTACCTTTTAATCTTCTTGCAGCCAATACTTTTCTTCCGCCTGCAGTACTCATTCTGCTTCTGAATCCGTGAACTTTCGCTCTCTGTCTCTTCTTAGGTTGAAATGTCATCTTCATGTCACATACACCTCCTCTACAATTCAAACATTTATTTTACTCAATGTTATGATAAGTCTACTTCAATAGCGACAAAACATCATTTTTATTTATATCAAAATAATCGGACAAAGTCAAGCAAAATCTCATAAAATAAGGCTTTTGCCAATATTTTGTTTTCCACATTTTATCAATTTTTGTTTTTTACCACTATATATATAAGGAAGAAATGCATTTTTATCTATATGTGGTATATGGTTATACACATCACAATCGAAAAATTTTTCCACGAAAAAACCAGTATTTACGCCGTTTACATAAGTTATCCTCAATTTGTGGATAACTTGTGGACAATTTCTTGATAATGTCATCATAACTTGTGCATAAATGTGTACAAGCCTTATTTTTACTGGTCTATAACTATTTTTCCATTATTAACAATAACTTCTAGCATATTCACATTAAGCGTTAAAATGCCCATATAGCCACTTTTTTTATCAACTCCCTATCCCCAGACCTTCCACAATTAAACGTTGATAAATCCGCAAAAATAGTGTAGGATAGCATTATATAGAATTTTTTAGATTTTTTTTGAAGCAGTTGAGAACGACTGCTGTATTTTAGTGCTATCAGAAAACGGAGTTATAAAATGGATAAGATTTTGGAAAAATGGGATGAGATTTTACAAACAGTAAAAACAGAACATGATGTCAGTGATATTTCTTTTGATACCTGGATCAAACCTCTGGAAGTTTTTGGCGTTGAGGGGAACACCCTCTATATTCTCGTTCCTTCCGAACAGATGACTTTAAGTTATATTTCAAAAAAATACTATCTTCCTTTAAAAGTTGCAATTGCAGAAATTATAGGAACAGAATATGAAATTCAGTTTATTTTACCGGAGCAGACAAAGAGCATTAAGACCTCCGGCAATAAAGCAAAGCGGACCCCAGAATCAGAAGTTTCCAAACGCTCCAACCTGAATCCAAATTATACCTTTGATACTTTCGTTGTCGGAAGCAATAACCGTTTTGCGCAGTCTGCTTCTCTGGCAGTTGCGGAATCTCCGGGTGAAGCCTATAACCCTCTTTATATTTATGGAGGACCGGGACTTGGTAAAACCCACCTGATGCATTCCATCGGACATTTCATTTTAGAGAAAAATCCGGATGCCAAGGTTTTATACGTTACTTCCGAGGAATTTACCAACGAAGTTATCGAATCGATCCGTAGTGGTAACGCCTCCGCGATGAACAAGTTCCGTGAAAAGTACAGAACGATTGATGTTCTTATGATCGATGATGTTCAGTTTATTATAGGAAAGGAAAGTACACAGGAAGAATTTTTCCATACGTTCAACGCCCTCCACTCTGCCGGCAAACAGATTATTTTAACTTCCGATAAACCGCCAAAAGATATGGAAACTTTGGAAGAACGAATCCGCTCCCGTTTCGAATGGGGCTTAATGGCAGACATCGGCGCTCCTGATTATGAAACGCGAATGGCAATCCTCCGCCGGAAAGTCGAATCGGATGATATGTCTTTAAGCGATGATATTTTAAATTACATTGCCAATAACATTAAATCCAACATCCGTGAATTAGAGGGAGCTTTAAACAAACTCCTTGCTTACTCGAATCTGGAAAAAACAGACATCACCATGGAAATCGCCATGAAGGAACTTCAGAATATTATCACTCCGGACAAGCCAAGAGAAATCACTCCGCAGCTTATCATCGAAGTTGTTTCGGAACATTTCCAGATTTCCTTAGACCAGATGATCTCGAAGAACCGGAGCAACGAGATTGCAAGGCCACGCCAGATCGCCATGTATCTGTGCAAGACCATGACGGATATCCCATTAGATTCCATTGGTTCTTTACTTGGAGGACGCGACCACTCCACCATTATCCATGGAATCAAAAAGATTGCGGATGAGTACGATTCTAACGAGCAGACACGTAATTTAATAGAAACTATCAAGAAGAAAATTAATCCAAACTAAAGTTATCAACTTTTTTTCGAGTTATTAACAAAATTTCGTGGATAACCTGTGTAAATGATGTTTAATTTATGTTTAAAGCTATGGATAACCTATTTTTCAGAAGGAATTTCAAATTTTTTCTGAAGAGGCTCAAAAATTTAATTCACAATTTATCCAAGGTTAATCCTCAGCTTTTTCACATAGTTATACAGTCGGATTTTTCGGACAAGCCCTTGTTTTTTCTGGGGTTTAAGGGTTATTCACTTATTCACACACACTAATACGACGACTTTTAATATCTTTTAATAATTATATTTATATTGGCTTTCGCCAAGCAGGAAGGAGTTATTCACATTATGAAATTAATCTGTTCTAAAGCAAATCTGCTTCATGGAGTTAACATTGTTTCGAAAGCTGTTCCAACCAGAACAACAATGGCAATCCTTGAATGTATTTTAATTGATGCTTCTGCTAATGAGATTAAATTAACTGCAAATGATATGGAACTTGGAATTGAGACTAAGATTGAAGGTGAGATTGCAGAGAGAGGTATCATTGCTCTGGATGCTAAGATCTTTTCTGAGATTGTTCGAAAATTACCGGACAGCGATGTTGTGATCGAGACAGATTCCAATTTTAAGACTACAATCACCTGTGAAAAAGCAAAGTTTAACATTGTTGGAAAATCTGGAGATGATTTTTCTTATATTCCTTATATTGAAAGAGATGAATGTATCTCAATTTCGCAGTTTACTTTAAAAGAAGTGATCCGTCAGACAATTTTCTCTATTGCTGACAATGATAATAATAAGCTGATGACTGGTGAACTTTTCGAGATTGAAGAAAACCAGTTAAAAGTTGTTTCCTTGGATGGTCACAGAATTTCTATCCGCAATATTGAATTAAAGAATAATTATGATCATAAGAAAGTAGTTGTTCCGGGAAAGACACTTCAGGAAGTAAGTAAGATTTTACCTGGAAGCGCTGAGGAGGAAGTAAATATTTTCCTTTCAGAGAATCATATTGTATTTGAATTTGATGATACAACTGTAGTTTCAAGACTGATCGAGGGAGAGTATTTTAAGATCGAGCAGATGCTTTCCTCTGATTATGATACAAAAGTAAAGATCAACAAGCGCGAGTTATTAGACTGTATTGACCGTGCAACACTTCTTGTAAAAGAAGGAGATAAGAAACCAATTATTATGAATATCACAGACGGAACAATGGAATTAAAGATTAATTCCTTCATTGGTTCCATGAATGAAGATATTGATATCACAAAAGAGGGAAAAGATATTCTCATTGGATTTAATCCAAAGTTCTTTATTGATGCACTCCGTGTCATTGATGAGGAAGAAGTTTCCCTTTACATGGTAAATCCAAAGGCTCCATGTTTTATCAAAGATGATGATGGAAAGTTTATTTATCTGATTCTTCCGGTAAACTTTAACGCAGCCACAAACTAAGAAAGGCAAAAAGATGATCACAGTAAATATCAGAGAGACGGATGAATTTATCAAACTGGGACAGGCTTTGAAAAAAGCGGGACTGGTGGAATCCGGGGTTGACGCGAAGTTTTTTATCCAGGACGGTCAGGTAAAATTAAATGGTAAGACCGAACTTCAGCGTGGAAAAAAATTATACAACGGAGATGTTGTTTCTTTTAACGGCGAAACAATTCAGATTGTAAAATGATCATAAAATCAATTGAATTGCAGAATTTTCGGAATTATGAAGATTTAAATATTTCATTTGATGAAGGCACAAATATTTTTTACGGGGATAATGCGCAGGGAAAAACGAATGTTTTAGAGGCAGCTTACCTAAGTGGAACAACTAAGTCCCACAAATGTAGTAAGGACAAAGAAATGATTCGTTTTGGGGAGCAGGAAGCCCATATCAGGACAATTGTAGTTAGAAAAGAAAAAGAATATCAGATTGATATGCATTTGAAACACAATCGTTCCAAGGGAATCGCAATCAATAAAGTTCCAATCAAAAAAGCGAGTGAACTTTTCGGGATTCTCAATATGGTATTTTTTTCGCCGGAAGATCTGAATATTATCAAAAATGGTCCGGCGGAGCGCCGGAGATTCTTGGATTCCGAATTGTGCCAATTGGATAAAATTTATTTGTCAGACCTTACAACTTACAATAAAATTTTGAATCAGCGCAACAAATTATTAAAAGATATGGTTTACAGACCGGATTTAAATGATACACTTCCGGTATGGGATATGCAGCTGGTAGAAACTGGAAAGAAGATCATCAGGCGCAGAAAACAATTTGTGGAAGAGCTGAATGAAATCGTGCATGATATTCATTACCGGATTTCCGGCGGAAAAGAGGATTTGATCTTGCAGTATGAGCCAAGTATTGATGATATCTTTTTTGAGGATGAATTATACCGGGTAAAAGAGAGGGATATGCGGCAGTGTATGACATCTGTAGGACCACATCGGGATGATCTGCTTTTTTCCATAAAGGGGGTAGACATCCGGAAGTATGGTTCGCAGGGACAGCAGAGAACTTCCGCATTGTCGTTAAAGCTGTCTGAGATTGAGCTGGTAAAAAGGTCGATCCATGATACGCCGGTATTATTGCTGGATGATGTGTTGTCGGAGCTTGACAGTAACCGGCAGAATTATCTGTTAAACAGTATTTACGATACGCAGACGCTGATCACCTGTACAGGATTGGATGAGTTTGTAAAAAACAGATTTCAGATCAATAAGATTTTTAAGGTTGTGCAGGGGACTGTGGAAGAGAAGAAAGAATTATAATAACACTGCATTTGTAGTTTAATTAAATTATCACTGCAAATGTAGTTCAGTACAAATGAACAATTGTTGAAATTAATTTTCAAGTGTACATAAGAAGTATGATTTTTCATGAGAATTATGTGCAGAATGGAGGAATAAATGGGTACAGAAAACGAATATGGTGGAGACCAGATCCAGATTTTGGAAGGACTTGAGGCTGTTCGTAAAAGACCTGGTATGTATATTGGCAGTACATCAGCCAGAGGCTTGCATCATCTGGTATATGAGATTGTTGACAACTCAGTTGACGAGGCACTTGCCGGATACTGCAAAAATATTGAAGTGACCATAAATGAAGACAATTCGATCACTGTAGAAGATGATGGACGTGGTATTCCGGTCGATATCAATCACAAAGCTGGAAAGTCTGCATTGGAAGTCGTATATACTGTACTTCATGCCGGTGGAAAATTCGGCGGTGGAGGATACAAAGTATCCGGAGGTCTTCATGGAGTAGGTGCATCTGTTGTAAATGCACTTTCCACAAAGTTAAAAGTAGAAGTTTACCGCGAGGGAAAGGTTTATTTCCAGAGCTATAAGATTGGTAAACCGGATGAACCGGTAAAAGTGATCGGAGAATGTGGTGAGGATAAGCACGGCACGAAAGTAACTTTCTGGCCGGACGGTTCTATTTTTGAGGAGACGGTTTTTGATTATGATACATTAAAACAGCGTCTGCGTGAGACTGCATTTTTGACCAAGGGTTTGAGAATTGTTCTGACAGATTTAAGAGAAGATCCGGCAAGAACGCATGATTTCCATTATGCCGGAGGTATCAAGGAATTTGTCACTTACTTAAACAAGAGCAAAGAAGCTTTATACCCGGAAGTTATTTATTGCGAAGGCAGCGGCAATGGTGTTTATGTGGAAGTTGCCATGCAGCACAATGATTCTTATAATGAGCTTACCTTAAGCTTTGTTAATAATATTATCACACCGGAAGGTGGTACACATCTTGCCGGATTCCGTAATGCGCTGACCAAAACATTCAATGCTTATGCGAGAGCCAATAAGTTATTAAAAGACAGCGAACCTGCATTGACAGGTGATGATATCCGTGAAGGATTAACTGCGATCATCAGTGTTAAGATCGAGGAGCCTCAGTTTGAAGGACAGACCAAGCAGAAGTTAGGAAACAGCGAGGCCCGTGGTGCGGTGGATTCTATCGTAAGTGAGCAGCTCACTTATTTCTTGGAGCAGAATCCAACGGTTGCAAAGACAATCTGTGAAAAATCGCTGTTAGCGCAGCGCGCAAGAGAGGCCGCAAGAAAAGCGCGTGACCTTACAAGAAGAAAAACAGCTTTGGAGGGAATGTCACTTCCTGGAAAACTGGCTGACTGTTCCGACAAAGATCCGAAAAACTGCGAGATCTTTATCGTAGAGGGAGATTCTGCCGGCGGTTCTGCGAAAACTGCAAGAAGCCGTGCAACACAGGCAATCCTCCCACTCCGTGGTAAGATTTTGAACGTAGAAAAAGCAAGACTTGATAAGATTTATGGAAATGCCGAGATCAAAGCGATGATCACTGCATTTGGTACCGGTATCCATGAGGATTTTGATATTACAAAACTTCGTTACAATAAAATCATCATTATGACCGATGCCGATGTCGACGGTGCGCATATCAGTACACTGATGCTGACATTCCTCTATCGTTTTATGCCGGATCTGATCAAAGAAGGCCATGTATATCTGGCACAGCCGCCACTATACAAGATCGAGAAAAACAAAAATGTATGGTACGCCTACAGTGATGATGAGCTGAACTCTATTTTGACAGAGATCGGCCGTGATGGAAATAATAAGATCCAGCGTTACAAAGGACTTGGTGAGATGGACGCAGAGCAGCTCTGGGAGACAACAATGGATCCTGAGAAACGAATCTTAAAACGTGTCATGATCGATGATGAGAGCACATCTGAAATTGATATTACATTTACAACCCTGATGGGAGATAAAGTAGAACCAAGACGTGAATTTATCGAAGAAAATGCAAAATATGTGCAGAATCTTGATATCTAGGAAATGAGGTAAATAGAATGGATGACAAAATTTTTGATCAAATCCATGATGTAGATCTGAAAAAAACAATGGAGACATCCTACATTGATTATGCTATGAGCGTTATCGCCCAGCGTGCACTGCCGGATGTAAGGGATGGTTTAAAACCGGTACAGCGTCGTGTACTTTACTCCATGATCGAATTGAACAATGGACCGGACAAGCCACACAGAAAATGTGCGCGTATTGTCGGTGATACCATGGGTAAATACCACCCACATGGAGACAGTTCCATCTACGGAGCATTGGTCAACATGGCACAGGACTGGTCGACAAGATATCCGTTAGTTGACGGACATGGAAACTTCGGTTCTGTCGACGGCGATGGTGCCGCTGCCATGCGATACACTGAGGCGAGACTGAGCAAAATTTCCATGGAAATGCTTGCGGACATCAATAAAGACACCGTTGATTTTATACCAAACTTTGATGAGACAGAGAAGGAGCCAACAGTGCTGCCTTCCCGCTATCCGAACCTTTTAGTCAATGGTACGACAGGTATTGCGGTTGGTATGGCAACCAACATTCCACCTCACAATCTGCGTGAGGTTATTAATGCTGTCGTAAAAATTATCGACAACGAAGTATTAGAAGACCGTGAGACCGGTATAGAAGAATTATTAAGTATTGTAAAAGGACCGGATTTTCCAACCGGAGCCATGATTCTTGGAACAACCGGAATTAACGAGGCTTACCGTACCGGACGTGGAAAAATCAGAGTCCGTGCAATCACCAACATCGAGCCGATGCAGAATGGAAAAAACCGTATTGTCGTAACGGAACTTCCATACATGGTCAACAAAGCAAGACTGATCGAGAAAATAGCAGAACTTGTAAGAGATAAAAAAATTGACGGTATCACAGATCTTCGCGATGAGTCTGACCGTCAGGGTATGCGAATCTGTATTGAACTTCGTCGTGATGTAAATCCGAATGTTGTCTTAAATCTGCTTTATAAACATACCCAGATGCAGGATACCTTTGGCGTTATCATGTTAGCGCTTGTAGACAATCAGCCAAAAGTATTAAATCTTTACGAAATGCTCAACTACTATTTGCTTCATCAGAAAGATGTAGTGACAAGAAGAACAAAGTACGATCTGAATAAAGCTGAGGAACGTGCCCATATTTTAGAGGGATTATTAGTTGCATTAGATAACATTGATGAAGTCATCAACATTATCCGGAGCAGTGCCAATACACCGGAAGCCAAAAACCGTTTGATCGAGAGATTTTCCCTGACAGATGTTCAGGCTCAGGCAATCGTGGATATGCGTCTGCGTGCACTGACAGGTCTGGAACGCGAGAAGATTGAAGGCGAATATGCTGAATTAATGGAACGTATCACAGAGTTAAAAGCAATCTTGGCAGATGAGAAAAAACTTCTCGGCGTTATCCGTGAGGAGATTCTCCTCATTGCAGAAAAATACGGAGACGAGAGAAGAACATCCATTGGATTTGATGAGTATGATATTTCCATGGAGGATCTCATTCCAGTAACAAATACCGTCATTGCAATGACAAAACTTGGTTACATCAAGAGAATGAGTTTGGATAACTTCCGCGCGCAGAACCGCGGTGGTAAAGGTATCAAGGGAATGGAGACGATCGATGAAGATTACATCGAGGAACTTTTGATGACAACTTCCCACCATTACATGATGTTTTTTACAAACACTGGTCGTGTATACAGAATGAAGGCTTATGAGATTCCGGAAGCGAGCAGAACTGCGAGAGGAACCGCTATCATTAACCTGTTGCAGCTTCAGCCGGGAGAAAAAATCACTGCGGTCATTCCAATCAAGGAATACACCGAAGGTCACTATCTGTTCATGGCTACCAAGAATGGTATCGTGAAAAAGACACCGATCACAGACTATGCAAATGTCAGAAAGACCGGACTTGCTGCAATCACACTGCGTGAAGATGACGAGCTGATCGAAGTAAAGAAAACGGACAATGAGCAGGATATTTTCTTAGTGACAAAATACGGACAGTGTATCCGTTTCAACGAAAGAGACGTCAGAAGTACCGGAAGAACCTCTATGGGTGTGATCGGTATGAATTTGACAGATGGAGATAAAGTTGTCGGAATGCAGATGGAATCCCAGGGTGAATCACTGATGATCGTATCTGAAAAAGGTCTTGGAAAATGCACACTTGCATCTGAATTTACAGCCCAGAACCGTGGTGGTAAAGGTGTGAAATGCTATAAGATCACAGAGAAAACCGGAAATATCGTTGGTGTGAAAGCAGTCAATCAGGATGATGAGATGATGCTGATCACAACGGAAGGAATCATTATCCGTATCAAAGTCAGTGATACGGCATTACTCAGAAGAGTTACTTCCGGTGTAAAACTGATGAATCTTGCGGATGATGTCACAGTAGCAAGCATTGCAAAAGTACGTGAGGACAAATCCCTCATGGAAAATACAGATGAATCTGAACTTGTCACAGAGGAAGAGGAAGCCCAAAGTGCTGCGGCTGCAGCAGAGGCTGCAAAAAAAGCGGCAGGTCAGATGACAGAAACGGATGATGAATTAATGCAGGAATTATTAAGCCGTGCTGAGTCTGATTCGGAAGAAGAATAAAAGAATATTTTGACCGCAGTGACACAAAGACTTCACTATGGTCGGGACAGTAGGCTGCCACATTTTTATGTAGCAGCCGATTTGTCTATATAAAAACGAATTATATTTCATGATAAGGAGCCTGATAAAAAGGTTTTTAATTTTGATCAAAAAAATGATATCAACACAAAAATAAAAAATAACACATATTATCAAGAAAACCACAGTGTAAATGTGGATAACGTGTTGCGGAAATCCAACTTGCGTGGAAAAATTCATTGTCATAGAAAAGACTTTCGTTTATACTTTTGCGTAAATATAGAATACATGAGTTTTAAAATTGTAATAAAACTCCAATAGAAAGCAGAACAACAGGGGGAATGAAAAGTGCCGCAAAATTTTTATGAGTTAGTATGGATTTTTATTATTTATGCATTTATCGGATGGTGCACAGAAGTATCTTATGCAGCATTGGACCGGGGAATTTTTGTAAACCGGGGATTTTTAAATGGACCTTATTGTCCAATTTACGGATGTGGAGTGGTGATTGTTGTAGCTGCTTTGACTCCGCTAAAGGACAACCTGCTGATATTATTTGCGGGTTCTTTCTTACTGACTTCCATTTTGGAATACATTACAGGATTTATTCTGGAGAAAGTATTTCACAATAAATGGTGGGATTATAGCAATAAGCCGTTTAATCTTCACGGATATGTATGTTTGAAATTTTCCATCTACTGGGGACTCGCATGTACATTTGTGATGGATGTGCTTCATCCGATTATTTACAAAGGTATCACCATGATTCCACATATTCTGGGTGTTGTGCTGCTCTGTATTATCATGTCGGCTTTCGCTGTTGACTGCGGTGTTACTGTTACTACAATTTTGAAGTTTAACAAGCGATTAAAAGTTATGGATGAAATGGCTGCGAAAATACATAAATTATCCGATGAAATCGGTGAAAATATCTACGAAAATGTGACAACTGCAGTAGAAAAATCGGAGGAGTTCCAGGAAACACATGAGAAACTTCTCACAAAAATTTCTGATACGAAAGAAAATCTTATGGATCTGCCATCCACTGCAAAAGAGAAGATCGCTTCTACTGCAGCAAGTGCCAGAGAAAAACTTTCTGAGTCTGCAGAAAATATCAATGTAAAAGAAAAGATTGCTACTTACAAAGAAACACGCGAGGCGGCTCGTCTGGAAAAACAGCGTGAGAAAGAAGAACTTGAGCGCAGATACAAAGAATTATTTACAGAGAAGAATTTTGGTTTCAAGCGTCTGATGAAGGCGTTCCCGGATATGACTTCTCGTGAACAGAATGAATCTCTGGAGAAATACAAGAAATACTTTAACATCCGAAAACCGGATCATAAGAAAGAATCGTAAGAAAATATATATTAAACTGCAAGTGTAGTAATATTTTTATACAGAGATTAATTTGATAGAAAAAATTAAGCGAGAGAATGTAAAACAAAATAGCGTCAGGAGAAACAAATATGATCAGAACAGTCAATACAGACGATATCGTAAAAAATATAAAAGAAATGTGTATCGAGGCAAATCATTATCTTTCCAAAGATATGGATAAAGCCCTGAAAGATGCCACCGCTTCTGAAAAATCAGAACTTGGTAAAAAAATATTAAATCAGCTTCAGGAAAACTTGAAAATTGCAGATGAAGAGATGATACCGATCTGTCAGGATACCGGAATGGCAGTTATTTTTCTGGAAGTCGGACAGAATGTTCATTTTGAAGGAATGGCAATTGAAGACGCGGTAAACGAAGGTGTCCGTCAGGGATATACGGAAGGGTATTTAAGAAAATCAGTCGTTGGTGATCCAATCATCCGCGAAAATACGAAAGATAATACACCGGCGGTAATCCATTACAGCATTGTTCCGGGAAATAAAGTAAAAATCACACTGGCTCCAAAAGGATTCGGAAGTGAAAACATGAGCCGCGTGTTCATGCTAAAACCAGCTGATGGAATTGAGGGTGTAAAAAACGCAATTCTGACAGCAGTAAAAGATGCAGGACCAAACGCCTGCCCTCCAATGGTAGTTGGAGTCGGAGTAGGCGGTACTTTTGAAAAATGTGCGATTTTAGCAAAAAAAGCGTTGACCAGACCGGTGGGCGAACATTCTGCTATCCCATACGTGAAAGAGTTAGAGGAAGAAATGTTAGAAAAAATCAATCGGCTTGGAATCGGACCGGGTGGACTTGGCGGATCAACCACTGCTCTCGCAGTGAATGTGAATACTTACGCGACACATATTGCAGGACTTCCGGTGGCAGTCAATATCTGCTGTCATGTGAACCGGCATGTGGTAAGAGAAGTATAAAAATATTTCACTACAAATGTAGTTTATATATTCAGAGTCAAAAGCAGAGGAAACATATCTGATCAGTACAGAAATATGTGGATCGCAACTGTGAAGTCAATGATTGGTACGAATAAAATAAAAATTTAAAGATGGGAGCGCAGAATATGGACAAACATATTACAACACCGATCACCAGGGATATAACAAAAAATTTAAAATCAGGTGATTATGTTTATATAACGGGAACCATTTATGTGGCAAGAGATGCCGCACACAAAAGAATGATCGAAGCATTACAGCGTGGGGAAAATCTTCCGATCGACATCAAAGATTCCACAATCTATTACATGGGACCATCCCCGGCAAGAGAAGGACGCCCGATCGGTTCAGCGGGACCTACAACTGCAACCAGAATGGATAAATACGCACCAACTCTTTTAGATCTCGGAGAAAAAGCGATGATCGGAAAAGGAAAACGTTCGAAAGAAGTAATGGATGCGATTGTCCGAAATCATGCAGTTTACTTTGCGGCAGTCGGCGGAGCAGGAGCACTTTTATCCAAATGTATCACAAAATCAGAAATTGTATGTTACGAAGATCTTGGAGCTGAGGCAATCCGTAAGCTTGAAGTGAAAGATTTCCCGGTGATCGTTGTCATTGACAGTGAGGGAAACAATCTGTATGAGACAGCGATCAAAGAGTATTGCACGTTGGAGTAAAACGTGACTTTAGGAAAATAAGGTGAATTACAAAAAATGATTTTTATTATATTTACATTTCTTATTTTTGGTGGCTGGTATGTCTGGGTAAAAATTCGTGGAACGGACATGGTGAAGGTAAAATTTGATTACACAGCAAAGAAAACATCAAGGATAAGCACATGGAAAATAATAGTAGCGGTTCTCTTTCTGATGCTTATTTTCATTTTGGCTTTTACTTCGGATTCAATGCAGACTTCAGCCGGAAGAAAAGTAAACTTTCTGATCGTGGGAATTGTCGTTTGTATTTATATAGCAGTTATTTTATTTTTTAATATTCAAAGAATAAAAATAAAAAAATTTAAAAAGAATTCCATAAAGCTTCCGGGGAAAATAATCGGTTTAAAAACACATAGGTTTTATAATTATAACAGTGCTAATTATAATTTTACCTATTATTTGATTGTGAATTATGTAAACCCACAAACCGGAAAGACAGAAGAATACACGACCAGAGAAAGCGTCAACGCCAGCCCATTTTATGCACTGAAATCACTGGATGTATCTGTTTATTACAAAGACAGAGAGCACATTTGGGTGAATGACTTCAAAAGAATAAAAAAATTACAGGAAAATATTGCGTTTCAAGTCACCGGATATGTGGATGGAAAAGATCCGGGTGTGCTGAAATATGTAGAGGATTAAAAGATGAATGAAAATTATAACATCCGCAGAGTCACCGAAGGTGATGAACAGATTTTGGCTTATATCCAGACCGAGAGCTGGAAAGATGCGTTTCAACATATATTAGAACCGGAAGATTTAAAACAGTGCACCAATTTGGAACGTGCCACGGCAATGTATCAAAAACTTCTGGATGCGAAAAAAGGGAACGGCTATATTCTCGAAGTGGAGGGGAAGCCACACTGCATTGCATGGTGGGATGCTGCCCGCGATGAAGATATGACCGGGTATGCAGAATTAATCTGTATCCACAGTCTGCAGGATAACTGGAGAAAAGGCTACGGCAGTAAAATGATGGAACAGATTTTAAGAGATATGGAAAAAGCAGGTTATGTACATACACTTTTGTGGGTGTTTGAAAAGAATATCCGTGCCAGAAAATTTTATGAGGCAAAGGGTTTTCATAAAACGGAAAAAGCAAAGGAATTCTGCGGTGCAGTAGAGGTTATGTATGAAAAATAACATATGGATGCTCTGCCAACGGGAAAAGGAGTAGAGGTTATGGGAACAGTGGTAGTACGTAATTCTGTGGCAAAGAGAGTGATTGTCACACTCATGCCAGCAATCAGTTTTTTGTGTATGTTTGGTTTGGCGGCAATCAGTGTGAACTTTCTGGAATATGGATCAACAGCAGATAGAATTGTGGGATATATCGGAGTGTCCTGTATCATTCCGATGATAGTTTCAATACCGTTTATTTTTAAAGTAAACAGGGAGAAAACCGTATTAGATATCAATACTTTCTATGTAACGCCATTTGTAGGAAGAACAAAAAATATCCCAGTTCAGGATGTAAAAGTATGCACCATTGGACGAAGAAAACAGATCCGATTATTCGATGAAAAATCAAATATGATATGTAAATATAAAAGTACTCAGGATAAAGAGCAGATCATTTTAAAAACGTTGCAAAAAGCACGAACTTGTACATTTACATTTTCCGTCAGAAACGGAAAACAGGTTGTAGTAAAAGGTAGTGACAGAATTTTTACCGATTATCTTGCAACGGGAGAAGTTTCCAAGACAATCAATAGCTATAAATCGTTATACTACGTGCCACAGACCTCCTCTGTATCGGACAAAAAGCAGGAGCAGGACAGTCAGTTCGACCAGAATATAAAAAAGCAGATTGAAAAAAACAGAAAAATATTCCAGATAGCACAGATTGTGAGCCTGATTATTTTTTTAAGAGGAATGTTTATGCTGGCTTTTAACACTCCTGGTGGAACAAGTGGCAAATTGGCGGTCATTTTCTTTTTCGGTGGAGTTATTGGAATGTTACTGAGTAAATATCTTTGCCGCAGAAAAGAATTTGAAATCACAAAGCCGACGTTCTATCGTGTGGAAGGGGCTGCTGTCAATGAAAAAGATTTTGCATTCAGATCTTCCGATTCGGATCGTCACCTGATTTATGAATTTCAGGATAAATATGGAGTGAAACATCAGCGGCCATCGGACAAAGTAAACGCTTCGGACACTGCATGGGGATTGGGTGTTGGCGAAAAGAAAATCTTATGGTACAGTCCGTTTGTTCCATACTTACTGGATCAGGAGCCGTTAAAGTTTAAAATGTTCATGGATAGACGAAGACTTACCCCGGGTGAATGGATCAAACGGCATCCTATCCTGACCGTGGGTTGTATCGCTTTCATTGTATGGATTGGTTTTCGTGGATATAAGTTTGGAAAAGCGCAGATTTTTATTTACACACATGACGGAAGAAACTTAAAAACAGAGTGGACAGCGCGTGATGCTGTCACAGATGAACAGACAAATACAGCGGTGGAGGCTGCAGGAATGGAGCGGGAAGAACTGGAAAAATGGCTGAAACAGTCCTTCTATCCATATTTTTATGTGAACAGTACCAGCTTTGGAGAGTTTGATGCATTTGATGTGGAAAATTATGCGGACGTCATGGGAGAGGATAAGGTGGAAGCTATCCGGGAAAATATCTCCGATTATTGGGGGATTCATGACAGAAAAAGCCTTATGAAAACAACCGATTCCCTGTTACAAAAAGGAGATAAATATACTTATGCACAGACTTTGGAAAAATTAGGGGAAGAGGCGCTGGCATTATCGGAGGACAGTATCTATTATACATACAAATTGTATGCCCTAGATGAAATGTGCAAATATCTGGGAACTTATTACGCATACAATAACATAGGGGATGCTGGAGTGGATGCATGGGACTATTGCAGATGCATCCGGTTATTTGCATTTGGCTATATATGTGGTTATATTTCGTATGACGAATATCTGATTCATGCCGCACCGCTTGCAGTCTATCTGCAGAATGAATATGATTCCTGGGAAACAATGTATGAGAGTTATTACTACGGTTATCTTATTTTTGCAGGAAGAAATAAAAACTCAAGCAGTAGCGTCATCTATAGTGACTATAGATATTACGAGATCATGGCAGATAAGACAGAGATTCCGTTTCGGACAGAAGAGAGATAATCTCACAACGGGAATACAGGAGTATTATTATGAAAATCGGAATTATTTCAGATATACACAGCAACATTTACGCTTTTAAGGCATGCACAGAGTATATGGAAAAACAGAACTGTGACGAGTACTTCTTTCTCGGAGATTATATTTCCGATACACCTTACACAAGAGAAACTATGGATTATCTGTATGAATTTATGGAAAACCATACCTGTCATCTGCTAAGAGGCAACCGTGAGGAGTATATGCTCGCACAGAAAGAGGCAAGAGAAAAGAATTCAACAGAGCAGATGTGGATAAGTAACTCCGCAAGTGGAAATCTACTCTACACTTATGGGCAGCTTGTGGATAAAGATTTTGATTTTTTTCGGAATCTTCCAATCACATTTATTTATGAAAAAAAGGGTTATCCGTCCATTACCTGTTGTCACGGATCACCGGCGAGCAGCAGGGAACTTTTGCAGTTGAATGAAGATCCGGTAAAACAATGGTTAGAAAAGATTGACACCGATTACATGATCTGCGCCCATACCCATTATCCGGGAGAGATGACATACAAAAACAAACATTACTTTAATTCGGGAAGTGTTGGAATATCCATTGATGATGCCGGATATGCACAGTGCATATTGTTAGAGTCCGGTGTGGAAAATGGAACAACAATATGGAAACCTCAATTTCTGAAAGTACCTTATGACAATCAGAAAGTTGCACAGGATATGATCACCGGCGGACTGCTTTCTATAGCACCGTGGTTTGTGAACAGCAACATTCTGACAATTCTTACCGGAATCGACTGTTCAGCCAAAATGGTTGAGTTGGCAGAAAAACTTGCATTAGAGGACAATGCTCAGGTAAAGTGGCCGCACATTGATGAAAAATATTTTGAAGAGGCAGCCGCATATTATAAAATTCCAGATTACCGTGCCCGAAAAAATGAAAAGGAACGTTAGAAAAAAGATAACATTTGCAGAACAAACACCATTAGATATAAATCCGAAAAAAAACAGGAGAAGATGAAAATGAATATAAGAACTGCAACATTACAAGACATCGACCAGATTGCAGCAGTGGAAAAAGAATGCTTTCCGGCAGCAGAGGCCGCGACAAAAGAAGAATTTGCAAAAAGGCTGGAGCAGTATGCAGATCATTTTTGGCTGATGTTCGAAGATGATATATTAATCGCATTTGTTGATGGTATGGTGACAGATCAGGAAGACCTGACAGATGAAATGTATGAAAATGCGTCCATGCATCAGGAGGATGGAGCATGGCAGATGATATTTGGTGTCAATACGCTCCCGGCATACCGGAACCGCGGCTATGCAGGAGAACTTTTAAAAAGAGCGATCGCAGATGCAAAAGACCAGGGAAGAAAAGGACTTGTTCTGACCTGCAAAGACCGGCTCATTCACTATTATGCAAAGTTCGGTTTTGTAAATGAGGGTGTATCGGAATCCGTTCATGGAAATGTGGTCTGGAATCAGATGCGGCTTACCTTTTAAAATTTTAAAAATAAAAAATTATCCGGATATGGTAACAGGATGAGGAGACAGCTATGAAACAGGAAAAAGTGCGCAAACATATCTTTTTTTACGGGCGCGTCCAGGGAGTAGGCTTCCGTTATTATGCAGTGCAGAAAGCAAACCAGCTTGGACTTACCGGCTGGGTGAAAAATTTATATGACGGCAGTGTGGAAATGGAAGTGGAAGGACAGGAAGAATTGATCGACCAGCTTATCATTTTTTTACAGAACCGGACATATATCTGGATCGAGCGGATCGATGCGAAAAAAATTCCATTGCAGCAGGATAGTTCTTTTTGCGAAATATATTAATCCGGAGGAAGTTTCATGAAGTGGGTGAATGATGATTATTCGCATAATCTAAGAATCTATGAAAAAAGAGATGCACGAAAGGCGATTATTGTATATTGTCTGATTCTTGGAAGTGCCTTTTTTCAAGGCTGGCTCTATACAACAAACTTAAATGTTTATGTGTTAAATTTGTCACAAATAGGGATACCTTTACTTATCACTATATTATTTTTATATTTTTTTCATAACAGCAGAGAAAATATCAGTAGCATAGGAATTCATGCAAAAAATCTAAAGAAAAGTATTATATCAGGCATTGCAGGAGGAGTTCTGCTCCTTGCTATACAAATATTATTGTACATAATTCAGGGAAAATCAATTTCATTTACAATAAATCAACTATTTTTAAATTGGATGATATATATTGTTGCCGGATTTGAGGAAGAGGTTTTATTTAGAGGGTATATACAGACAAGAATGTCAGGGTTGATAAACAGTCAATTGGTAATCAGTATAATCAATTCGCTTTTATTCCTGTTAATACATTATCCGGTAAGATGGGTAGTTTCAGGAATGATAACAATTCATGTGCTGTCATTTACGTATATAATCTGTCTGATAGTGTTACATTTCTTTTGCGATGCAGTATATAAGAGAACAAACTGCTTATGGGGGTCTGTAGTGCTCCATATAATCTACAATGCGGTAGGTGCGATGATTATAATTCAATAAAAGTTAAATATGGTGAAATTACTACACATTTATTCAGATAGTTATGATTATCACAATCATATAGTCAAAGAAGGGAGAACATAAATATGCCATGTACAACAATTTTAGTAGGAAAAAAAGCAAGTTATGATGGATCAACCATAATCGCAAGAAATGATGATTCTGGTTCCGGACATTACACATCCAAAAAATTTGCAGTCATTCATCCAGAAGACCAGCCGAGAAAATACAGATCGGTTCTGTCTCACGTAGAGATCGAGCTTCCGGAAAATCCGATGCGCTATACTGCAATGCCAAATGCAGAAGAGGGCGAAGGTATCTGGGCAGCCTGCGGAGTGAATGAAGCACATGTCGGAATGACAGCAACCGAAACGATCACATCCAATCCAAGAGTTCTTGGTGCAGATCCGCTTGTAAGATATCAGCCTGCAAAAGACGGAAAAGAAGAAATTCCTGGAGGAATCGGGGAAGAGGATATTGTATACATTGTACTTCCGTACATACATAGTGCAAGGGAAGGTGTCAAGCGTCTCGGCAGCCTGTTAGAACAGCATGGTACTTATGAGATGAATGGAATTGCATTTCAGGATAAAGATGAAATCTGGTGGCTTGAGACCATCGGCGGACATCACTGGATTGCACGAAAAGTACCGGATGATGTTTATGTGATGATGCCAAATCAGTTTGGAATGGATCAGTTTGATCTTGAGGATGCCCTTTCAAACCAGAAAGAATATATGTGTTCCGCCGATCTGAAGGAGTTTGTTGAAAAATATCATTTGAACCTTTCACAGGATGGAACATTCAATCCAAGAGATATTTTTGGCAGCCATGATGACTCTGATCATGTATACAATACACCGAGAGCATGGTACATGGCACGCTGCCTGAATCCGAATACGATGAACTGGGATGGACCGGACGCAGACTACACACCGCTTTCTGATGATATCCCTTGGTGCATGGTTCCGGAGAAAAAGGTGACGATCGAAGATGTAAAATATGTGCTTTCTTCTCATTTCCAGGGAACACCATACGATCCGTATGCATCTTATGGAGATAAATCCATGAAGGGGGCGTATCGTGCGATCGGTGTAAACCGGACAGATTTCTTAGGAATCATCCAGATGAGACCGGATGCAGAAGAAGACAGCCGGGCAATCGAATGGGTAGCATTTGCTTCAAACGTATTTAATACAGCCGCACCGTTCTACACAGATGTAGAGAAAGTACCGGAGTATTTTTCCAATACGACAGGCGATGCGTCAACAGATAATTTTTACTGGGCAAGCAGGATGATCGCAGCCATGGCAGATGCTTCTTATAGCAAATCCATTTTCCATATTGAACGTTATCAGGAAAGAGTCATGTCAAAAGGACATGAATATATCAACCAATATGATGAACTTCTGTCAAAAGAAAGTGATGCAGAAAAACGCATGCAGCTTCGTCAGGAGGCAAATGAAAAAATTGCTGACATGGTAAAAAAAGAAACGCAGGATACATTGAATAAAGTATTGTATGAGCTGAGCAATCAGATGAAAAATGCATACTCCAGATCAGACGCATAAGGAACGATTATATTTGGACATAAACTTGCAATTGATGCAGAAAAATCTTCCAGAAATTAAATGGTTAATTGTGTTGCTGGTGAAAGAAATTAAAAAGTATTTCAAATCAGAAAAGGAAGAAATAGAACAATCGGAAGTTATATGTGGAGGAGGATTATTATGAATACAGTTAGAATGATTTTATG
>OGGF01000216.1_pt1 | contig 43539 bp, 36 predicted proteins | sample 1571211 | NCBI WGS metagenome assembly OGGF01 (sample SAMEA2582020, study PRJEB24529) | metagenome | biome: Human gut stool | place: China | collected 2011 | reverse complement strand
GAGCACTTGGCTACGGACCAAGGTGTCGGGAGTTCGAATCTTCTCGCGCACGTATCTAAGTCCTTGAAATTTATTTCAAGGACTTTCCTTGTGCAATAAAATAGGAAGTTAGTAGTTATTATATGAGTGAAACAAAAGTAGAGAAAAAAAGAATTGATTTTTTAGATTATCTGAAAGCAATTTGTGTTATTATGGTAATTATTACACATTATGAATGGGAAGATAAAGGCTCTCCATTCTTTACAATGGTGATTAATATGGCAGTTCCTGTTTTTATGATTATCAGCGGGTATAATTTCGCAATGTCTAACAGGAAAAAAACAGGTGGAAATTTAAGGAAAATGTATGCATGGGAAATGATCAAACCAAAACTGATACGTTTTCTTGTGCCGTTTTTTACTGTCTGTATCATAGAAATTATTATATTAATGATAGAAGATAAGCATATTAATCCTCCGAGAATTTTTTTACTGGGGGCATATGGACCAGGAAGCTATTATGTACCGATCATGATCCAGTTGTTAGTGATTTTTCCTATTATATATAAACTGGTAGAGAAAAATGCTAAAATTGGAATCGCTTTATCAGGTGCCGTGAATCTGTTGTTTGAAATCGGCGTAAAAGTATTTGATATGGATAAATATTATTATCGTCTGAGTATCGGAAGATATTTGCTTTTGATCTCATTTGGATGTTATCTGTATTTACATCCGGAGCACAGAGTAAAAAAATGTCAGCTTATCAGCATGTTTCTGATCGGATTGGCTTATATTGTTGCAGTTTTTGGCTTTGACTGGGACATGGTTCTTTTTGATTACTGGAAAACAACAGCAATGCCGATTGCATTTTATATTTTTCCGATTGTAATATTGTTATTTCGAAAATTTTATTATATAAAATTGCCGGGAATGATCGGAAATACATTGACATGGATCGGGCAGGCATCTTATCATATTTTCTTAGTACAAATGGTTTATTATCATTTTGAACTTGGCGGAAGGATCATGGACAGTGCATGGTATATTGCGCTTCCTTTTAATATTCTGGTAACAGTGACAGCAGGTCTTGCATTTTATGAAGCAGACTGTCGTTTTATCAGGAATATGAAGTATTTGAAATACAGAGTAAAACAGAAAATCGCATAAAGAAAAACAACACGTTTAATCTGAGTTTACTGTCCTTTGCGTTTTCAACATTTTATTCGGTAGGGAAAATCGGCGGCAATTTCTTCAGTCTTATTATTTGCTTTGTGCCACGTATTTTAGTAGGTGTCGTACCATACTTTGTGTACATTGGAATAAAGAAGCTGTGCAAATTGAAAGCCGGAAGCAATTGTTGCGGCGGTGCTTACAACGGCGATCGGAAAAATCGCTGTCAGGATTGCAGATGATATGCTTACTACAACTGTAATGGCATGTAACTGCAAGATTTTGATCGCGCCGCCAATGTTTGTCGAGGTGATCCCAGTCACTTCAGCACAGGAAATGTTTGAAAAAGTAGCGACAAATGCGTCAGAAAACGATATAATAATAAAAGCAGCGGCTGTTGCAGATTACAGACTAAAAGAGGTCTGTGACGAGAAGATAAAGAAGTCAGACCGCGATGCTGTGATCAAATTGAAACGCACAACCGATATTCTTGCATATTTAGGACAGAACAAAGGAAAGACATATTTATGTGGATTTTCCATGGAAACAGAAAATATGCTGGAAAATTCCAGAAAAAAACTGGATAAAAAGAATCTTGATATGATTGTTGCCAACAATTTAAAAGAAAAAGGTGCAGGATTCGGTGTGGATACAAATCTGATTACGATCATCACGAGAGACCGGGAACTGCAATTAGAGCTGATGAGCAAGCAGAGTGCTGCAAATTGTATTTTAGATGAGATCATCAAAGAAATAAAGAATCGTTAACAGATAAGAAAGTGGCAGGTAGATTGTATGGAAGTATTGAAGGTACAAAAGGGTCAGGTTGTCGCAAAAAAGAATGACAAAGTAAAAGAATGGTATTTTATTCAGGAAGGTTCTGTGATCCAGAAGTATGCGTTTGTGGAATTGGAACTGAAGCAGAACGGCATTGTCGGAATTTTGGAGAACGACAGATTTCTGTGTGATTATATTGCGGCGGAGGACAGTGTACTTGCGGTATTTCTGTGTGAATCCTCGGAAGATCTTCAGGGTATTTTATCCAATGATCCTAAGATCCGGAGATATTTTTTAAAAGCAGCAATCGAACAGAGACAGCAGATGCTGCAGGTTTATGCGGGACTGGATGTGAAATGCAGACAGTTTCATACATTTATCGAGACATTTTATAATGATTATAAAACCATTTGCAATCAGTATCAGTTAGAGGAACAGCCATTTTCGAAAATGGACTATTTCCATTCTCTGGAAATGCGCCATAAAGCAGAAAAATGGGAAATGGATAATAGCAGCAGTCTGGTCACAAATTATCTGGAAGAATATTTGAACCTTCTGGAAAAAGATGACAGTCTCTGTGTCGGAGCAATCATGGAGGCATCCGCGCAGATGCGAAGAGTGGCACAGGGAATCAGCGAGATGGCTGCGTATCTTTTATATAATAAGGATCTGCTGATCAGTGAGTCAGGAAAAGATATTTTCCAGTTATTCTTTGACCTTGAGATCCGTGCCGGACTTAATCATGAGGAATTAGAACCAATCAATAAAGAGGTAAAACTGATCATTGAACTGGTAAAAAAATTAAAGATTTATGATCAGAGAGTCATTGATTACCGTTGGAGTGAATATCAGAACTATGAATTTGGAAGCAACGGCTTAGAGGAAGTGGCTTCTGTCGGAGTTTTCGATGAGGACGAAGACGAGTTTGAGAATGATGAAGAAGAGAGCGAGGACTGCTTAGAGCACATTCTTACTTATGCAGGATTAGATGAACTGCAGATAGAGGATGTCCGTAACAAGATCAAGGAATACCGTGAACTGCCGGATATGCTCTCTACTGATGATGAGGCTTACCGCATCAGAAAACAGTTAACACCAGTTTTTTATGATGTATATTATAAGGTATTCATGCGTGCAATGCAGGAGCAGGATCAGACAACGCCGATCATCGAAATGTTTTTAAATTTTGGATTTATGGATGTGCAGATGGTGGGCGAGGACAATGCCAATGCATTGTATGACCTGACAGAGCATTTGGATTTGTGTCATTCCGAGCATGTGTATACCATGTATGAATGGCTCAAGGCAATCTATGAAGGACGAAAAGAGCCGTCCAAGAATGAGTTTGATCTCGATTACAGTCAGTATTTGTTGGAGAAGCTTAAAACCAAGCAGATTACGGAAGCACAGATGAAACAGCTTCAGGATAACCGTGAACTGAAAGTAAAATACGAGATTCAGAATATGTTTATGTCCGGAAACCGTGCAACATATGGAAAGATTTCCACATTCTGCCCGATTTTAGGAGAGTATGATCTGATCAATTCCGTGGAAAAAATGCTTGTGACAGCAGAGCGGTTAGAGGAAGTGATCAATCAAATCCGTAAAGTAGATTTTTCTGTTTTTTACCGGGAAGTGCTGTTTTCAGATCCGGAAAAAGGAATTAATCATGAAAACATTATGAAAGAGGTATTGCCGGATATTATTTTAATGCCGAATGCCGGTACGAAAGCAATGATGTGGCAGGAGACTGCAGGAGTAAAGCGAGACACATCAGCACGCTTTATGTTCCCAATCTTTACAGCAGTAGACCTCGAAGACATGATGATCGAGACAATGGCAAGATATCGCTGGGAGATCTGCAGAAAGATTCAGGGCGTACACTGGAATGATATCCGTGAAAAGTCACTGACTGCCGAGTATTGCGATTACATCCAGTTTTACCGGAAGAATTTTGACTTGTCTGCGGATGCAAAAGAAAAGCTGAAAAATGCTTTATTCCGTGCAAAGAATAATTACAGAGAAGTGTTTGTGAAAGATTACCAGAACTGGATCAAATACGAATCGAGAGGAAGCTACCGTCTGAACAAAGTTTCAAGACAGATTCTCATGAGTTATTGTCCGTTCTCAAAAGAATTGCGAAACGAACTGAAAGCAAATCCTATGTATCAGGAGCTTTTGAACCGCTACGATATCCAGTGCTCTAAGAGCGTGAAACGTATCCTTGCAGTTTATGACAAGTATAAACGTGCCGGTGGAGAACTGAATCAGGATTTGAAAGACAACTTATTATATTATCAGATGTAAATATTGTCATGTTGAAGAAATGATACAAACTTATAGAAAAAGCCGGGTGCTGTGCACCTGGCTTTTTCTGAGGGGAGTATAAATAATTAATAAGGGGTATAACTATGATACGTTTTCGTATCATAACGTTAGTATAGCCTATCTATATTTAAAAAGCAATTTAAAAAATGTATATTTTGTGTGAATTTTCAAATAATAAAAATGCATGTGACAGAACAGTTTTACATGTAAAAAAGAAGAAAATTTTGTACACAAAACAGGAGGACATTTTATCATGGCAAAAAACATGGATAGTACAAACAAGAGCGAAAATAATTACGAGCAGAACAGCTATGAAAACAGCAATGGACAGAATAAGAGTGGTCAGAACAAATCCACCAATAAATCTACAAACAAGTCCACAAACAGATCCACAAACAAAACTTCTGACTGCCACCACGAGGAGCAGTAGCACGGAAAACGAATTGCTGCATAACATGTAATAAGGAAAAATCAGAGACAGATTACAGAACACACTGTGATCTGTCTCTTGCTATAAAGGGAGGAAATATGGCATTCTATACCATTCATCCAAGAGATATCCAGAATATATGTTTTCAGAAAAGGGCAAGAGTGGTTGATATCCGAAATCCGCAGGAATACAGAAAATACCATTATAAAGGTGCGGTGAACATCCCGTATAGTGACGAAGACCACTGGGGCTGCCGCTTCTCAAAAAACCGCCCGCTGCTTTTGTACTGTGAGTATGGAAGTACAAGTCTTCTTGCTGCAAGAAAACTTGGAAAAGAAGGGTATGAGGTTTACACGGTGATCGGTGGCGCAAATGCGATGCGGGAACAGTTACCCACATTTTAGCAATTGACAGTTCAAAATAGAACAGATAATATAAGAATAGGTTTTTAGACTTATTTTTAGAGGAGATTTCAGTGAGAACATTTGATTTACTTGTGCCTTGCCATTTTGGTTTAGAGGCAGTTTTAAAAAGAGAAATATATGATCTTGGATATGAGATCACAAAAGTAGAAGATGGCAGAGTGACGTTTGAGGGAGATGAGGAAGCAATCTGCCGTGCCAACATTTTCCTGCGCACGGCAGAACGTGTGATGATCCAGGTTGGACGTTTTAAGGCGACAACTTTCGAAGAACTTTTTCAGGGAATCAAGAATCTTCCGTGGGAAGAATATATTCCGGAAGACGGAAAGTTCTGGGTAAAAAAGGCATCTTCCATTAACAGCAAACTGTTCAGTCCGTCGGATATCCAGTCTATTGCAAAGAAAGCAATGGTGGAGCGCATGAAGCAGAAGTATCATAAGGACTGGTTCAAAGAAGACGGAGCAGCCTATCCGGTCCGTATTTTTTTACTGAAGGATGAAGTGACGGTGGCATTGGATACATCCGGGGAATCTTTACATAAACGTGGTTACAGAACGATGACCAGCAAGGCGCCTTTGACAGAGACACTTGCAGCATCACTGATTCTGCTGACACCATGGCGGAAAGACCGTATTCTGGTCGATCCATTTTGCGGAAGTGGTACGTTCCCGATTGAGGCGGCTATGATCGCTGCGAATATCGCACCGGGAATGAACCGCGATTTTACAGCGGAAGAATGGACAAACCTGATCGACCGCAAACTCTGGTATGAGTGTGTAAAAGAGGCGGAAGATATGATTGACACAACAGTGAAAGTCGATATCCAGGGATATGATATTGACGGAGAGGTGATCAAAGCCGCCAGAGAGAATGCAAAGCGGGCAGGAGTTGATCATATGATCCATTTCCAGCAGCGTGCGGTTGCAGATTTAAGCCACCCGAAAAAGTACGGATTTATTATCACAAACCCACCATATGGGGAACGTTTAGAGGATAAGGCAGACCTTCCAAAGCTGTATACAGAGATCGGACAATCGTTTGCAAAATTAGATTCGTGGTCAATGTTTCTGATCACCAGTTATGCAGACACCGAGAAGTACATCGGAAGAAAAGCAGACAAAAACCGGAAAATATACAATGGTATGTTAAAGACCTATTTTTATCAGTTTTTAGGACCAAAGCCTCCTAAAAAGCGTAATTAAGGAGAGTTCAGGGCTACATGAAGTATTCGAAGCGTTATATTGCCTTCACGGGAGTGCTGGCAGTTGCACTTTTGTTAAAATTTAATAATGTCGGGGAACAATACCAGACCGTGAATCATTTCCGTGGGGCGCAGCTTGAGGAGACAACGTGGAATCCGCTGATCGCACAGAGCGTCAATGAAGGACTTTTGTCGGTGGTGATCGACAATAAGGAATACACGAATGAAAAATACCAGTTTTTCATGGATTCGAATCTGGATATTATGGTTCCTGTTTCTATTTTAAGGGATGCGTTAAATTGCAGTGCGCATATCTATAATGAAGATACGCTGCTAGTTGAAAAGCATAACAGTGAACTTTCCTTTTCCCTGAATGATGATACGATCGAGGTGAATGGGGAAAAGGAAAAAGTAGTTTCGCCGTTGATGAAGAAAAATAAAGAGTATTATGTGAGTCTGAATGACCTGTCTAATTATCTGGACTATTCGTACACATGGAATATTCAGGAAAACAAGGCGCAGGCAGCAGATGTGTCGGAGAGCACAACGATCATCCCGACAAAATATGATCTTCGTGACCGGGCGCGCATTTCAATGATCCGCAATCAGGGAACATATGGAACATGCTGGTCGTTTGCAGCATTGAGCGCTATGGAATCGGTTCTTCTGCCGGAGCAGACCTATCAGTTTTCCGTGGATCATATGACACTGAACAATGGATTTAACCTGACGCAGGATGACGGTGGCGAGTATACAATGGGAATGGCATATCTTGCTTCGTGGACGGGACCGGTGTTAGAAAAGGATGATCCGTATGGCGACAGAAAGACAAACCCGGATCTTGCAGCAGTAAAACATGTGCAGGAGATGCAGATCATTGACGGAAAAGATTATGAGAAGATCAAAGAGGCTGTGTTCAAATACGGAGGAGTGCAGACTTCTATTTACAATGCACTGAAAAGTTCGCAGTCAAGATCTCCGTATTATGACCGCAGAACAAGCTCCTACTGCTATATTGGTACCGAAAAACCGAATCACGACGTTGTGATCATCGGCTGGGATGACAGTTATTCGAAAGATAATTTTTCCGTGGATCTAGAGGGCGACGGCGCATTTATCTGTCAGAACAGCTGGGGAAGCGAATTTGGCGACGGCGGAATTTTTTACATTTCCTATTATGATACCAATATCGGTACACACAATGTCGTGTATACAGGAATTGAGGACAGCGACAATTATGACCACATTTACCAGAGTGATCTCTGTGGCTGGGTAGGACAGCTTGGCTATAACAAAGAGAGCATTTATGGAGCAAATGTTTATACAGCAGAATCAGACCAGAATCTTGAGGCGGCAAGTTTTTACGCGACAGGAAAAGATTCGGAATATCAGCTTTATGTGGTGAAAAATTTTGAGGATGAATCATCTTTGAACAATATGACGCAGGTGGCATCCGGAAAGTTGAGTAATGCCGGTTATTATACAATCCCATTTGAAAAAGAAGTGGCATTGGATGCAGGAGACAGATATGCGGTAGTATTATTTATCAGTACGCCGGATGCGGTGCACCCGCTTGCCATTGAATATGAGGCAGATGATGCCACCGCCAATGTCATTTTAGATGACGGCGAAGGATATGTCAGTGCCAATGGTTTTGAATGGGAAAATGTAAAAAATGTGGAGAACTGTAATATTTGTCTCAAAGCATTTAGTAATGACCGTTAACAGGGGGTTACGTGGAAGAGAAAGCAATGAAGTTTGCAACTGTGACAGCGGTTCTTCTCATGATCGCAACGTGTGTGTTATTGCCGAGACTTCCGGCAATTCATACATGGGCTGTGGAGCGTGAGGAGGAACGGATCGCAGAGGCAGAACTTGCAGAACAGAAAATCACGATGAGTGATCTTACAATTAAAAATACAGAAGTGACAGATGACACAGAAAAGCGGCAGCTTCGCCTGAAACTCCCGGAAGGAGTAAAGGGCAGCGACATCACGATTTCGAATGATTATGTGACACAGACCATTCGGATCGAATTGCCGGATACGCAGGTCAGTTATTTTGAAAATGATCCGCTGACAGGCAGCAGTAACCATATCGACAATCTTTCCTATGCAGTCGGGAAAGGAAACGGGCTGATCGAGATTACCATGGATCAGGTTTATGAGCTTGATATGGATTATGACGACGACTATTATTATTTTGACTTCCTGACACCGCATGAAGTGTATGACAAAGTGGTAGTTGTGGACGCAGGGCACGGCGGAAGGGCGCCGGGAGCGACAAAACAGGGCATTAATGAAAAAGATATCGACCTTGGGATCGTGCTGCAGCTGAAAGAGATTTTTGACCAGAGCGGGGATAATATAGGCGTCTATTATACAAGAACGGATGACAGCAACCCGACTTTTGACCAGAGGGTGCAGCTTGCCAATAAATCACAGGCAGACCTGTTTATCAGTATACATAATAATTCAACGAAAAGCGGGCGCATGTCCTCCACACATGGAACACAGGTCATGTACAGCGAGTCAGATACGAAGGAGCTTGGCAGCAAGGCGTTTGCACAGCTTTGTTTGGAGCATGTGACAGGGGCATTGGAGAGCAAAAATAAAGGACTGGTAGAAGGGGATGAGATTTATATCATCCGGACCAGCGAAGTTCCGGTGGCGCTGATCGAGGTTGGTTTTATGACGAATCAGGAAGAACTGGCACTTTTAAACAGTACAGATTATCAGAAAAAAGCGGCAGAAGGTGTTTATGACGCCGTTTTAGATGCATTTGCGAAAGGATATTAAAAAGATGATAAAAATTATTTTTGCAACAGGAAACGAAGGAAAAATGCGCGAGATCAGAGACATTATGGCAGATCTGGATGTGAAACTTTTATCCATGAAAGAGGCAGGAATCAAACTGGATATTGTAGAAGATGGAGAGACATTTGAGGAGAATGCACTCATTAAAGCAAGAGCAGTGTCTAAGGAGGCATCTGGGGCAATTGTGATGGCAGATGATTCCGGACTGGAAGTGGATTACCTGCACAAGAAGCCGGGGATTTATTCTGCACGTTTTATCGGCGAGGATATATCTTATGATATTAAAAATCAGGCGATTTTAGACCTTCTGGCAGGTGTTCCAAAGGAAGAGCGAACAGCCCGTTTTGTCTGTTCCATTGCAGCGGTGCTGCCAGACGGAAAGGAACTTGTGACAAGAGAGACCATGGAAGGCTATATCGGGGATAAAATTGCAGGAGAGAATGGATTTGGTTATGATCCAATTTTTTGCGTGGAAAAATACGGATGTACGACGGCAGAACTTTCAGAAGACCAGAAAAATGAGATCAGCCACCGGGGAAAAGCACTGCGCGCCATGAAAGAGAAACTTGCAAAGGAAAACCTATGAAAATATTGATTATCAGTGATACCCATACAAAACATGACAATCTTTTAAAAGTGTTAGAGCGGGAGTGCCCGGTAGATCTTTTGATCCATCTTGGTGATGCTGAGGGGTATGAGGATTATATTGCAGAGCAGGCAGGGTGCCCTGTGGAAGTGGTGGCGGGGAATAACGACTTTTTTTCCTCACTGCCACGGGAAAAGGAGCTGCAGATTGGAAAGTATAAAGTACTTATTACCCATGGACACTACTATTATGTTAATACCGGAATCGAAGATATTGAGCGCGAAGCAGAAGGAAGAGGATTTGATATCGTTATGTTTGGACATACCCATCGTCCAATCATTGATTATCATAAGGATGTCATTGCGTTAAATCCAGGCAGCCTTTCTTATCCGAGACAGGAAGGAAAAAGACCGTCTTATATTATTATGGATCTTGATAAAAAGGGAGAAGCAACGTTTGAAATTGAGTATTTATAGGCGCAAAGACTTCGAAAAATCAGGGATTCGGGCATTTAGAAAAAAGTTGAAAAAAATGTAAAAAAAGTGTTGACATTTTCTTTGTGCTCTTATATAATAACTCTTGCGTCACGGAATGAGAGACAAAAACAAAGCTTCTTAAGATGTGAAAGGCATTGGAAATTATCCTTCGGGGTGTGGCTCAGCTTGGCTAGAGCGCCTGGTTTGGGACCAGGAGGTCGCAGGTTCGAATCCTGTCACCCCGACTTATGCGGGTGTAGTTCAATGGTAGAACACCAGCCTTCCAAGCTGGATACGTGGGTTCGATTCCCATCACCCGCTTTCCATTTGCCAATTTGGTGAATGCGAGCGAATGTGTTCGTAGCTCAGCTGGATAGAGCAACGGCCTTCTAAGCCGTGGGTCGGGGGTTCGAATCCCTTCGAGCACATTTCCTTTTTAGGAAATAAGAAGACACAAGGATTTAAGCATCGGCAACAGAGTTGCTTGCAGTCTTTTATGGTGGGTATAGCGCAGTTGGTTAGCGCGCCAGATTGTGGCTCTGGAGGCCCAGGGTTCGAATCCCTGTATCCACCCTTACAATAAAGCATAGGTTTTATTGTGAAAATGTTGCGATAGGTGCAGCAAATTTCTTTGTTGGGCTATCGCCAAGCGGTAAGGCACTGGATTTTGATTCCAGCATTCGCAGGTTCGAATCCTGCTAGCCCAGCTTAATATGGGATATTAGCTCAGTTGGTAGAGCACTTGACTTTTAATCAAGTTGTCCGGGGTTCGAATCCCCGATGTCTCATTCGAATAAGAAAAACGTCGTTCGTATGAACGGCGTTTTTCTTATTCTTAGGAACAGCGAGAGACTTGAACCCCGGACAACGTAGTTGTTCGGGTTGCTAGGCGCCAGTGGCGCCTGTTTAGCAACGACCGGAGCGGAAGCGGAGACCGAATCCCCGATGTCTGATTTTTTACATTATCATTAAAATCAACAAAACAGTTGCAATTTATGGATAAATAAGTTATACTTGGAAAGCAGTTTTGCGGGTGTGGCGGAATTGGCAGACGCGCTAGATTTAGGTTCTAGTGTCCCCGACGTGCAGGTTCAAGTCCTGTCACCCGCATTTATGAGTGCATGATAACACCCCATTCCTTTCTTGAACTCCACTGTTCATTCATCCAGTCGACTGCCTGTTGCTTTCCTTCTTCGGTGAATGGAAAAGCTGCGGAAAGCTTCTGGTTGTCAGGAGTGGTTGCAAAATTATAAGGACCAGGCCAGACGGTGGCGCGGAAAATATCATTTTCTGCGTCATCTTTTTCTTTTTTTACAAGATAGCGCATCCCTTTATAACTTCCGGTAAACTTTTCTTTTTTATAAAAATTCATATTTAAAATATCTTCTGTTGTGATCATACGAAACTCCGATTTCTATTATATTTTTCATAATTCATTATAATATATTTTCAAAAAAAAGATAGTAAAATCAAAATATCCTATATATAATAAAACACAGACACATAAGCATCAAAGACAATTGCAAAACTCATAGAAAGTGTAGATTAAATTGTGATAAATTGACAAAAGCTTGAGAAGACACTGGGGAACCGCCGGTTCTTGCTTGGCAGACATAGCGATAGCTGTGGCTGGCATGCTAGTACCGCTGCGAGTGACACGTAGCGAGAGCGTGTCTTCGAAAATTTTGTTAATTTATTACAATCTTCATAACATGAATTTGAGTTTTACAATTGTCTGGTAAGCAAAAGTAAGGAGAACATTCATTATGAAATTTTCAGAAATGCCATATAAGCGCATTAAAATGGAAGAAGTAGAAAAAGAATACAAGAGCATTATTGAGCGCACGAAGAATGCGAAAAGCGGTGAGGAGCAGTTTGAGATCCACCGGGAATATTATAAGTTCACTGCAGATATCCAGACGAGCATGGAATTAGCCATGATCCGCCACGATATCGATACGACAGATGAATTTTACGAGAAGGAAAGCGATTTCTATGATGAGGTCGGACCAATTATCAGCCAGTACGAGAATGAGTATGGAAAAGTGCTGTATGACTCACCTTATCGTGACTATTTAGAGAGCAAGATCGGAAAAGTGACCTTCAAAAATATTGAGATTGCCAACAAAGCATTTGATGAGAAAATCATTCCACTGATGCAGGAAGAAAATGCACTGAGCAGCCGTTACAGCAAACTGATCGCGACGGCAAAAATCCCATTTGAAGGAGAAGTTTATAATCTTTCCCTGATGCGTAAATTCCAGACAAGTCCGGATCGTGAAGTGCGGAGAAAAGCGTGGAAGGCAGTCAGCGAATATTTCCAGTCTGTGACGGATGAGATTGACGAGATTTACGATAAAATGGTAAAAAACAGGACCGAGCAGGCAAGAAAGCTTGGCTATGAAAATTATGTGGAGCTTGGCTATTACCGTATGAACCGTAACTGCTATGACAAAGCGATGGTGGAAAATTTCAGAAAACAGGTCAAAGAGTATTTTGTGCCTTTTGCCAATAAGCTTCACGAACAGCGCAGAGCGCGCATTGGTGTGGATAAACTTTCCTATATTGACACAGACGTGTATTTCACCAATGGAAATCCGGCTCCAAAGGGAACACCGGAGGAAATTCTTGCAGCAGGACAGAAGATGTATGGCGAACTGTCTCCACAGACAAAGGAATTTTTTGATTTTATGATGGAAAACGAGCTGTTTGATGTGCTCGGAAGAAAGACGAAGCGACAGGGTGGCTATATGACATATATTCCGAACTTCAAGTCGCCGTTTATTTTTGCAAACTTCAACGGAACAAGCGGGGATGTGGATGTGATCACGCATGAGTGCGGCCATGCATTTCAGGGGTATCTTCTGAGAGATGAGGAAATCCGCGAGTTTGCCGATATTACAATGGAGACAGCTGAGATCCACTCCATGTCTATGGAATATTTCACGTATAACTGGATGGAATTGTTCTTTGGCGACAGAAAAGACGATTACCTGAAAATGCATCTGGAGGATTCCTCTGCATTTGTCCCGTACGGCTGCATGGTAGATGAGTTCCAGCATATCGTCTATGAAAAACCGGAAATGACACCGGCAGAGCGCAAGGCAGTCTGGGCAGATCTTGAAAAGGTATATCGTCCGCATATGGATTATGAAAATGATCCGTTCTTTGGCAACGGCGGATTCTGGCAGAAACAGCCACATATTTTCGGCAGTCCGTTCTATTATATTGATTACTGTCTGGCAAGTGTGTGCGCAATGCAGTTTAAAGTGATGATGGACGAGGATTTCAAAAAGGCGTGGGATAATTACTATAAGCTTTGCAATCTTTCTGCAAGAGATTTCTTTACAAATGTAATTGTCGAGGCAGGACTCACGAGTCCGTTTGAAGATGGATGCATCAAAAATCTTGTTGACAAATTCGAAAAAAAGGCTTTTAATAAGTAACAGATTCAGAGAGAAATCTGAAAGATAATAAGTGAGAACCGAATAGTGTGATAAGGCAGGGAAAGGCTCCTAATCTGGGGTGTCCCTGCCTTTTTTGCATGTATTTCTATTGAAATTGGAAATCCTGCAAAAAAGGCTGCCTTTAAAAGTTTTATTTCCAGATAAACAAATTTTTGTTGACAAATGCAGAATCCATTTATAATACAAGTATACAAATTAGAGTGATAAAGTGTTAGAACGTAACAATGGATGAACTTCACTTCATGTTAAGTGCAGATGATACAGCAATCTACGCTGCATACAACAGTGGAGACCTTGATTATATTGATACTGTACCAAACGATGAGATTTCTTCCTTAAACGGAATCAATCCTGAATTCGGTATCTTAGATAACCTTGGAACATACTACATCGGATTCAACGTAAATGATTCAATCTTTGACGGTAAGACAGAAGAGCAGGCTGCAAAAATGCGTGAAGCGATCAGCTTACTTGTTGACAGACAGTTCATCGTTGAGAGCGTTGGTCAGACAGGACATATCGCAGTTGCTGAGTCTGTACAGCAGGATGTAGCTTTACTTGGTATCAACCTTGAAATCAAATCCGAAGACTGGAACGTATTCTTACAGGATCGTAAAGATGGTAACTTTACAATTGCCCGTGAAGGATGGCTTGCAGATTACAACGATCCGGTTAACATGTTAGAGATCTTCACATCTGATTCCGGTAACAACGATATGCAGCTTGGTAAAGGAACTCCGGTTTCTTCTTCACCAGACTGGACAGCATATAATGATCTGATTTCACAGATCCGTACAACAACTGATTTTGCAGCACGTGTCGATCTGATGCATCAGGCAGAGGATATGCTTATGAATACATGGGCAGTTATCCCAATCTACTATTACAATGATGTTTACATGCAGAAATCTAACGTAACAGGTATTTATGCAACTGTATACGGAATGAAATACTTCATGTATGCAACAAAATCAGCACAGTAAGAATAAAGTACTGGTAAAGATGAAAAAATCGTTACTGGAACAACAAAAGAGTGAACAATAACAGAAATTGTTTACAGGAAAACAAAATCCCCGAAAGCCAGGAAACCTTGATTTTCGGGGATTTCTTTGTAAAAAAACGGTAAAAAGGAAGTATGTAGAAGATCAAAAACTATTGACAAATCCGCAGACGTATGTATAATAGTAAGGGTACTGTACGCAGACCAAAGACAGTTGTATCTGGCAAGTGCATTAGGCAGAGAAGTCTAAAGGCACTTTTTTTGGTTGTAAGAAAATAATTTAATGCGATAAAGCGGTGCATTGATAGTGCGGCAAAAGATATTTGCCGGAGGAAAATGTCCGCCTGTGAAAGATATACAGTACGTTTACAGCGATATAAGCGCATAAGCGTTTATATAGATTATTTCTACAGGAGGAAATATTATGAAGAAAAAAGTAGTAAGCCTTATGCTTGTACTTGCTATGACAGTCAGCATGACTGCATGCGGCAATAAGAACAATGCCGCAGATGATGCAAATGCTGTCGAAGACACAGAAGCCGGTACAGAATCAGGCAGCAGCGAAGAAGCAGTAGCTCCGGCTAATTACGAAGAAGTATCTGCAGAGCTGTATGACAAAGAACTCGGTGATTTCTATGCAGCTTACCAGAAAGTGGATGAAGCAGAAACCGTTTCAGAGAGATTTGCTCTTCAGGCAGTTGCAGAAGCAAAATTAATGGAATCAGGAGTTATGCTTCCGTTACAGGGAAAAGGTGGTAACTGGGCTATTTCCAGAGTAGCACCTAAGACATTCGACTATACAATGTGGGGCAATGATAACGAAAGATACCATAATGCTCTTGTAACAACAGAACTGATCAAGGCTTCCGATATCAGCACCATGAGAGCAAAATGGGCTGAGTTAAAAGGAACAGGTGAGTACGAAGACTGGGCAAGATCTTACTTAGAGGAACAGGGTTACACGATCAAAGATACTTACAATTACGGAGCGTACACACAGGATCCTACTACATGGGATGTCCTCACATCTTCTAACTCTGTTGATAGCGAAGTACTCGTTAACTGCTATGACGGATTATTAGAGTATGACTGCGAAGGAACAAGCCAGCCTGCATTGGCAGAGAGCTATGATGTATCTGATGATGGATTAACTTATACATTCCATCTCCGCAAAGGTGCTTCCTGGGTTGATTCACAGGGAAGAAAGATTGCTGATGTGACAGCTGATGACTTTGTTGCCGGAATGCAGCACATGATGGATGCCCAGGGCGGTCTTGAGTATCTTATTGAGGGTATCATTGTAAATGCATCCCAGTACATCTCCGGTGAAGTGACAGATTTCAGTCAGGTTGGTGTAAAAGCAGTAGATGACTATACATTAGAGTACACACTGGAATCTCCATGTTCATATTTCCTGACAATGATGGGGTACAGCATATTTGCCCCAATGAACAGATCTTTCTATGAATCCATGGGTGGTAAGTTCGGTGTTGAATATGATCAGGATGCAGCAGATTACGCATATGGTAAAGATCCAGACTCTATTGCATACTGTGGACCATACGTTGTAAAGAACTACACAGCTAAAAATACAATTGTATTCCAGGCAACTGAGTCTTACTGGAATGCAGATAATATCAATATCCATACATTAACATGGTTATATAATGACCAGTCTGATGCAACAAAGGGATATAACGATACGATTGCAGGAACAATTGACGGAACTGGTCTTAACTCTGCAGCTGTTACAGCATGCAAAGCTGCCGGAAACTTTGATGAATATGCATATGTAGCTGATACACTTGCAAACACTTTCATGGGATTCTACAATATCAACCGTAACCAGTTCGCAAATGCAAATGATTCTACAAAGGTTGTATCCAGCCAGACAGAAGAAGAGGCTGAAAGAACAAAACAGGCTATGCAGAACGTACATTTCCGCAGAGCTCTTTCCATGTCATTAGACCGTGGATCATATCTTGCCCAGCAGGTTGGTGATGATCTGAAATATGCTTCAATGAGAAACTCTTTCACACCTGGAAATTTCGTTTCCTTAGAGGAAGAAGTGACAGTTGATATCAACGGAACAGCTACAACATTCTCGGCAGGTACATACTACGGAGAAATCATGCAGGCACAGATCGATGCTGATGGCGTGAAGATCAAAGTATGGGATCCGACAGCGAACGATGGAGCAGGTTCTTCTGACGGATTTGATGGATGGTATAGTCCTGAGAATGCAGTAGAAGAATTAAATCAGGCAGTAGAAGAGTTAGCAGCAGATGGTGTTACAGTTGATGCTGAAAATCCAATTCAGGTAGATATCGTATATCCTGCAAATGTTGAAAGCTTTACAAACAGAGCTAATACAACAAAACAGTCTATCGAGGCTTCTACAAACGGATTGGTTCAGGTAAACCTTGTTGCTGCAGCTGATGCTACAGACTGGTATTACAGTGGATATTACATGAACTATGGTTACGAAATGAACTATGATTTCTGTGACTTATCCGGATGGGGTCCTGACTATGGCGATCCTGCAACTTATCTGGACACATTCCTTCCAGATTATGCCGGATACATGGTTAAATCTATCGGTATTTATTAATCGTATCTACGAAATTACAACACTGCATCGGAGCGGGGATTCCCCGCTCCCGTGCACTATTGATGAGTGAACAATTATGACAAAATATTTATTAAAACGTATATTACATGGACTTGTGTCTATCGTGATCGTTGTGGCGCTGGTCATGATCATGATCTACACTATGCTAGACCGAAACCTTGTTTTTGCAGGGGATACAAAATATTCGCATACAAGTAACAACGCCAGAGTCGTATATAAATATTCCAAGTGGGAAGATTATGGCTATCTGGATTATATCACCTACTCAGACTGGCTGAATGAACTTGTAAGCAATGGAGAATTAACAGAGGAAGAGCGATCTGCAGTGGTTGGCTTTGGAAGAACCAAGGCGCAGGATTCAGAGCAGGTCAGCAAATATGTCAAGAAATTCACAAAGTATTATAAGTCTCAGGGATACACGGTAGTCCGCAAAGAGGCCGTTATGATGAACAAGAAGAAGTATGCCGACGGTGGTCAGCAGCAGCTTTTTGCGTATAAAGATATCCCATTGACTACGCGTATGGCAAATTACTTTTCAAATCTGATTACATTTGATCATATTAATAATGTCGAAGATATCGTAGGCGAGAGAGGTCTCACCTTTACGTTACATGATCCTGTCTATGGTGGGGAAAAATTCTCACCGGCGATCATTGGAAATGGTACAACACACAAGTATTTACTTTACTGTGATTCCAAGTTCCCATTTGTTCATCAGAATATTGTGACGATTAATCTTGGAACATCTTATACGGTAAATCAGGGTGTGGATGTATTCAGTACAATGACAAGTCATCAGGGATCTTATATAAAATCAACGATCACTTATCCAACGGGACTGACAGAAGAGAGTGCGGATAATCTGCACACAGCAACTTATGCAAAAGATTCCAGAGAATCCAGTCTGGTATACGAATCGCGTTACGAGGACGATTATACCAATGTGGCTACAGTAAAATCCGGTAAATCCAAAATAGGTTACTCTTTTGTGATTGGTCTGATAGCAGTTATTATGTCTTATCTCATTGGTGTGCCTCTTGGTATCCTTATGGCGAGAAAGAAAGACAGATTAGTTGATAAAATCGGAACGATTTATATTGTATTTATTATCGCAGTACCATCACTTGCGTATATTTTCCTGTTCAAGGCGATCGGCGGAAGCTTTGGTCTGCCAACGACCTTTGATATGGAGTCGCCGAGCAAGCTGATGTATGTACTGCCAATCGTATCGTTAGCACTTCCATCCATAGCAAATCTGATGAAGTGGATAAGACGTTATATGATCGACCAGATGAATTCGGACTACGTCAAATTCGCAAGATCCGGTGGCCTGACAGAGGGTGAGATTTTCACCAGACATATTTTGAAGAACGCAGCGATCCCGATCATTCAGGGAATCCCTGCAGCAGTGCTTGGAGCATTGACAGGAGCAATCATCACAGAGCGTGTGTACGTTGTTCCCGGTATTGGTAACTTATTAACAGAGGCTATCAACAAATATGATAATGGTGTTATTGTCGGTGGAACACTGTTCTATGCGATTTTAACAGTTACATCCCTTATTTTAGGTGATGTCCTAATGGCAATGGTTGATCCTAGAATTTCATTCTCAACAAAGGACAGGTAATTAGAAATGAGTCAGGATTTAGAAAAGTTCGGTATGCCGGAGAAAGAATTGTTTGCTCCGGTAGACCACAGTGATCTGGAATCAGAAAAGATTACAGCGCCAAGATATTCTTACTGGCATTCTGTATTCCGGGTATTTTTTAAGAAAAAGATTAATATTATTATTTTATCCATCTTAGCATTACTGATCGCAGTCACATATATTTATCCGGTATTTGTAGAGTACGATAAATTCGGTAACATAATGGATGGCACAACAAAGCATTTGTCACCATCTGCAGCGATCGAGCGTCTTGGATTCAGCATTCACTGGATTTTAGGTACCGGTGCGGCCGGACAGTCCACATTCGATGCTGTATGGTTTGGATCAAGGATCTCCATTTCACTTGCTTTTATCTGTGCGGCGATCAACCTTACCGTTGGTGTGATAGTGGGATCTATCTGGGGATTCTCCAAGAAAGTGGATGTCTTTATGCAGGAGATATACAATATCCTTGCAAACATTCCATATATCTTATTGATCTCTGTTATGATCATGTTATTGAAAGCAGGTTTCTGGACCATGGTACTGGCGCTGACCATTACCGGCTGGCTTGGAATCGCATACTTTATCCGTACGCAGGTAGTGATCATCCGAGACAGAGAGTACAACCTTGCGTCCAGATGTCTGGGAACGAGTACACTTAAGATTGCAATGAAGAACATTCTTCCATTTATGACATCTGTCATTGTAACACTGGCGGCAACAGAGATCCCTTCCTATATTTCTTATGAGGTGTTCTTAGCATATATCGGAATGGGTATGTCAGATATGTCACTTGGTAGATTGATTTACGAGTCAGAAAGCGCGATGCTTACCCCTGGCTGGCAGTTCGAGTTCTGGAGCCCGGTAGTCGTTGCTTCTATCATCACGATTGTTTTATATGTCGTTGGACAGAACCTTGGTGATGCATCTGATCCGAGAACACACATGTAGAGGTTAGGTAGATGGAAGATAGAAAAGTATTATTATCAGTAAAAGATTTGATCGTGAAATTCCACGTGCGTGGCAGGGTGCTTACTGCTATCCGTGGCGTTTCACTGGATATTTATGAGAATGAATCCATTGCGATCGTAGGAGAGTCCGGTTCCGGTAAATCTGTTTTTACAAAAACATTTGCAGGAATGTTAGACAGCAACGGATTTATTGATAACGGCAAGATTATTTTCAGTGATGAGGAGCTTTCCGACACTGTTGTAAAATTAAATGACAATGCAAAGAAAGTCATCGCAGAGAATAAGAAAAAATTAGACGAGTATTCCAAATTAGAATTTGGTGCAGAGACTTATAGAGCAATGCTTGAGTTAGAGTCTGAGAAGAGAAGAAGAGCAGACTTAAGTGAAGAGGAAGCAGCAGCTTACGAGAAGGAACTCCATGAATTGAAAATGGAGAGAACCAAGGCTTTTAACTTAAAGCAGACATTTGATCCTTCCAAAGAAAAGGATAAGATCAAACAAACTGCAAAACAGATTTCTGATCTTGATGATAAGATCAAAGCATTCGAGAAAGCACATGCTGAGAAGGTAAAAGAGAAGGCAAATGCACTTGCTCATGATGTTGCTTATAACCATGAATTTGATGAAAGAATGGCAGCGTTAAAAGCACAGCGTGAGAAAGAAGTCAGTGCAGCAGTCTCAGCAGAGACTGAGGCAAGAAATGAGATCCTTGCCAAAGAGGTATATCTTTCTGTCGGACGTTTTGGTTTCCGCAAGCGTACGAAGCAGAACAATGCGCTGCTGGATGCATTAAAAGAGGCAATGAAGCTTGGCGTTGATCTGAGTGATGAAGAGCAGAGAAATGCTGTTTTTGATAAAGTTACTTTCCGTGTAAAATATCTCGATGAGAACAGTGAGAGATTACATGGTATCTGTATCTTAAACCTTGCAAATATCAAGGACGGAAGAGACTGGAGCCAGATCCGTGGTACGAAGATCGCCACGGTATTCCAGGATCCTATGACATCCTTAAACCCAATTATCACGATTGGAAAACAGATCACATCTGTCATCATGAAACATCAGGATTGTACCGAGAACGAGGCAAGACTTCGTGCGCTTGACCTGATGGACAAGGTTGGTATCCCGAACCCGGAGGCACGTTTTGATGATTATCCGTTCCAGTATTCCGGTGGTATGAGACAGCGTATCGTTATCGCGATCGCACTGTCCTGTCAGCCAAAGATCTTAATCTGTGATGAACCTACCACAGCGCTTGATGTTACCATCCAGGCACAGATCTTAAAACTGTTAAAGGATTTACAGAAAGAGTTCAATTATACAATTGTATTCATCACACATGATTTAGGTGTGGTTGCCAATATCGCAGACCGTGTTGCAGTCTTATATGCAGGACAGATCGTAGAAGTTGGTACAGTCGAGGAAGTATTCTATGACCCGCGTCATCCATATACATGGGCATTGCTCTCTTCCCTGCCACAGCTGGCTGAGAGAAATACAACTCTTTACTCGATCACAGGTACACCACCTTCACTTTACAACAGTATCGTTGGTGATGCATTTGCACCGCGTAACCCATACTGTATGAAGATCGATACCTTAGAGGAACCACCAATGTTCAAAGTAACAGATACCCATTATGCAAAAACATGGCTGTTACACCCGGATGCACCAAAGGTTGAAAAACCGGAAGGAATCCAGAACATTCATGAGAAACTTGTTAAAGCATTCAATATATAGGAGATTTAGATCGTGTCTAAACTAAATCGAAACACAGAAAACCAGGAGCATGCTTCTCATTTACCAGAGCATGGTCCGATTGATGAAAATGGTAAAGAAGTATTATTATCTTTAAAAAATGTGGATATTACATTCGGAAAAGGCGAAAATGCCGTCCGCGCTGTAAAAAATGCTACATTTGATATTCACAAGGGAGAAACCTTCTCATTAGTAGGAGAGTCCGGTTCCGGTAAGACAACGATCGGACGTGCAGTCATCCGTGTCAACCCATTGGCAAACGGAGAGATTTTGTACAAAGGTGTGCGTATTTCCGGGAAAATCCCGAAATCCCTGGACCGTGAAGTTATCCGTAACATCCAGATGGTATTCCAGGATCCGGCAGCTTCCTTAAATGAGCGTGCAACTGTCGATTACATCGTATCCGAAGGTCTGTATAACTTCCATTTATATGAGAATGAGGCAGACCGTGTGCGTAAAGTTGAGGAAATGATCAACGAAGTAGGTCTTCTGCCAGAGCATCTGACAAGATACCCACACGAGTTCTCAGGTGGACAGCGTCAGCGTATCGGTTTAGCCCGTGCAATGGTTATGGAACCGGAACTTGTTGTTGCCGATGAGCCAATCTCTGCATTGGACGTATCAATCCGTGCGCAGGTATTGAACTTACTGAAAAAGTTCCAGAGAGAAAAAGATTTAACTTATTTATTTATCGCACATGACCTTTCCATCGTGAGATTTATCTCTGACCGTATCGCCGTTATTTACAAAGGTGATATCGTGGAGATCGCAGATGCAGAAGAGTTGTTCAACTTCCCACTGCATCCATACACACATTCTCTGATCTCTGCGATCCCGATTCCAGATCCGCAGTTAGAGAAAAATAAGGTGTTATTTACTTATGATCCATCCATTCATGATTACAGTACAGACAAACCGGAGTTAGTCTGTATCGGTCATGACCACTGGGTATTTGGTAATAAGAAAGAGATTGAAGAATACAAAGCTACGCGTGAGAAGAACGTACCTTTAAAAACAATTACAATTTTAGACAAAGATGCACCGAGACCAGAGGAACATCATGACAATGTTGCACATGATGAGATTCAGCTTCCGCCACTTCACGATACAGGAAGCACATGGTACGCATTGGTTTCCTTCTTCCTGCCGGTCATTGGAATTATTGCAGCGATGATCTTCAAGAAACACAGACATTATCGTAACTACAAGATGTGCAAAAAGGGTGCTATTGCAGGATTTATTGTGCTTGCAGTCATTCTTGCATTGTTCCTGCTGTCACTTGCAGCAGTGTTTATTTAAGATATGGGGAGAACCATCAGAGGTGGCAGCAGAAACCATACGCCGAATGTGAGACCGGTTCAGAAGGTGGAACTTTCGGAGAAAAATACAAGACAGAGATTTATCGCAGTGATCGTATTGCTGGTCATTGCTTCAGGCGCATTTATGTATGCACTGAATGGATTGATGTCAAATGACAGCGGATGGACAAACATTGAAGTGGGTTCATCCGCTGAAATTCATTGTGGAGATGATTTTATCTTCCGCTATTATGTCGGAGCAGCGGGCGTAAATGCCACCGCAGAAAAAAAAGCGCTGACGCTGCTCTACACAGATTCCATTGTAAATGCTTATAAAATATTCAGCAGCGATGAATCATTTGAAGGGATCACAAACGTGTATGATCTTAATCGGCATCCGAATGAGACAATGGTTGTGGATGATGCATTATATCATGCTTTTGAGCTGATCGCAGATACCGGGAACCGGGCAATTTATCTTGCACCTGTGTATACAGAATATGACAATCTGTTTTTCTGTAACGATGACTCGGAGACAGTTAACTATGATGCTTACCAGAATGGGGAAGTGGCAGCCTATTTTTCAGAGGTGGCGGCTTACAGCAATGATCCGTCTGGCGTGAACGTCGAACTGCTCGGAGACAATCAGGTAAAATTGTATGTATCCGACGATTACCTTGCTTTTGCAGAGAATAATTTTATTTCGGATTTCATTGATTTTTCGTGGATGAAAAACGCTTTCATTACTGACTATGTGGCGGATGTCATGATAGAGAACGGTTATACACTGGGTTCGCTGACAAGCTATGATGGATTTACGAGAAATCTGGATCTGACATCTGCACTTACAAAATTAAATGCTAATCCGGATACTTCCGGGACAGCAGAGGAAAATGCGGATTATTCTTTTAATATATATGACAGGCAGGGGAATATTATTTATCCTGCTGGTGTCATGCATTATAACGGGGCAGAAAGCATTGTCAGTCTGCACAATTATCCGATGTCGGATAAGGAAAAATATAATTATTATGAATTTAAGAGCGGTGATATCAGGACACGTTATGTTGATACCGCAGACGGACTGTGTAAGTCCGCAGTCAATAATATGGCAGTTTATGCGGACGACATCAGCTGTGCAGAACTTGCTTTGAAGGTAAGCCCGGTTTACATCTCTGATACGATGGATACAGAGGCAGTCAAAAATCTGACCAATCTTGGGATTGAAACAATTTATGGGAAGGACAGTGTGCTGTATTACACGGAAAGCAATCTGAATCTGTCAGATTTATATGAGAAAGACGGCGTACAATATACAGCAGAAAAGTTGATGTAATTCATTGACAGTAATAGCAGATCATAAGCAGGCAGTTGCGGTAATTCGCAATTGCCTGTTTTGTTGTCTTGGATTATACTAAGCTAAGAATCAGGATGGCTGACAAACGGAAAGGAATAAAAATTGCAATGATTTTCGGAGAAAAAACGGAAGAACAGAAGCGTGTAGCAGAGTTGACGCGTGAGGTAAAAGAACTCCGCAAAGAATTATTAGCGAGCAAATTAGATAAAAAGCTGGTCGACGTACAGACGAAGGAATTAAAAGATGCGCTGGAACTTGGTGGAAACCTGCGTCAGGGGTATGTCGATTCGCAGGAACATATGGCAGTCGCAAGGCGAAGTCTGATCAATATGATGGAGGATATGAACGAGATTCCCATCGGGGATGTGAAGCGTGATCTCGACAGACTGAACGGACATTTGAATCAGATCTTTCATGAGTGCAGTATCCGGGAGGATGATCCGGATTTTAAGTCCACAGCCGACGGACTCAAAAATATGGCGGCAAATATGGACAAGATCAATCTGATCATGCTGCGCAGCGAGTTGGAAAATCTGCAGGCATTGCTGGAGGATACATCGGAATGGCGGTCACCCAATTTTTTTGCACTCGCATATTATCTACAGCATGAGGAAGAGAGCAAAGTCGGAGAGATGGAAAATGAGTTCCGCAACAGCTTTTTAGAGCGATATCTGGAGGAACATCTGATGGAATCGCTGGCTATGGAAGCCAATTATGCGGGATGCGGAGAGAAATTAGAGCAGATGATCCAGCATTATATTTACGCATAAGCTAATATTTAAGGATAAGTATACGCATGGTAAGAATGCAAAAAAGGTTTACATAATATGAAAAAACAGCTCGTTATGACATGCGAACATAAAGGCTATAACTACAGGTTATTATAAAGTACAAATTGCATAATTCAGTGTTAAAATACATCGATAATTTAGGTGATTCTGAATATTGTGCATAAATTTAAAATTTGATAAGATTCTCTACAAGAAAATATTTGAGGAGTTAAATCCTCTGATCCAATCAGGACAGTTGCATTTGCTTCGCAAACAAGGAGGCTAAATCCTCTCCTCACTCAGAGGAAAAATTTTACTTCGTAAAATTGGATTTGCTTCGCAAACAAGGAGGATTATTATGAAGAAAACAGTCAGTATGTTTTTAGCAGCTGCATTGGCAGTTGGCACATTCGCAGGATGTGGATCATCCGCAGATACAGGAAGCACAGGCAGCGCAGCATCAACCGAAACAGGTTCAGCAAGCGGCGCAGCAGATGGAAGCGTATTTAAGATCGGTGGTATCGGACCTACAACAGGTGCAGCAGCAATTTATGGTTCCGCAGTTATGAATGCCGCACAGATCGCAGTAGATGAGATCAATGAAGCGGGCGGTATCAATGGATATCAGGTAGAATTCAAAGCAGAAGACGACCAGAACGACGCTGAGAAATCTGTCAACGCTTATAACTCTTTAAAAGACTGGGGTATGCAGGTTCTGATGGGAACTGTTACAACAACTCCATGTATTGCAGTTGCAGATAAGACAGCAGAAGATGGTATGTTTGAGATCACACCATCCGCTTCTTCCACAGATGTCATTGAAAACGACAATGTATTCCAGGCATGCTTTACAGACCCGAATCAGGGAACAGCTTCCGCACAGTACATTGGTGAGAACAATCTTGCAACAAAAGTAGCCGTCATCTATGACAGCTCTGATGTATATTCATCCGGTATTGAAGCTACATTCGTAAAAGAAGCAGCAAATCAGGGATTTGAGGTTGTCGCAGAGGAAGCTTTCACAGCAGATTCCAAGACAGACTTCTCCACACAGTTACAGAAAGCACAGAGTGAAGGCGCTGATCTGGTATTCCTTCCAATCTACTACACAGAGGCTTCCATCATTTTAAATCAGGCAAACGGAATGGGCTATGAACCGACATTCTTTGGATGTGATGGTATGGACGGTATCCTTGATGTGAAAAACTTTGATACATCTTTAGCAGAAGGTTTAATGTTATTAACACCATTCGTTGCAGATGCAGATGATGAGAAGACACAGGCATTTGTATCCAAATACAAAGAGCTTTACGGCGATACACCAAACCAGTTCGGTGCAGATGCATATGATGCAATTTATGCGATCAAAGCTGCAATCGAGGAAGCAGGTGTTACACCAGACATGAGCGTATCTGATATCGGAACAGCTCTGACTGAGGCTATGACAAAGATTTCTGTAGATGGTCTGACAGGTGACGGCATGACATGGGAAGCTACCGGAGAAGTAAGTAAAGCTCCGAAGGCTATGGTGATCAAAGACGGTGCTTATACAGCAATGTAATCTGCGATAATGATACAACGAAAATAAGGGCGATCCAGTTTCCCCAGAGGGTGTCAACGGTGGCTTGGGCTGCCGTATGACACCTTCTTTTTAACAGAAAGATTGTATACAGGTATTTTATATGTTATAATCCTTGATGTGAAAAAGTAATGTTTTAACGTAGTAAATTAACAGAAAGACAGAGGTGTAGTTATGAATTTTTTATCCTACCTGATCAACGGTATCAGCCTCGGTAGTGTCTATGCAATTATCGCATTGGGATACACCATGGTTTATGGTATCGCAAAAATGTTAAACTTTGCACACGGTGATGTTATTATGGTAGGCTGCTATATTGTCTTTATGACAATGAGCGGACAGGGCTGGGGAGCGGTCCCGGCAGTGGTACTTTCTATTATCGTGTGTACCGTACTCGGCATTGTGATTGAAAAGATCGCATACAAACCCCTCAGAAAGGCAGCGCCTCTGGCAGTTCTTATCACTGCTATCGGTGTCAGCTATTTCTTAGAGAATGCAGCGTTACTGATCTTTGGCGCTGACACCAGATCATTTACAAATGTTGTAACACTTCCGGCATTGAAACTGGCAGGTGGCACACTCACAATCTCCGGCACAACAATTGTTACATTTCTTGCGTGCGTTGTGATCATGGCAGCACTGATGCTTTTCATTAAGAAAACAAAAGCAGGTCAGGCAATGCTTGCAGTATCTGAGGATAAAGATGCAGCGCAGTTAATGGGAGTGAATGTAAATGCAACGATCTCCCTGACATTTGCAATTGGTTCCGGTCTTGCGGCAGTAGCAGGTGTACTGTTCTGTTCTGCTTATCCGACACTGACACCGTATACAGGAGCGATGCCTGGTATCAAGGCGTTCACAGCCGCTGTATTCGGAGGGATCGGTTCCATTCCGGGAGCATTGATCGGTGGGATCCTTCTTGGTGTGATCGAGATTTTAGGCCGCGCATATATCTCGTCCCAGTTATCCGATGCGATCGTGTTTGCAGTCCTGATCATTGTGCTTCTTGTGAAGCCTTCGGGAATTTTGGGCAAACAGGTTCATGAGAAAGTGTAGGTGGCAGATATGGCAAAGTTAAATTTGAAATCAATGAAAAAAAGTACAAAAGATCATATCATTACATTTGCTATGGTCGTTGTAGTTTACATAATTGTACAGGTTATGATCACAACCGGCAACATGTCCTCCCTGATGCAGGGACTTCTTGTTCCGATGTGTACCTATTCGATCGTGGCAATTGGTTTAAACCTCTGTGTCGGTTATCTGGGCGAGCTTAGTATCGGTCATGCTGGCTTTATGTGTGTGGGAGCATTTTCCAGTGCATTCTGCACAAAACTGTTGCAGGACAGCATTCAGAATGAAATGGTTCTGTTTTTGATCGCAATTGCAGTTGGAACTGTCGCAGCCGCATTTTTTGGATTCCTCATCGGTATTCCGGTGCTTCGTCTCCGTGGCGACTACCTTGCGATCGTAACGCTTGCTTTTGGTGAGATCATCAAAAACGTCATTAATGTTTTATATATTGCAAAAGATGAGAATGGATTCCATTTTGCTATCTCGGATGGAAATAAGATCGAGTTAAGCGAAGATGGTATCTGGCTGATCAATGGAGCAAAGGGAATTGCAAAGATTCCTCATTTATCCAGTTTTACAGCTGGTGTCATCATGATCCTGGTCATTTTATTTATCGTATACAACTTTGTAAATTCCAGAACCGGCCGTGCGGTGATGGCAATCCGTGACAACCGGATCGCAGCAGAATCTGTCGGTATCAATATCACAAAGTTCAAACTGATGGCATTTACCATTTCCGCAGCAATCGCAGGTGCTGGCGGTGTGCTTTATGCGCATAATCTTTCTACCGTTACAGCAACTCCGACAAACTTCGGATACAACATGTCCATCATGATCCTGGTATTTGTCGTATTAGGCGGCATGGGAAGCTTCCGTGGATCGATCATTGCAGCAGTCATTTTAACACTGCTTCCGGAGGTGCTCCGTGGATTGAAGGATTATCGTATGTTGATCTATTCCATCGTTCTGATCGCAATGATGCTTTTCAACTGGGCACCAAAATGTATCGAGATGAGACAGCGTATCGCAGCAAAATTCAAAAAGTCAGCAAAAAAGGAGGCAGCATAATATGGCATTATTAGAGGTAAAAAATCTTGGGATCTCCTTTGGTGGACTTCGTGCGGTAGATGGATTCAACATTACAATTGAAAAGGGACAGTTATATGGTCTGATCGGTCCAAACGGTGCAGGAAAAACGACCTGTTTTAATATGCTGACAGGTGTGTATACACCAACCGACGGAACCATTACATTGGACGGAAAAGATATCACAGACAAAAAGACGACAGAGATCAATAAAGAGGGAATCGCAAGAACCTTCCAGAACATCCGTCTTTTCAAAGAGCAGTCGGTTCTTGATAATGTAAAAATAGGTTTACATAATCAGATGACATATTCTACACTGACCGGAATTTTACGCCTTCCAAAGTATCGTAAAGTGGAGGCAGAGATGAATGAGAAAGCAATGGAACTTTTGAAAGTATTTGATCTGGATAAAGAGGCAGGTTTTCTTGCATCCAATCTTCCTTATGGTAAACAGAGAAAATTAGAGATCGCCCGTGCACTGGCAACAAACCCGAAGTTATTATTGCTCGACGAACCAGCAGCAGGCATGAACCCAAATGAGACAAAAGAGTTAATGGAAACCATTCATTTTGTAAGGGATGAGTTTGACATGACGGTTCTTCTGATCGAACATGATATGAAGCTTGTTTCTGGAATCTGCGAGGAACTTACCGTTTTAAACTTCGGACAGGTGTTAGCACAGGGAAAAACCAGTGATGTATTAAATGATCCACAGGTTATCAAGGCATATCTGGGTGAATAGGAGGAAGTTATTATGGCAATGCTTGAGGTAAAAAATCTGGAAGTATACTATGGCGTGATCCAGGCCATTAAAGGTATTTCCTTTGAAGTAAATGAGGGCGAAGTCATTGCATTGATCGGTGCCAACGGAGCTGGAAAGACCACAACGTTACAGACCATCACCGGAATGCTTCAGCCGAAAGCCGGAGAGATTATTTTTGAGGGCAAAGATATCAGCAAAATCCCGGGACACAGGATCGTATCCATGGGAATGGCACATGTGCCGGAAGGAAGACGTGTGTTTGCGGAATTATCCGTTTATGAAAATCTGAAATTAGGTGCATACACCAGAAAAGATAAAAAAGAGATCGAGGAGACTTTAGCCCGTGTATACAAGAGCTTCCCACGTCTGGAAGAACGTAAAAACCAGCTTGCCGGTACATTGAGCGGTGGTGAGCAGCAGATGCTTGCCATGGGACGTGCGCTGATGTCAAAACCGAAGATCATTTTAATGGATGAGCCGTCCATGGGACTTTCTCCGATTCTTGTAGAAGAGATTTTCCATATTATCCGGGATATTTCTGCGGGTGGAACGACGGTACTGCTTGTAGAGCAGAATGCAAAAAAAGCACTTGCGATCGCAGACCGTGCCTATGTATTAGAGACCGGCAATATTGTGCTGTCCGGAGATGCAAAGGAAATGATGAACAATGATTCCATTAAAAAGGCATATCTTGGCGAATAACGGACTATGTAAATGTGGATAAGAGATACACTTTTTGGACAGAGAGGTGTATACTGAAGGAAAGAATTGCAGAAAGGCTGGGCAGGATATGAAAAAAACTGTAATTACAATTGCGAGAAGCTACGGCAGTGGTGGTAAGACACTTGGCAATTTGCTGGCGAAAGACCTTGGCATTAACTGTTATAGCAGGGAAATCTTAAGAATGGCATCTGACGAGAGCGGAATCAATGAGGCATTGTTTGGCGAAGTGGATGAGAAAATGAAAAAGTCACCACTCCTGTTCAATATCTTAAAAAAGAATCCATATAAAGGTGGAGTACTTCCACCGGAAAGCAGTGATTTTGTATCAGATGACAATCTTTTCAATTATCAGGCAAAGGTCATCAAGGATCTTGCCGCACAGGAGTCATGCATTATCATTGGCCGCTGTGCAGATTATGTTTTAAAAGACAATCCGGATGTGATCCGTTTATTTTTCTACGCACCATTGGAGGACTGTATCAGGCGTGTCGTTGACCAGAATGGCATCTCTGCAAAGGAGGCGGAGAAGAAGATCGCAAAGATTGATAAATACCGCGCAGACTATTATAAGTACTATACGGGCAATGCATGGAATGATGCAAGAAATTATGATTTTTGTCTGGATACTTCTTCGATGAGTTATGAAAAACTGATTGCTGTGGTGAAGGATATCATTAAGATTTATCAGGAGTAAGCGGAGTTTCACTTATGAACTGCCGCCTGTAGGTGGTGTTACGGATTGTTAGATTGAATTTTATAATTTCGGTTATGAACAAAATATTGCAGTCTGACATGGTTACGAAAACATGAATGTGAAATGGACGAATATTGTGTTTCGTTGCGTTAAACATTGCGATGAACCTCTCTGATCATTTGTGTTCAGCAGAGGCTTCCACAAATGGAGAGTTTCATCTCCATAACGCAAAACGAAAACAATATTCGTCCATTTTACATTCATTATCTCATAAGTTATGAAACTGCAATATTTTGAACATACACTCCATAGAAATTCAATCTGAAAATCCGTCAATCCATGTTACGAGCGGCAGAACCCAAAGATGAAACTCCGGTTATTAAAACTAAGTCTTGAGAAAGAAAATAGAAACTATTATAATATTTGTATGAGTAACAAATGTTGTCATGGATAGGAGAAGGGTGAAATATGTTTGAACTGATATTTATTATTATTGTGATCGCTGTGATCGTATCAAAGGTGAAAGCGCAGAATCAGGGAGCAAATCGAAACAATACTACATATATCAATGGAAAACCGGTAAAGAATAACCGCCAACAGCTTTATGGAGCCGGGCAGGTGAACCGTCAGCCGCAGACCTATGGAGCCGGGCAGGTGAATCGTCAAGCGCAGCCGTACAGAGGGGCACAGTCAAATCGACAGGCACAGCCGTACAGAGGGGCACAGCCATACAGGCCACAGCCGTCCGGGCGTCCGGTGCAAAATCCCTGGTCACAGACAAATAGAGGAACAGCGCAGTCACGTCCACAGAAAAATCAGGATATTTTAAGCCGTGCAAAACAGAATGTTCAGGAAAATGATGAAGATTTGTTGAAAGATGCGGATAGAATGCAGCATGAGGCAACAAGAGGAGCGGCAGAGACACCGATACTGACACCGAGTGCAAAAGTTGCAATGCAGAGGGTACAGCCTGTCGGACAGCAGATTGGAGCCGGTTTTGATGAGGATTGTGATATCATGCAGAAATTGAACGATCTCATGATCATGGGCTATAGTGGTAATCTGGAATTTGACAGGGATTTTATTGCAGAAGGCGTGGATATGTTGAACAGCTATCAGGAATTTGGAAATAATTTATAGATTTCTGATCATGCAGTTCATTGAAAAATAGTTTACATAAATTGCGTTAGAAAAGAGGAAAACAGCGTGCGGCAATTACCGAAAAGCGGAGAATTTTACCGGCATTTTAAAAATAAATTATATCAGATTGTTACCGTGGCAAAACATTCGGAAACAGGGGAGCAGCTTGTGATTTATCATGCGTTATATGGAGATTATGGCGTATATGCAAGACCACTGGAAATGTTTGTCAGCGAGGTTGATCATGAGAAGTATCCGGAAGTAACACAGAAGTATCGTTTCGAGAAAGTAGAACCCCGTGCAGATGCGGAAGTGAGAGCACAGGAACAGAAACAAGTGTACATGGATCAGGTGGAAGCACAAGAACCGAGACAGGCGTACACAGATCAGACCACGGAATCGCAGGCACAGAAGCCAGTTTGTGCAGATCAGATAACAGAAGCGCAGTGGCAGCAGAGTGACAGAGTGGAAGAAAAAGAGGCAGCATCGAGTGAGCCGGAAGATTTCGAGGGTGGCATCAATCCGAAAGTTTTAGAATTTTTAGATTCGGATGACTTTGACGAGCGTTATAATATTCTGGTTGCACTGCGGGATGAAATAGACGATCAGATGATCAACACATTGGCGGTGGCATTGGACGTTGTGATTCCGGAAGGGAATCTTGATGACCGTTACAATCAGTTAAAGAGTTGTCTGCGTACAAGACAACGGTATGAGAGCAATCGCCTCAGATAAAGATGTTTGCAAATTATGTAAACTAAATAAAATAGTACGCCTAGCGTTTACTAAGCGTACTATTGTGATATTTGGAGGAAAAAGTGACATCTTCTCCGAACCATGCGGGTGGAACAAAATGTTCTGCCTCTTCTTTTGTCTCAAATTCAACTTCGGCAAGCTGTAAAGGTGCAAGTTCCCCTTCAAAAACATCCAATTCAATTGTAAGTTTATCGGTAAGCGGGATCAGATATCTGCGTTTTTGAATCAGGATTCCGTCAATTTTTTCCTTTAAGTGTGCGAAGGCTTCTGCGTTTAATGGAAGGTTATATTCTTCACGGCACATCAGACCGGCACCCTTGTAGGTCAAGGTATATTTATCGTTGGATTTTCGGATGCGCACAACCGGATCAGTGTTCAAATAACCCTGTTCAATCTGTTTACATTCATATTGATCCAAATTTTCCGGAAGTTTATCAATTAAATATTTACGTTCGATTTCCATAAAAATCTCCATTCTTTTTACTCTATCACATAGGTATTGCGAAACATACATCACGTTTTCTATGAGTTTTGTAATTATCTATGACTCTATCATAGATGAGCAAAAGTGATTTTGCAATAAGGAAGTGGTGATTTACGTTTTTAGGCTTTTGCTGGAACTGGATTTGTGATACAATGTGCGAAAGCAATGAGCAGTGCTCGAAGCGGAAGAAACACAATTCGACTGCTGGCAGTTAGGATTGTGTTTCTTCCGCTTCGAGGAGGGCGAATGCCCGGTAACCCGGAAAATCTTTGATTTTTCGTGCGTGCACTGCAAGCATGGAAAAACCGCAGGTTTTGTACATGATATAATGAGCGAAAGAGAGGAAAATACAAATTTATTTGTATTTGACGAACGGCGAAATTATTGAGTGATGAAATCACGATATAACAAATGGAGGATAAACGGCATGAAAAAAGTTGGTATTTTTATGGCAGACGGATGTGAGGAGATTGAGGGTCTGACCGTTGTTGACATTGTCCGCAGGGCAAAGTTAGAGATGACAACCATTTCTATCACAGATAAAAAAGACGTGACCAGTTCCCATAATGTCACATTTTTGACAGACGCACTTGCATCAGAAGTAGATTTTGACGGATTTGATGCAATTGTTCTACCGGGAGGAATGCCTGGAACATTAAATCTCGGAGCAAGCGATATCGTGAATAAAATAATAAAAAAATTTGCAGCAGAGGGAAAAATCGTAGCTGCAATCTGTGCGGCACCAAGTGTGTTGGGAGCAGCCGGATTATTAGAGGGAAGACATGCTACCTGTCATCCGGGATTTGAGGAAAAACTGACCGGGGCGATCACAAGCGAGGATGCCGTTGTCGTTGACGGTAATATTATCACAAGCCGTGGTATGGGAACTGCCATTGATTTTGGACTTGCAATCGTGGAGTGTCTGACAGAATTTGACGAGGAAGTTGTCGGACATGTGAAAAAAGGAATTGTCTACCGCAATTTTGAAGAAGCGTAGTCATTACACAGAATATACAAAAAGAGATCTCATTATGAAATCAGTTTATCGGTTTACATAATAAATATAAAAAGCCACCGCAGATCTTAGGCAGATACCGAAGATGTGCAGTGGCTTTTTCCTAATGGCTAGTTTTTCATCTGTTCTTCCTGCTTCATGATCATTTTTTTGACCATTTCACCACCAATGCTTCCAGCCTGAGCAGAAGTTAAGTCTCCATTGTAACCTTCTTTTAAAGGTACTCCAATTTCACTTGCAACTTCCTGTTTGAAACGGTTCATGGCTTCTTTTGCCTGTGGTACAGCCATTTTACTGGTGTTAGAACCTGAATTAGATCCGCTCATGGTTTCACCTCCATATTTTTTCCTTGTGTTATTTTAGGAGTGCAGCAGCGCCACTGCTGCTGACGATTCAGAAGCAAGCCGCTGTTGTTTGTCCTAATTCTATTATTGACAGCATATGAAAAAATATGTTGGAAATATTTGGAAAGTGTTGCTGAAATGAATGTTCTAAGATTGCAAATTTGAGTTTTTATGATAAAATATCCGACAAATCGGAAAGATAGAGGAGAAATATGAAGATTTATGAAAAAATTTTTACCAGACTGGAATTACTGCATATGAGCCAGACAGAATTATCAAAGAAAACAGGGATAGCTACCAGTACGATAAGTGATTGGAGAAAGAAAAGGATGAATCCACAGGCTGATAAACTGGTTCCAATTTGTAAAGCACTGGATATGACACTTGCAGAGTTATTGTGTGAGGAAGAGGAAAATAACGTTTCAATCATGACATCAAACTGTATTTCGGATGAAAAAATAACAATTGAGAAAATGCTTACATCTCCAGATGATATTAAAGGACGAGTATTCCAATATTTTAATGATATATATTTAGGTTTGGAAAAGAATCAGTCTGCTAAAAGGAAAGTAAGGAATGTTTCTATTATTCAGGATGCAGAAGGTAAAAAAATAGTTCTTATTAATGATAAAAAATTTAAGGGATTGTCAAAAGCTGACTGGAAAGAAGTTGAGAATTATTTAAAGGAGTATGTGGGTGATTTCTATGAGATAGCATATTGTTCAGAAAAAATTTTTATAGATACAGATTTCCCAGATGAATATTCCAATTCAGATAGTAGAATTACATTAAAAGGACCAAGAAGAGTTGCGAAGGCAAATGCTGCACAGGCAATTCCAGAATTAATACAAATAGCAACACCTGTAAAAGAAATCTGGCAGCAGAATAAAGAATCAAAACACGAAAAAGATGCAAAATATGGGTGGTATAGATATAACGTGCGTTTTGGAATCCCAGTGTACAATAATGATGGAGAATTGGAGCGATATAACATTTTTGGAGCAGTTATGTTAGTAAGACATGATGAAGATGGAAAAAAATATCTTTATGATTTTACAACAATAAAAAAAAGAAACGAATGGCCCGCTTGAGTCATAGACTGTACGGTGAAAACCCGTTTCTTTAATAATTAGATAATACAGTAAAGGTAAAAAAAAGTCAATTGAAATTAACAAATAACAAAAACAATCAAAATCCTTTATTTTTCAAAGCAGATCACGGATGCATATGCGGTAATGACGATCAGATTGGCAATATCAATCTCATACTTTGGTGGTTCAAGAAGCGTTTTGCAAAAGTTATAACTGCTGAGCTTGCTTGAAGGAGAGAGCAAATTTATTTTATTGTGTTGACAATTTAGTGATTTTATGATTTATTAGTTTAGTAAGCTAAATTGCAGGGAATCAGGATGTCATATTTGTGACGTTTATAACTGCAAAATACGAAGAAAGAGAGGTAAAGATATGATTCAGTTTACAACATTTCACACAACATTACAAAATCATATGCAGAATTACCTCGGTAAGAATCTTGGATAACAGAAGTATGTTATAAGAAGGAAAGTTTTGTCCGTGGTGTAATTCGCCACGGACTTTTTATGTTTTAAGACAGATCAGCGGATAAATGCGTTTCGTGGTGAAGATACTGCGGAGCGCTTTTTGTTTACCGGGGGATTCGCAAAAAACAAGGGAGGATAAATACCTCTGCTCCTGCATGGGCAGTCGCATTTTTTCTTCGAAAAAACAAGGGAGGTAAAATCCTCTCCTCACCATGGGGTTCGGATTTTGCTTCGCAAAACAAGGAGGATTTATGAGAAAGTTAAGCAGTTATATCGGGCGTTATTGGTATGGTTATTTGTTTGCCGTTGCAAGCATGGTCACTGCCATTGCGTTAGATATGTTATATCCGAAGATCACCCAGCAGATAGTGGATGATGTTATTTTAGGCGGGCAGATGGAGATCCTGACGAAGCTGTTGACCGGGATCGTGCTTGTAGGAATCGGACGAAGCATTTTTGGTTATTGTAAGGAGTTTACGTTTGATTTTCTGTCCTCGAAAATCGGGGCAGAGATGCGGAAAGATTTATTTAACCACATTCAGACATTATCCATGCGGTATTTTGACGATACCAATACAGGAGAACTGATGGCGAGAGTCAAAGATGATGTGGATAAAATCCAGAATGCATTAGGTTATGTGGGAATGTTGCTGATCGAGGTGACGATCCATGTGGTATTTGTTTTATACTGCATGTTTTCCCTGAATTGGAAAATGGCATTTTTGCCGGTTACAGTCATGCTCTGCTGCGCTATGGTGGCAATTATCATGGAGCGTAAGTTGGATAAAGTTTATGAGGATATCAGCGAGGAAAATGCGGTACTGACTACGGTTGCAGAGGAAAATCTGGCAGGTGTGCGCACGGTAAAAGCGTTTGCAAGGGAAGATTATGAGATCAAAAAATTTTTGTCCCACAATGAACGCTATTACAATCTGAACATCACACAGTCCAAAGTGCTGGTGCGGTATTATCCGCTGTTTCAGTTTGTCGGAAAAGTGCTTCCGGTGGCAATTACCATTCTTGGAGGAATTTCTGTGATGAATGGAAATATGTCATTAGGTGCGCTGGTCGCATATGTGGAATACAGCAGAAACTGTACCTGGCCAATGGAAATGATGGGATGGCTGACAAACGACCTGTCTTCCGCAGTCGCATCATATAAAAAAATCAAAAAGATATATGAGGTGAAACCGGAAATTGAGGATAGCCGGAATGTTGTAACGTTAGATCATGTCAGCGGAAATGTTGAGTTTGATCATGTTTCCTTCAAGCTGGATGGAAAACAGATTTTATCAGACATCAGTTTTTCGGTAAAAGAGGGAAAGACGCTCGGAATTATGGGTGCGACAGGTTCCGGAAAATCATCGATCATCAACATGTTGCATCGTTTTTATGACACAACGGAAGGCTCCGTCAGACTCGACGGTGTGGATATCAGAAAAATATCTTTAAGACAGCTTAGAAGAAGCGTTGCCGTTGTTTTACAGGATGTGTTCCTGTTCTCGGATACCATTGAAGAAAATATTAAAATGGGTAACCGCAGCACGATGCAGATGGACGAGATAAAGAGTGCCGCAGCGAGTGCGCAGGCAAGCAGTTTTATTGAAAAAATGGATGAACAGTATGAGACCGTTATCGGTGAGCGTGGTGTAGGACTTTCCGGTGGACAGAAACAGCGGATCAGTATTGCACGCGCATTGTCAAAACACAGCCCGATTCTTGTCATGGACGATTCCACTTCGGCTCTTGATATGGAGACCGAGCATGAGATCCAGAAGACATTAAACAGTCTGAAAGACACGACGAAGATCATCATTGCACACCGCATTTCAGCGGTCTGCCACGCAGATGAGATCATTTATCTGCAGGATGGCAGGATCGCAGAGCGCGGCACACATGAGGAGCTTCTTGCAAAGAAGGGGCTGTATTATGACACTTATATGGCACAGTACGGCGGGTATCTGGCATTTTAAAAAGAGCGTCATGCAGAAGCTGGAAATAAAATGACACATATAGCGAAGGCAGGGCTTCGCTGGAAATTTGACCTGATTTCAATATAACACAGAAGGAGGCTACCATGGCAGTCAATTCATTTCGTGAAGACGAATATATGGAAAACACCGACAAAAAGAAGAGTTTAAGCCGGCTGCTTTCCTATTTATTAGATTATAAATTAGCGATTGCCGGCGTTTTGGTCTGTATGGGGATTACCGTAGGGATCTCACTGGTAAACCCATTGCTGATTGAAGAGGCGATCGATCATTACATAGCGCAGTCAGATTTTAAAGGACTGATCGCACTTGGAATTTTTGCGCTCGCACTGAACGTTCTTTTTATCATTCTCGTAAAAGTAAGAATGTACAGTATGTCCGTGATTTCCAATAAAATATTATTAAAGATCCGACAGGATTTATATGAGCATATCCAGACGTTATCTTTCTCGTTTTTTGACAGCAGACCGACCGGAAAAATTCTTGCAAGAATCATCGGAGATGTCAATTCACTGAAAGATGTCCTGACGAATATGGTCACGACTCTGATCCCGGAATTTATCACCGTCATCGGTGTTGTCGTGATCATGATGATAAAAGACTGGCGCCTGGCACTGGCATCCTTAAGCACGATCCCGATCATGATCGTCGGTATTTTTCTGGTGCAGAAAATATCTCATAAGAGATGGCAGATTTACCGTAAAAAATCATCCAACCTAAATGCCTACGTGCATGAGGACATTGCAGGGATGAATGTAGTGCAGAGTTTTGGTGCGGAGGACGAGACAAAAGAAATTTTTGAAAACCTGACGGATGAACACCGCAATGCGTTTGTGGATGCAGTAATTTTTGCAGATATGTTCGGACCGGTCATTGACTTCTGCTGGGGAATCGGAGCGATGATGCTATATCTGGTCGGCATCCGTTTCCTTGGGTTTGAAAAAGTATCCGTCGGACTTTTAGTGGCGTTCGGAAGCTATATTAATATGTTCTGGAACCCGATCATGAATCTGAGTAACTTTTACAATAATCTTGTCACAAACCTGACAGCCGCAGAGAGGATTTTTGATATTCTGGATACCGAACCGGACATCACAGATGCAAAAGATGTGGAAGAACTGCCGGAAGTAAAGGGTGAAGTCACATTTTCACATGTAGGATTCACCTATGACCGGGGAACACCGGCGGAGACGAAGGTGTTAGAGGATGTCAATTTTGTCGTGAAACCGGGTGAGACGATCGCACTTGTCGGACCGACGGGCGCAGGAAAAACAACGATTGTCAATCTGATCAGCCGTTTTTATGATATTGAGCAGGGAAAAATCCTGATCGACGGATATGACCTGACGAAAGTATCCATGAACAGCCTGCGCAGACAGATGGGCGTCATGACACAGGATAATTTCATTTTTCAGGGAACCGTAAAAGATAACATTTTATATGGAAAATTAGATGCAACGGACGAGGAAGTGATCGCGGCGGCGAAAGCAGTCAATGCACACGACTTTATCATGAAAATGGAAAAAGGTTATGACACCGAATTAAAGGAGCACGGTGCAGGGCTTTCCATCGGGCAGCGCCAGCTGATCGCATTTGCAAGAACAATGGTTTCCATGCCAAAAATCCTGATTTTAGATGAGGCGACTTCAAGCATTGACACACACACTGAGATTTTAGTACAGAGAGGGATAGAGGCTCTGCTTGCCGGAAGAACGAGTTTTGTCATTGCACACCGTCTGTCGACCATCCAGAATGCAGACCGTATTTTTGTGATTGACAAAGGCGGTATTTTAGAGCAGGGAAGCCCGGCGGAACTGATGGAGAAAAAAGGAGCTTATTATAAGCTTTATATGGCACAGTTTGCAGAACTTGCGTAAAAACAGGGCTGCGCAGAACAACAAAAGATCATTCCTGTCATTTGGGAAGAAAAGAGAAGAAAAAATGAAATTTTTAGAACAATACAAAAATCTGAGCAGGGAAATTTACATCTTGTTCTTCGGAAGAATTGTAACGAGCATGGGCTCGCTGGTATGGCCGATCATGACGTTGATTCTGAAAAATAAACTGGGATACAATGCAACAGCGATCGCTACGATCACTATGGCAATGTCTATTTTACAATTTCCGATGATCCTACTCGGCGGAAAGCTTGCGGATACCGTGAACCGGAAGAAAATCATCATCTGCTGTGATCTGATAACCGTTATTTCTTATATCATATGTGGCTTATTGCCGTTGTCGGGACACAGCATTGCACTGATCTATGTGGCGAGTGTGTTTGCAACGGTGGAAGGACCGTCTTATGATGCGCTGATCGCGGATTTAAGTGACAGCGAGAGCAGGGAGAAAGCCTACAGTTTACAGTATCTTGGCATGAATCTGGGACTTGTATTATCCCCGACAATCGCAGGATTTCTGTTTGAAAATTATCTTGGATTGTCATTTATTATTGAAGGACTTGCAACTTTTTCTTCCACATTGTTGATTATTTTCTTTGTAAAACAGCTCAGTGTGGAAAAGAAGAAGGTCAGTGAATATGAGGAAAAAAGAGAAAATGTGCATGTGTTCAAGATTCTTTGGGAGCGAAAACCGATTTTTATTTATGCACTGGCTGCCGGCTTCGGAAGTCTGGTGTATGCACAGTTCAATTACCTGCTTCCGTTAAATATGGAATCATTATATGGTGCGAAGGGTGCCGCAATTTTTGGAATGTTAACAAGTACCAATGCTCTGGTCGTTATCCTTGCAACACCGGTGATCACTACATTTCTTGGAAACATTATGGATGTCAGGAAAATTTTGGTTGGCGAGAGCCTGATTATCGCAGGATTGTTCGGTTACCGCTTCGTACAGGGAATCATGCCGCTTTATTTTTTACTGATGACGATTTTTACGGTTGGCGAAGTGTTCAACACGCTTGGTAATCAGCCGTATATGACAAGGCGTATGCCGTCCACACACTGGGGACGTGTCAATTCGTTTATTTATACAGTGCAGGGTGCATTTTCAGCCGTTGGAAATATTTTTATCGGAAAGATCATTGACACAAACGGATATGACATTGCATGGCTTGCAGTCGGTATATTTGGTGCAATCACGATTATTCTGGCAGTGATGCTCAATATTACGGATAAAAAACAATTTCATCTGCTTTATGAGAGGAAGGAAAAATAAATGAGTAAGTTATATTTTGTACGACATGGTGAAAGTGAATGGAACGTGGCAGATAAAATCTGCGGAAGAACTGATGTCCCATTGACAAAAAGAGGACATGAGCAGGCGGACGAGACCGGGAAAAAGATTGTGGAAGCCGGAATAAAGGCGGATGAAATTTTATATTCTCCGCTGCTCCGTGCAGCGGACACGGCAAAACATATCAGTGAGATGACCGGGATTCCGGCGCGCATGGAGCCACGACTGATCGAACAGAATTTTGGTATCTGGGAGGGAACTTCGCCACGCAATTCGGCTGAGTTTCTGGAGGCGAAGAAAGAGTTTTTGAATCGTTATGGAAATGGGGAATCCATGTTTCAGGTGGCACACCGGATTTATGGAATTTTGGATGAACTGAAGGCACAGCAGGATAAAACGTATATCCTTGTGGCACATAATGGGATTGCAAGAGTGGTGAAGTCTTATTTTTCGGATATGACAAATGAGGAGTATGCGGGATTTGGAGTGCAAAATTGCAGCGTGACGGAGTTTTCGTTTGAGGAAAAGTAATAGGTTCGAGTGGAAATGAAGAAGAATTGGCAAAAGGCGGTGCCGTCTGTTTTTTGGATGGGCAGATAAAAGAAGAACTTCCGGCAGGGAAAGAAGGCGTGCTGATGGTACAGGTTTGATGAATAGTTGTTACATTTTTAGATGTTTGTAACTTATCTTTTCTAAATTTCTTTGTTACAATAGGATGTAGAAAATGTGAAAAAATTAACATACAAGGGAAAAAGGGTATGTATGTTAATGGATTTCAGTTTTCGAAAACTTATTAACAACAGATTGAAAAAAGGAGAAGATTACTATGGCAAACAGAATTATGTTGAACGAGACTTCCTATCATGGAGCAGGTGCGATCGAGGAGATCGCAAACGAAGCAAAAGCACATGACTTCAAAAAAGCTTTTGTATGTTCAGATCCGGATCTGATCAAATTTGGGGTAACAAAGAAAGTAACAGATGTTCTTGACAACAACGGTCTTGCTTATGAAATCTATTCAGATATCAAAGCAAACCCAACAATCGAGAATGTAAAACACGGCGTAGAAGCTTTCAAAAAATCAGGAGCAGATTATCTGGTAGCAATCGGTGGCGGTTCTTCCATGGATACTTCCAAAGCAATCGGTATCATCATTGCGAACCCTGAGTTTGAAGATGTAAGAAGTCTTGAGGGAGTTGCTCCTACAAAGAAACCTTGCGTACCGATCATTGCAGTTCCAACAACCGCAGGTACAGCAGCAGAGGTTACGATCAACTACGTTATCACAGATGTTGAGAGAAAGAGAAAATTTGTCTGCGTAGATCCACATGATATGCCGATCATCGCAATCGTAGATCCTGATATGATGTCCTCTATGCCAAAGGGGTTAACTGCTTCTACCGGTATGGATGCATTAACACACGCAATCGAAGGATATACAACAAAAGCTGCATGGGAAATGACAGATATGTTCCACTTAAAAGCCATTGAAATCATTTCCAGATCTTTAAGAAGTGCAGTTGCCAATGAAAAAGAAGGCCGTGAAGGCATGGCTTTAGGACAGTACATTGCAGGAATGGGATTCTCTAACGTAGGACTTGGAATCGCACATTCCATGGCTCATACATTAGGTGCTGTTTATGATACACCACACGGAGTCGCATGTGCGATGATGCTTCCAATCGTTATGGAATACAATGCAGACTGCACAGGGGAAAAATACCGCGAGATCGCTCGTGCAATGGGCGTAAAAGGTGTGGATGACATGTCAGTGGAAGAATACCGCAAAGCAGCAGTAGAGGCTGTACAGAAATTGTCCATCGATGTTGGTATTCCAACAAAACTGGAAGCTTTAAAAGAAGAAGACTTAGATTTTCTTGCTGAATCCGCTCATGCAGATGCCTGTGCACCAGGTAATCCAAAAGATGCAAGCGTGGAAGACTTAAAAGCACTGTTCCGTAAACTGATGTAAAACCCGAATTTAACTAGCGTAGTGCCGCAGATTCTGCAGTGCTTTTATAGGTTGTGAAGGGCAGATATAAGCGTCCTCTC